>Ga0196972_1000699_pt1 | contig 13625 bp, 10 predicted proteins | sample S1v_2013CmetaG_FD_148618 | JGI IMG/M metagenome (GOLD analysis project Ga0196972, IMG submission 148618) | Soil microbial communities from Anza Borrego desert, Southern California, United States - S1+v_20-13C | ecosystem: Environmental > Terrestrial > Soil > Desert | place: USA: California...
CCTTATCCAGAAGGTTCTCAATAACGCCTATTTTATCCGATACCTTTGCTCCGCCTAGTATCGCAACAAAAGGTCTATCAGGATTCAGCAGGGCCTTGCCCATGATATCTATTTCCTTTTTAATCAGGAAACCAACCGCTGATGGCAAATAGTTTGCTACACCTGCAGTAGAAGCATGTGCTCTGTGAGCTGTTCCAAACGCATCATTTATGTAAATTTCACCCAGCTCAGCCAAGCTCTTTGCAAATTCAGGGTCGTTCTTTTCTTCCTGCTCATAGAACCTTACATTTTCCAATACAAGTATCTCACCAGGCTGAAGCGCTTCAACTGCCTGCTTCACTTTATCTCCGATAACATCCTCTGCTAATGTGACCTTTGTGTCAACAAGGCTCTTTAGTCTCTCTGCCACAGGCTTTAAGGAATATTTCTCGTTGAATTTGCCCTTTGGTCTGCCAAAGTGAGACATCAATATTACCTTAGCATTGTTCTTCACTAAGTAATTGATGGTTGGCAAAGCTTCTGTGATTCTTCTATCATCTGTAATATGATTGTTCTCATCTAAAGGCACGTTAAAGTCTGCCCTAACCAAAACTCTTTTATTGTTAACATCAATATCTTGAACGTTACGCTTGTTTAACATAAAAACGCCTCCCAACTTTATAGCTTTTCAAAATTCAGCCCGGTCTGTATATGCACAAACCGGGAACTGAATGTTTAAATTATCTATTTGCTATATATTTTACCAAATCTACGACTCTATTGGAATATCCGTACTCGTTATCATACCATGAAACAACCTTAACCATGTTGCCTCCGATAACCATTGTAGAAAGAGCATCTATGATGGATGAATATGCGCTGCCTCTGAAGTCAACGGATACAAGAGGCTCTTCGCAGTACTGTAGTATTCCCTTAAGCTCATTTTCAGCTGCTGCCTTAAACGCTGCATTCACTTCTTCTGCAGTTACTTCTCTCTCCAGTTCAGCAACCAAATCTACTACAGAAACTGTTGGTGTTGGAACTCTCATGCTCATACCTGTCAGTTTGCCCTTTAATTCAGGAAGTACTAGAGATACTGCTTTAGCAGCGCCTGTGCTTGTTGGGATGATGGATAACGCAGCGGATCTGCTTCTTCTTAGATCTTCATGTGGCTGATCAAGTATTCTTTGGTCATTTGTATAGGAGTGAATTGTATTCATCAAGCCTTTTACAATACCAAATTTCTCATGTAATACCTTTGCAAATGGTGCAAGACAGTTTGTTGTGCAGGAAGCATTGGATATAACAATATGTTTTTCTGGATCATACAAGTGTTCATTAACACCCATAACGATAGTAATATCCTCATTCTTTGCTGGAGCACTAATGATAACCCTCTTTGCACCGCCAGCGATATGCTTCATAGCAGCTTCCTTGCTGGTAAATCTGCCTGTTGATTCTATAACAACATCTACGCCGTATTCTCCCCACTTTATCTTTGCTGGGTCAGCCTCAGCTGAGATATGTATTTCCTTGCCATTTACTATGATTGAATTCTCTGTTGCTTTAACGTCTCCGCTATACACACCATACGTGCTGTCATATTTCAAAAGATGTGCCAAAGTCTTTGGACTTGTCATATCATTGATTAGCACGATCTCTGCATCAGCACCAAACTTCTCCATTGCAATTTTGAAAACCGGTCTTCCTATACGACCAAAACCATTAATACCAACCCTAATTCCCATTTTTTTGTCCTCCTCTTAATATCTTTAATATTTCATGGGCTGCGGCTTCATCTGTCACTATGACACTGTTGCTTCTGCCCTGGTTCACCAGTATAATGGGTTCTGCTTTGGCGGCCCCGCCACCAACACACATGGCAATCTCAATGTTTTTCAAGTCTTCCGGTCTTATCCCAATGCTGCCAGTCTTAAGTACAATACTTCCAGACCCGTCGAAATAACAGCCAAAGGCTTCAGCCCTTACCATTTTCTGCCTCAGCTCCTCCATCTCCTCAACGGTAAAGTTGCGTTTCTTTGATATGGACTCTAAGGAGCTTAATCCAAATATAAATATATTTGCATGTCGTATGTTATCTATTACCTTGCTGATATCCGGATCTGATATCATGCTATTCAGCATATCCTCACTGATGTTGTCCGGCAAATGCAGCAAATGATAGCTGCCGCCTAGATTATTCGCCAGCTTAGCTGCTACAATACTTGCCTGCCTTTCAAGATCGGCTTTGATACCGCCCCTTGCTGGTACAACCGTAAGATTCTTGACCTTAAGCTTACGGGCATTCTCAGCAACTGCCAATACAGAATAACCTCCGCTTACGGCTATGATATAATCTTCCTTTGCATGCTGCTCTATGTACTCGTTGGCAAGCTTGGCTATATCCTTTAAAGTTTCCCAATCCTTCTCGGTATCTCCGGGAACAATAAATACCTCTTTTACCTGCAGAGCTTCTTTGATTTCTTCCTCCAGACTGGTAATTCCTCGAAGCTCAGCTATAAAGCTCCTAAAATGGTTAATAATATCTTTCCCCTCTTCAGTCACTGTCATTCCAGAAGTTTGAATATCAATTAACCCTTGATCCTTTAGTACGTCCAGTTCGCTTCGAACCCATCTTTCACTTTTGTTCAACATGACTGCCAGAGCACGTCTGCCAATAGGCTGGTTGAATTCCAGGGTTCTTAGTATACTATATCTTTTTTCTGTAATATCAATTATTTCAGGGGCAATTTTCTTTTGTAGCTGTATAAAATTATTCATCACACTCTCCTTGGACATTTTCTGTCCCTAGCGCAATTTTTCGTCCCGTTGCTCTTATTATATTACAATAAATAGAACATTGCAACAATATGTTTATAATAGAAATCCATAGTAGCTTATGATATTTATGCCAATTCTTATTCACAAATCACTAGAATAGATGCTTTTGTACAAAAAAAGAGTGTACCGTCGTACACTCTAATATCTCTTACGTTTTGAAGATGCGGGTATTCCTAATTCATCCCTGTATTTTGCAACTGTACGCCTGGAAATAGCAATCCCTTCCTTGGTCAAAATATCAGCAATATACTGGTCGCTGATTGGACGCTTATGGTTTTCCTTATCAATCAAATTCTTCAGCATTTTTTTGATGCTTTCCGATGATACTCCATCTCCGGCTTGATTGTCTATACCGCTTGAGAAGAAATACTTTATCTCATAGACGCCTCTATTTGTTTGCGCGTACTTGCCGCTGATAGCCCTGCTTACAGTTGATTCATGCACATTGACTTTGTCCGCAATATTCTTTAGGGTCATAGTCTTTAGATACATGACGCCTTTATCAAAAAACTCTCTTTGATATTCCACGATGGCTTGTACAACATTGTACAAAGTAGTTTTTCTCTGCTCTATGCTTTTTATCAGCCACATAGCTGAGGAAAGTTTGCTGTTTATATACTGTGAAGCTTGAGAGGACTTATCCTCCTGCTGCAATATGTTTTTATAATATTGGTTGATTCTCAGACTAGAATTATTGTAATCATTGATGATAATCCCATAATCTTCGCCAACTTTTTCTATATAGACGTCTGGCACAATATATTTTGTGGCGTTGCTTCCTTCAAATGCCCTTCCCGGTTTTGGCTCCAACGTCTTTATGATATCGCTTAATTGCTGTGCTTTTTCTAAGGACACGCCGAGAGATTTAGAGATATTATTCAGTCTGTTGCTTGCAATGTCATCTAAATGCTGATCTATCAGCTTCTGTGTTTTCTCATTCAATAGTCCCTGAAAATTCAGTTGTATTAACAAGCATTCCTTCAGATTTCTTGCACCAACACCTATTGGGTCAAAGGTCTGTACAATGCTTAAAACCTTCTCAACAGTGTTCTCATCAGACCTGGTCATTTCAGCCAATTCTGCAATAGAAACCGTCAGGTAGCCATTTTCATCCAAGGATTCAATAATTAATTCCCCAATATCTTTTAAGTTGTGTCTCAAAAGTGACAAATGCAGCTGAAACAATAAGTGATCCTTCAGCGTTACCGAGCTGCTTACAAAGTTATCAAAGCTATGCTCGTTTTCATCACTGCTGTCAAAGCCATCTAAGCAGTAGCTTTTTCCTTGAAACTGCAGATATTCCTTCCAGTCAATTTCTTTATCCTTTACGTCAGTCTTCTTTGATTGATCCTCAGACTGCCTTTCCTCCTTGGGTTCTTCAACCAGTTCAAGAACAGGATTCACTTCAAGTTCCTGCTGGATAAGCTCTTCCAGCTCAACCGTCGGAAGCTGCAATATTTTCAATGCAAGCTTGAGCTCTGGTGTCATCACAAGCTTTTGCTGCTGTTCAATTGTGAGCTCATATCCCATTCTCATAAAATCACTCCTAAAAGGACCCTCTTCAAATAAATAACTTGGTACAAGTTTGTCCCAGCTATATTATACCATAAATACAATAAGTCTTTATATTTTAAATTAATTCCAATTGAAAAAACCATACCCAGCAGGGTATGGTTTTATTGATATAAGCTATTCTAACGTTTTCCTGGATCGTAAGGTTCTCCTGCCGCCTTTGGACCGGCTGCATTCTTGGAAAACAACACCAATGCTATCAGTGTCACGATATAAGGGAACGTGTTGAAGAATATATTCGGCAGATTGTTTAAGGATTCAAACAGTTTCGACATATCCGCAACTGTTTTTGCCAGTCCGAAAAACAGTGAAGCACCCAACACACCCCAAGGATTCCACTTACCAAAGATTAAAGCCGCAAGAGCCAAGAAGCCCAAACCGCTGTAAACCAGTGGCGAGAATTCCCACGAGTATGTTGCAATAACAATGCCTCCACCTAAGCCGGCGTATATGCCTGAAATAGCAACACCGATATATCTCATCCTTTGAACATTGATACCAAGGGAATCTGCAGCTTGTGGATTTTCTCCGCACGCTCTCAGACGTAAGCCGAATGGTCTGTAGTACAAAACATACCAGCTCACTACTACAATAAGTAAAACAATATAAGTCGAGCTGTATGCATTCCCGAAAAGCAAGGGACCTATCACAGGAATCTTTGATAAAACAGGAACATTATCCTTGATAAGACCCGCTATCTGAACATTGGCGCTTCCAGTTAAGCTTCTTGCCAAGAATACCGTGATTGCTGCTGATAGTATATTGATTGCAGTGCCGCTTACTACTTGGTCAGATCTCATTGTAACACTGGCAAAAGCATGCAGCAAAGAAAAAACTCCTCCTGCCAATGCAGCAGCCAAAAGTCCCAGGTAAACTGAGGAAGGACCCATAGAAGGGGCTGCTGTCAGCATCGTATAGGCCGCAGCAAATGCACCAACCCCCATCAAGCCCTCAAGGCCGATATTCACGACGCCGCTTCTTTCACTGAAAAGGCCTCCCATAGCGATGATAAGCAATGGTGCTGTATATGCGATTGCTAATGGTACAATACTAGTTAAAATATCCCACATTATTTATCACCATTCCTTTTCACTAGTTTTTCCACTCTTTGCAGCCAAGTCTGCAGCATGAGGCTGGTCGCAGCAAAGAAGATGATAATTGCAATGATTATAGGAACAAGCTCATTGGGTACATTGGTTGCTGACTGCATAAACAAACGTCCTGCATTCATGAAGCCGAACAGCAGGGCAGCCAAAAGAACGCCAAATGGATTATTCAGACCCAGCAGTGCAACAGCAATACCGTCAAAGCCATGGGATGGCAGCATGCCGATTTTTATGTTGTCCGCATAGCCAATATAGAAGGTAGCTCCGGCCAAGCCAGCTAAAGCTCCTGCAATCATCAAGGACAATATCATGTTTCTGTTTACCTTCATACCTGCATATTTTGACGCATGTATATTGAAGCCTACAGATTTCAATTCATAGCCAAAGGTTGTCTTCTCAAGTATCCACCACACCAAAACCACACAGAACAAGGCAATAAATAAGCCGCTATTAACATAAGAACCTTTAAAGATTGCTGAAAGCCACTCTGTTCTAAGTGACGCAGTTTGTATAATCGGTCTTGATTCTGTATTGAAATTCCCAGGAATCAGCACAGGGACAAAATAGTAGACACTCCACATGGCAATATAATTCATCATGATGCCGCTTACAACCTCGTGAATCCTGAATCTTGCCTTCAGGATCCCAGGGACAAAAGCCCAGCATGCTCCGCCAACAGTCGCTCCAATTACAGCCAAAGGCACATGGATCGCTGCCGGGTATGAGAGTTTGGCACCAATTAATACAGCGATGAAGCCCCCCATCAGCATCTGTCCAGGAACGCCTATGTTGAAAAGACCTGTTCTAAATGCAAATGCTATGGATAAACCTGTCAGTATCAAGGTTGTAGTGTTAAGCAAAGTGTCACCTAAACGCTTTATGTTTCCATAGAAACCTGCACCTTTTAACAATGCCGAATATGCTTCGATTGGATTATGGCCTGTTATCAGCATTACGATGGCGCCGGAAACGAATCCAAGTAGTACCGCAAGCAACGGAATCAATAGTTTGTTTTTACTCATCGGTATTCCTCCTTCCACCTGCCATCATTAATCCCAGTTCATTTTCATTTGTATCATCCGCATTGACGATACCTACTATTTCACCATTGAACATAACCGCAATGCGGTCTGATACATTGAGAATCTCATCCAATTCCAGTGAAAACAGGATGATGGTTTTACCCTTATCTCTCTCTTCCAAAAGTCTTTTGTGTATATACTCTATAGCACCTACATCCAAGCCGCGAGTAGGCTGCGCAACAATCATGACAGATGGAGATCTGTCAACCTCCCTGGCAATAATCGCTTTCTGCTGATTACCGCCTGACATGCTTCTTGCTTTGGTAATGGGTCCTTGTGCTGAACGCACATCAAACTGTTTAATTAAATTATCTGCATATGAACGTATTTTGTCTCTATTCAAAATACCGCCTTTTGAAAAAGGCTCTTTATAGTAATTCTCAAGAATCATATTGTCTTCCAGCGTGAAATCCAGAACAAGACCATATTTATGTCTATCCTCCGGAATATGGCCTAAGCCGCTCTCACTGCGCTTTCTAACATCCATATTACTGATATCTGCACCCTTTATTAGGATTTTCCCAGACTCTGCTTTTCTCAAGCCCGTGATGGCTTCAATAAGCTCTGTCTGACCATTTCCTTCTATACCTGCAATACCCAGTATTTCTCCTTGTCTTGCTGACAGGCTGACGTTTTTAACCGCATGTATGCCCCTATGATTCATGACATTTACATTCTCTAATCTAAACGCTTCTTCTCCCAATTTTGCAGGCTGCTTTTCCACCTTGAAGCTGACCTTTCTGCCAACCATCAACTCTGCCAGTCTTTCCTGAGAGGTCTCGGCAACATCCACTGTCGCTATAGACTTACCCTTGCTGATAACTGTGCAGTTTTCTGCAACAGCCTTTATTTCTTTTAGCTTATGAGTAATAATCAGGATTGTTTTACCTTCCGCTGCCATACTTCTTATTACACCCATCAATTCGATAATCTCTTGAGGGGTAAGTACAGCGGTTGGCTCGTCAAAAATGAGGATATCCGCATCTCTGTATAGCATCTTCAGTATTTCAACTCTTTGCTGCATACCTACAGAAATATCCTCTATTTTGGCATGTGGATCAACAAAAAGCTTATACCTGTTGGAAAGTTCTTGAATCTTTGCTGCGGCCGCCTTTATATCAATTCTCCCATTGCTGGTCTTCTCTATGCCTAAGATGATGTTTTCAGTAACAGTAAAATTATGCACTAATTTAAAATGCTGATGCACCATTCCTATACCCAATTCATTCGCAATATTAGGATTGGTTATCTTCACTTCTTTGCCTCTTACTTTTATTACCCCTTTATCCGGTTGATAAAGGCCGAACAATATAGACATCAAGGTTGATTTTCCAGCGCCGTTTTCACCCAGCAAGGCATGTATTTCGCCCTTTTTTACCTGAAGCGTTATATTATCGTTGGCGACAATGCCTGTAAACTCTTTTCTGATGTTTAACATCTCTATAATATAATCCATGTTTTCGCCTCCATGGTATAATGATTCTTTTTTAAAAAAAGGAAAACAGACTATATGCTGTTTTCCTTTTTTTACTTACATATAATTTTAAATGAACCTGCTCTTACTTTAAGAATGCATCCAATGCTTCTTGAGTTCCAGGAACTGTGATAGTCTTGGATAGAACTTCTTGTTTCACTTGTTCTACCTTAGCTAGTACGTCCTCAGTCAAGTTAGGATTCTTCTCTGGCAAGCCAACACCATTGTCAGCTAAAGTTAGAGTGATTATTTCTCCGCCTGGGAACTTGTTATTGATCTTAGCGTCGATATAGTTGTATGCAGCAACGTCGATTCTCTTCATAGCTGAAGTTAATGTAACAGATGAACCATTGCTGATTTTACCTGTTTCATACTGGTCAACGTCTACACCTACTACAAATACCTTTTCGCCTTTTTCAGCTCTTTGCTTTGCTTCGTTGAATACACCAACGCCTACGCCGCCTGCAGCGTGGAATATGATGTCTACGCCCTTATTGTACATACCAGCTGCCAATGTCTGACCAGCTGCTACGTCATTGAAAGTGCCTTGATATACATAGTCAACGATTGTAGCCTTTGTTCCAAATGTTTTGTTAGCATGTGCTACACCGGCTTTGAAGCCCCATCCGAAACGTTGTACTGGAGGTATTTCCATACCGCCTACGAATCCAAGCTTACCTGATTTTGATGATAGTGCAGAAGCAACACCTGCTAGGAAGCCAGCTTCATGCTCATTGAAGAATACGCAAACAACGTTGTCATGCTTTACAAAGTTGTAATCACCGTTGTGAGTTGAACCGTCAATAAGAACGAAAGTAGTATCCTTGTGGTTTGTAGCTGCTTCGTTAACAGCTGTTTCAAACTTGAAGCCAGGTGTAACAACTATAGAGTAACCTGTGTCAACCAGGTCATTTATAGCGTTCACGTAATCTGTTGGCTGCTCGCCTGTTGGTTGAAGATACTTTTCTTCAATTGTGTTCTTGTCAGCCTTGTACTTTAGGATACCTTCCCAAGTACCTTGGTTAAATGATTTGTCGTCTATAGTACCTGAGTCTGTTACCATACCAACCTTAACTTTTTCTGGAGCTGGTGCTGGTGCTGGCTCTGCTGCTGGTGCTGGAGCTGGTGCTTGTTGTGCACAGCCTACAAGCAATGATAGAGCCATTACTAGAACTAGTACTAATGCCAATGCCTTTTTCATCAATTTTCCCCCTTAATTATGTATTGATTTTACTGCTGTTTTTCAGCATAACTTTATTCTACACAATTTTTTTCAATCCTTCAATATTATAACAGCAATTTTTTGGAATATATATGATTCCTAATGCGTAATATGCTTAGTTTGTAGAAATATATGCAAAAAAAGCGGACAAAATCACTGATTTATATCCCTGGTATAAAAAAAGCACACTATACAGTGTGCCTTTTACTAGCAATGAACTTCTAAGGGTCTTTCTGAAATGAATTTATTTTCAAGCAGAATATCGATTGCCTTGTTATAATCCTCATCAGCTACTAAAACGATAGGACCTGTACAACCCATTCCACTTTCAGAGTATATGCCGGCTTTGCCAAGCGTCATAACCGCATTATCAAGCTCTAGTATATCTATACCTGCAATGGAGTTTACAACGGTCTTTTTGTCTGGCATTTTGAACTCTTCTTTATCCACTGCTTTCTTCGTCTCAGCAGTTAAGCCCTTCAAAATCTCATCAAGGCCTGCTTTTCTAGCCTTTGCAAACTCATCCTTTGCAACTTGCTGCAGCTTGCCTTTTGCACAGCTTGCCGCATATCTCAGCGCTTCGCATACCACAGGAGCACCTGATGCACGGGACAGTATGCAGATAATCTTATCATAGTTATCTCCAACACCAGGTCCGTATCCGTAACCTAGCGCTTCATAACTGCCTCCTGTTGTGAAAGCAGAGAATATTTTCATCATCAGGTTTCCTGTTAAAGAATCCATAACCATAATATCCGCTGCCGCTGCCAGCAGGTCATTTCCTCTCATCACAACTCCGCCATCTGATCTTACTGACTCGGAGAAGTTGATGTCATACCCGTTTTTCTTAAGTTCCTTCAAAGCGCCTTCTACCTTACGAGCACCATCAATATTCAAAATTCCTACAGTAGGTTTTTGAATTCCCAGCGCCTTTGCTGTTATGATGCCATAGAGGGCATTTTTGACCATACCTTCAACTCTATTGGTCGATGAAGTGCCTGTAGTTGTTGATATGATCAGCTCTTTTCCGAAACCTGGAGTGATAACTCTTCCTACAGTGGAAACGCCAATCGGGAAGTTGTAGTGCATTGTAACTGCAGAATCCAGCTCACCAGCAGCGAGCATTGCATCCATTGTCATATGCATTTCTTCCTCGTTGTTCACTTCAACAATTCTTAGAGAAGTATCCACCTTCGGGCCTATCAATACAATTTCAAAATCACTGTATTTTTTAGCTGCCATTTCAGCGCCCTTTAGCAGCTCAGCCGTACCATGCTCACTGCCCAATGTAGTAAGACCTACCTTGACTCTGCTGCCAAAGTTGCCTGTTCTCATAGCATCAGCTATTTCATTGAAGACTTCTCCAATGATGTTTTTTACGTTGTTATCAGCCAATTCATTCACCCCTACTTTCCACTGAGTAAGAAGGTTGCGAATTCTTTCATAGCGTCTGCTACCATTCCTTTGATTTCTTCCTTGGATACAGCTTGAGCTTGGTCAGCAGCACCTGTATTCTTCTCCATTACAATGGAAACTCCATCAAATTGATTGGTCATTCTGCCTAAGAACAAGCTGCCTTTACCAACTACCATAGCTCTTTGTATTTTGCCTTCCAGCATCATTTCCCTTGCTGATCCTACAAAAGGAACACCAGATGGAATATGACCCTGTGTTGGTGCAAAGCCAGGCATACCATGATTCGCAATAAAGCTGTTCATGGCTGTTTTTTCTATATCGCCGCGTTTTGCGCCCAATGCCGCTATCATTTTGTAGTTTGCCAAAGGCACATCGCCTGCACCTGCTGGCTCAGTGATTTCCGGGTTTTGCATTTCTACGGAGTATTTATCAACATCTGTAATCTTCAGTCCGGCTGCATCTAATGGCTTTGTTATCAAGGACTCCATAACAGCTTGTGGTGCAGAACCTGTACCAACTGTATGTCTTCCAACCATATCAGTTCTTAGAACCGGGCTGATGCCATCGTTTTCTGTTACCAGAATCGCAAAACCACCTAAGCAGTCCTCCAAAACAGGTATTTCCTTGTTTACATGGTCTCTAGCATTCATACCCAGCTTTGCAGTAGCACCACCGGCTACAATAGCTACACTCTTATATACGCCGGATTTTACCAAAGCTGCCGCATTGATCAATGCATGTGTTGGTGCTGCGCAGAAACCTCTTGTGTCTGATCCTGTAGCCCCAACAGCTCCAACCATTTCGCATATCGCTTTAGCAAAGTTTCCTCCGCCTCTTTGGTTCATGTCTCCGCATGCCTCTTCAGAGCACTCAATTACATACTCGATGGACTCAACAGGGATATTGTTCTTGCTTACAAGGTTCTTAAGTGCAATTGCACCTGAAGCTTTAGCCACCAAGTTTTCAACCATAATATGCGCTGTAAGATTCTTATCTTTTTCATGAGCTGCTTTTACACAGCCAACCAGCTTATGATTGGAATGCAATGGCTCTGCTCCTGCTTGCACTCTTTGCTCGATTTCGGCTAATTCAAAGCCTTCCTTCAGCTTTGCCATTTCCTTTTCACTGTATGTGCCTTTTGCTGCAAGCATTTCTCTATGCTCAGCAAGGAAGGAATTTTCCAGCATAACCAAATCAAAAGCATCGTTCATTTTGATATTTAGTAGAAACTCTTCTTGACCAACGATTGCACCCATCTTACCCTCTGCTTTAGCATCCTGCATCAGGTTCTTGTACCATGGCTTTGGTATATTGTTCATCTCGTCTGGAAGTATATTTCCGATATATGCTTGGTTAGGCGCATATTTCACTACTTCATCAAAGCTTCTATAATATTGTGGAATCTTCTTTAGGAATTCAGAATTTGGGTTTGCTTCATGTTCTAGTGCACATGTTGTCCCATAGTGCATGATCATATCAGGCGTATGCACTAAAATATATGAGGCAGCCTTCACTACTGGTAATGTCATGTATTACACCTCTCTTTTTGTGTATTTAATTTATCCGGACATTAAAACTGGCAATCGCCAGATGACAATTGTCTCAAAGATTAATTGTCAAATGTCAATTGCCAATCCTAATAGCCTTTATTGGTTTGCTTAATTATTTATCGAATACAGTTTGACCATGTACCTCAGTTTGAAGTGCTTTAAGAGCCTTCTCAACGATGCCTCTTCTTAGCTTCTTCTCATCCTGCTTGCTTAAAGTAGGATTGCCCAATGGGTGAGGTATTGCTATAGCAGGAACGATTCTGTTTGCTCCTACTGTCAAGGATATTGGAACAACTGTACAAATATGAACAACTGGAATTCCAGCTCTTTCAATTTCTTTTACCATCGTTGCACCGCAACGCGTACAAGTTCCTCAGGTTGATGTTAGGATAACCGCTTGCACGCCATCCTTAACCAACTCTTGTGAGAATTCTGCTGCGAACTTTTTGGAGTTTGCAACTGATGTACCGTTACCAACTGTAGTATAGAAATATCTATGCAGCTTGCCAATAACGCCTTCTTTTTCAAGATCTCTCAACACGTCAACAGGTAATACTCTGTCAGCGTCCAAGTTCGCATATACTGGGTCATAACCGCCGTGAGCTGTTTCGTAAGTCTCTTCTGTAAGATCCATTACACCTTCGATATCATACTTGCCATATTTGGAAGCACTGGAGGACTCAATTCTGTCCGGATTGTGCTTAGGCACGATACCGCCGGAAGTAACAAGAGCGATTTTTGCCTTTGTTAAATCTAATACAGGTTGATTTGGAGCTACTCTATCGAAATCAGGCATTGGATACTCTGTTTCGAATTTTTCACCCTTAAGCTTTGCCACCAGCATGTTAACAGCTCTCTTGGAGCCTCTCTCTTCTCTGAATATATTCTTTCTGATACCTCTTGGAAGGTAACCCTCTTCCATAGGAGTACCGATAGCCTCTTTCTTAGCTATCTTAAGAGCAAGCTTAGCCAAAGCTGGCACTGCCTGTCTCATACCTGTAGCAGCATTTGCTGTGCTGAGGATGTAAACATCCTTCTTGAACATATCTGCTCCAGGGTTTTCTATATACATGCCTGTTACAGCTGGTATACCCAATTTGTCTTGAACTTCCTTACAAATTGTACCGCAAGCAACACCGTATCTTCCGGCATTGAATGCTGGACCAGCTATAAACAAGTCGGGATTGTATTTTTTCACCATTTCCAAAATTTCTTTTGTAGCAGCTTCTAAGTTCTCATTGAAATATGAGTCGCCGCAAATGATAGTTGCAACTACATCAGCTTCATCTCCTAAAGCTGTTTTTAGTGCAGCACCAGGTCCTACTACGCCTTCTCTAACCTCAGGCTTTATATCAGCTTTTTCTTCACCGCCGATACCAGCAA
>Ga0196972_1000700_pt1 | contig 13618 bp, 12 predicted proteins | sample S1v_2013CmetaG_FD_148618 | JGI IMG/M metagenome (GOLD analysis project Ga0196972, IMG submission 148618) | Soil microbial communities from Anza Borrego desert, Southern California, United States - S1+v_20-13C | ecosystem: Environmental > Terrestrial > Soil > Desert | place: USA: California...
GTGCATCGGATGCCCAGACCTATACATTGACTGCTACTGGTATCGCGGCTCAAGGCGTTGAGGGCTATATCTACACAATCAATCAGAATAATGAGAAGACAACAACAAAATTTGCCAATGAAAGTGTTGTGGCCGCATGTTGGCTTACAAAGAAGGGTAGTTGTTGATGGCGGTAGCCAGTATCAAAGGATTCACGTTGATTGAGTTATTGGTTGCTATTGTCATTACTGCAATTCTGGCCTCAATTGGTGTGCCAGAATTTCGGACTTTCCTTCTGAATACACAAATAAAGACTGCATCCGAAGCGATTAATAACGGACTTCAGTTAGCGAGAGGGGAGGCGGTAAGGCGCAACACTCCGGTGCAATTCAATCTGGGTGCGGGGACAGGTTGGACTGTTGGGTGTGAGATACCAATTGCTGATGCAGATGGTGATGACGTTGATGAGTGTCCGGCGGTGATCCAATCAAGATCGGCTGGTGAGGGATCGGCTTCAGCCATTGTTACCACTGAGCCCGCTGGAGCGACTACTGTCACATTTAACGGATTAGGTCGTGTGATTGCAAACGACGATGGTACGCCGTCAATAACTCGTTTCAATATAGATATGCCTTCCAGTCTTTTAGATGCCGAGCGAAGTAAAGATATGAGCATATTGACTGCTGGGGGCAGCATCCGCATGTGTGATCCCAACAATGCCACTCCAGGAGATGCTCGTGCATGCTGAACGAAATAATAAGCTTGTGATAAGCAGCTCACAGCAGGGCTCTGTCTTGCTGGAAGGCCTGATTGCCATCTTGATTTTCTCGATGGGGATTTTGGCAATTGTTGGATTGCAAGCCGCAGCAATCAAAACAGTGGCCGACTCTCAATACCGGCTTGAGGCAAGCTTCTTGGCGAATCAGTTGATTGCTCAGATGTGGACTGATGTGGGGAATATTTCAAACTATGTGGTGCCAGATGGAACAGCTTCAGCGAGTTGGCAGGATCAAGTAACAGCAACATTGCCAGGGGCCACCGATAACTTACCCACGGTAGAAATTGATGGTGATGCCGTAGGAGGATATGCCATTACTGTAGAGCTCTATTGGCAAGCTCCAGGTGAAAACTCCCCTCACAAATACACAACTATTGCATATATCAATAGCAATTGAAGCGAAAACTCATGCATTCAATTAGACAGAATGGATTCAGCCTCGTTGAGATTATGGTTGGCATGAGCATTGGCCTGCTGGGCATGGTGGTTATCATGCAGGTTTTCGCCTTAACCGAATCGGGAAAGCAGTCAACAACCGGTGGTGGCGATGCTCAGCAAAAAGCAGCACTGTCTTTACATACACTCGAGCATGACATTCGAATGGCGGGTTATGGCATTACTGGAGTTCCCGCTCTGATGGGTTGCAATATCAATGCATACAATGCTTCTCGCACGCCTACCACTTTCAATTTTGCCCTCGTCCCTGTTGTTATTACTCAAGGGGCTAGCGCTCTGCCAGATAGCATCACTATTACTTACAGTGCATCCGCGGTTGTGAATGCTCCGGCAAGTATCACACAAAATATGCCGAATCCTTCGGCGGTATATAAAGTCAATAACCGCTATGGTTTCACTCCTGGTGATCTGATCGTAATCGGCGAGCCCGGTAAGGAATGTACACTTGGCCAAGTGACTGGAACTCCCGGAGCTGGCCAGAGCGACAATATCATTCATAACAGTGGTAACTACAAAAACCCGGAAGGGGAAAATGTGCCGGCTAACTTCAACAAGCCGGGGGGGGTAAGTAATATCAATTACACCACCGCTGCCAAGCTGTATAACTTAGGTCCTCTTCCTATTAGCAATATGTATTCGATATCTAATGGCTCATTAAATCTCTTCGCAAACATCGCTGGGGTCAGTGAAACAATCTCTGACAACATTGTGGATTTGCAAGCAGAGTACGGGATTGATACTGATGATGATGGGGATGTTGATTCGTATCGAGTATCTGCTGACCTGAATAGTGATGGTGTTACGACGGGTTTGGAATACAACCAGGTCCTCTCAGTCCGGTTCGGACTAGTGGCACGCAGCACCAAACGGGAACCGAGCTGTGATGTAACACAGAACGTGCCGTCCTGGGTGGGTGGAGATTTTAACAACATCAAAGCTAATCCAGAATGGCAGTGCTACCGATATCGTGTATTCGAAACTACAACCATGCTGCGCAACTTGATCTGGTCATGAAAATGCGACAACAAGGTGTTGTACTGGTAATCGCACTGATTATTCTCGTTGCCATGACCCTGGCTGGAATCGCCATGGTGCGATCAGTTGATACAGGCAACATCATTTCAGGAAATCTGGCATTCAAGCAATCTTCACTGGCTGCAGCTGATCGTGGCATCCAGGAGGCATTTGAGTGGCTCAATAATAACCGAACAGCTCTTGCAGAGAGCGACCTTAGCAACGGCTATTTTTCCTCGATATCTGGCGACTTCACCGGGTTTGGTGAAAATGACTGGAATAATGCCAAGGCCCTTGATTCAGCAGATGATGCCGGCAATAGCGTGGAATACGTCATCCACAGGCTTTGTACCCAACCAAACACTGCATATAACGGTTCCAACGGGGGGGTACCGAATGAGTGTTCAACCTCGGAAGCGTCTAGCCCTGCCTCAAATGCCTCTGTCGGCAGCAGCGTGCAAGTGGGCGCTGCTGTATATAACACGAGTCCAATGGTGTATTACCGTATCACTGCACGCGCAAAAGGTCCTAGGAATGCGACCAGCGTAACCCAGGCAACTGTGCTGATACCTATCTAATGAGAATTGCTGGAGGTGGGGAATGAAATACGACTCGGGACAAAATAAGAGGGATGTTGTGACCAAGCTAGCTGGCCTTGTATTGACCCTGCTGAGTTTCTCGGTGATGGCCGATCTAACGGACCTGTCTGACGTTCCTCTTACCACGGACTCGGGTTCATCAGTACGCCCTAACATGATGTTTATTCTAGATGATTCTGGCAGTATGGATTACAGCTACATGCCTGATTATGTTAACGATAGTAGAAAATGCAGAACTTCAGCTTCATCCTTGGGGTCGTGTCGTGGTGACAGGGATGATGGAGGCGAATTAACGGAGGGCGGAGATCCTCCTGTTTTCAGTAACTGGTTTAATACGATTTATTACAATCCGGAAATCCTATATACCCCGCCGGTCAACCCATGCAATACAGCTCAGACTTTACCCAATATGACGGACCCTACCAAGGTACGAATAGAGGGACATAAAATTGATGGTTCCTGCAATCAAACCTCTTCTCTAACGGATATCAAGACTGAGTTTCCAGAACTCGTCTATTGCAAGAATTCTAACGACAGTGTCACAGGCAATAACTGTAAACGTAATGGGATTAATGCGAGTAACACTTTTACGGGGGATTATGATTATCCCGATAATACCTATGACTACCCTAAAACGCGGGACAGTAATCCCCATTACTACATCATTGAACCTTTGGAGTACTGTGCAAACAGTAATCTGCGCACATGCTCAGCGGCTACTTCTCCTACCTCGAGCAGACCTATACCTGCCTACGTTCGGTTCTGTGATACGCAAAACGCAGCCATGAGCGCACCGGGTAGCAGCTCAGCCAACGGCAACGAAAATAACAGTGAGTGCCAAGCCAAATACAGCTCTAGTTTTCAATATGCACGCTATGGCAAATTCACGCGTGTGGATATTGTTCCTAGCAAAACCAGTTACCCCAAAAGCAGTGCGCGTACAGATTGTGCGGGTTCGACTTGCACTTACGTGGAAGAGGTAACCAATTTTGGTAATTGGTACGCCTATTACCGTACTCGCATGCAAACTATGAAAAGCGCGGCAGGTCATGCGTTCAGCTCGATTGATGATGCCTATCGTGTGGGATTTGTAACCATTAACCCAGGCAGCCCCGTAAGTTCTAGTAGATATTTGGCTATAGACGACTTCGATGGTACTCAGAAAGAGAATTGGTACAAGAAGTTTTACGCTATCAATGCCAATGGATCCACCCCCCTGAGAGAAGCTTTGTCTCGAGTAGGAAGGCACTATGGGGGAAAGACAAGCGGCATCAATTCAGGCATGTCGTCGGATCCTGTCGAGTATGAATGCCAACAGAATTTTTCATTGCTCACGACGGATGGGTACTGGAACGATGATGTTGATGACGGCAGGATTGATAATCTCGACGGCAACTCAGTGGGTAACCAGGACAATTCGGATTCCGGCTACTCTACACGATCAGTCGGGGCCTATGACGGAAATATCAGTGGAGCATCTAACACACTTGCCGATGTTGCGATGTACTACTACAAAAATGATCTGCGGTCTGATTTTGTAAACAAAGTTCCCACAACCGATAAAGACCAAGCCCAACACCAACATATGGTGACTTTCACGCTGGGGTTGGGTCTTGATGGTGAATTAAGTTATCGACCGGATTACGAAACAGCGACCACTGGAGATTTCGCATCTATCAAAGCAGGCACTTTGAATTGGCCAAAGCCTGTTGCTAATGCAGCTTCTACCTTGGACGATCTCTGGCATGCTGCAGTTAACGGTCGTGGTGTGTATTTCAGTGCCCAAGACCCCTCAAGCCTGGCTGCAGGCGTCAAGGGGGCATTGGGGAATGTGACGGTCAAAGTAGGCGCTGCCGCTGCTTCAGCAACAAGTAGTCCAAACATTACCCAAACCGATAACTATATTTTCAGTACAACTTACCGCACGGTCTATTGGGATGGCGAAGTTTTAGCCAAAACTATTGACACTCAGACTGGGGAGGTGAGTGATGCCCCAGTGTGGTCTGCACAAGCGCAGCTTGATGCGCAAGGTTCTGCTAGAACCATTTATAAAATGAATATGCCAGCTAGTGGTACTCCTACGCGGGAAACCTTTATTTGGGGTAACTTGAGTACTGCTGAGAAAGCGTATTTTGCAAACAAGTGCGCCTTACTTTCCCAATGCTCTCTCCTCGATTCGGATACCCAGATTATCACTAACAATGGCGAACAGCTATTGGGTTTCGTTCGGGGTGATTCCACGCATGAGAATGAAGGCGATATTCCTACCGCTGACAAAGCTTTTAGATATAGAGAGCATATTCTTGGCGATACCGTAAATGCTACGCCGGCCTTCGTCAAAGCCCCTATATACAACTTTGTCGACGATGGTTATAGCCTTTTCAAAACTAATAATGCCGACCGCCAGGGTATGCTTTATATCGCTGCCAACGATGGCATGCTGCACGCGCTTAATGCTACGACAGGTGCGGAAAGTTGGGCATATGTGCCTAATATTGTAATGAAAGATATGTACAAATTGGCTGACAAGAACTATGGGGCGAAACATCAATATTTCGTAGATGGTTCCCCCCAAGTGATGGATGTAAAGATCGATGGGGTGTGGAAGACAATCCTTGTGGGAGGACTCAATGGGGGCGGACGCGGATACTATGCCCTAGACATCACAGTGCCCAATTCACCCGTGGTCTTATGGGAGTTTTGTTATGACAGTACCTATTGCAATGTGGCAGATGAAGATTTGGGTTTTACCTATGGAAATCCGGTAATTGCCAAATTACCTTCCGGGCATGCTAATGCCGGGAAGTGGGTAGTTCTGGTGACATCAGGATATAACAATGTATCTCCCGGAGACGGTGAAGGGTACCTTTATGTTCTGGACGCCAAGACAGGAGCTGTTCTCGAAAAAGTGAGTACTGGCGCGGGAGATACAACAACACCAAGTGGGTTGGCTGAGATCAGTTCCTATGCGGACAATGCAAACCTGGACGCCAGCGTTAAATATGTATATGGCGGCGATCTCAGTGGGAATTTGTGGCGTTTCAACCTTTCTTCAGCTTCGGTCACTGCAAGCAAATTAGCCACGTTGGCAATTGGTGGTGTGGCGCAACCTATTACATCACGTCCTGAAATAGGTTTTGTCAAAGGGGTGAGCGATCCCATAGTCTTTGTGGGGACAGGTAGTTACTTGGGTAACGATGACTTAGCAAACTCTGATACACAGTCCTTATACGCAATTCGCGATACAGGAAGTACGGTTGATGACGTAAGAACCCTCATGCCTCGGATCATCACGCAAGATACTGTGACTGCGACTGTTTCCGGTGATCCTATAGATTGGGCAAATGGGGGATGGTATGCGGATTTCCCAGAGAGTAAAGAACGGGTGACAATTGACCCCAAACTCACCTTAAGAACATTAACCGTGGCTACTACCACCCCAGTGGGCAGTACGTGTTCGCCTGGAGGGACAAGTTGGGTTTATCAGTTCTATATAGATACTGGATTAAGTGTGGGTTCTGCTGCCTTGGGTAAGAAAAATACTGCTGGTGTGGTTGTAGGTATAGTGATATTCCGATTACCTAATGGGCAGCTTAAGGCAGTGGCGACCACGAGCGATGGAACTCAGGATACGTTTGGAGTAAACATTAGTGGTGATGCAGTTGGTGCAAAACGTACAGGTTGGAGAGAACTAACTCAGTAAATAACTAAACGTCCGGTGAGGGCGAGCTATGCGCCCTTACCTTATGGTTTAGTTGAATTTATAGGGCGAGTTTTGGGTGACCTCGTCAGCTTATGGGTTCTGTAGCGCATCCATGAAAATAGCCGCCGGATTGCAGTCTGTTTGCGCGGCAATCTCTACCATGCCAGTGGGGCTGGTGACATTGATTTCTGTCAGGTAGTCGCCAATCACGTCCAACCCCACAAGAAACAAGCCGTGTTTTTTCAACTCGGAGCCAACAGTCATGGCAATTTCCACATCGCGCGCACTTAACGGTTGAGCCACACCCCTGCCACCGGCAGCCAGGTTGCCGCGCGTTTCCCCTGTCTTGGGGATGCGTGCAAGCGCATAGGGTAGCGGTTGACCATCAATGATGATAATGCGTTTATCACCCTGGCTGATAGCTGGCAAATAGCGTTGTGCCATGATGGTGCGTTGACCGAATCGCGTCATGTTTTCGAGAATGACACCGATGTTGTAATCCCCGCTATACAGCCGATATACCTCGCTGCCCCCCATGCCATCCAGAGGTTTTACGACGATGTCGCCATGCTCGGAAAGAAATTCACGGATGAGGTTATCGCTGGAGGTAACGAAAAAGGGGGCAGCAAATTGCGGAAACCTTGCAATGGATAATTTCTCATTCCAGCCGCGAACCGATGCTGGACTATTGAACACTCTACTCCCCTGAGCCTCAGCCAGTTCCAACAGATAAGTGCTATACAGATATTCATTGTCGAAGGGAGGATCCTTGCGCATGAGCACCGCATCAAATTCTGCCGGCGCACATTCATTGCTGCTCCCTAGCTCAAACCAGGCATCCCCATCCTTGAATCGGAATTCCCGGGTCTGAACGCGCACTTGCTGGTGACGCAGAAAAACATCGCTCTGCATGGCAAAAAACAACTGATGGTCACGGGCTGCGGCCTGCCGCATGATGGCCAGGCTGGTGTCCTTGTAGGCCTTGAGCTTTTCCAGCGGGTCGAGAATAAACAGCAGCCGCATGATTATTCCGACAAGCTGTCCGGATCATTTTCCTGCAGCTCGATGGCGGCAGCGAGCAATGCCAGACGCGCAATGACTCCGTAGACATAGAACCGATTCGGCAATGCGTCGGGTGACCCGGTACAATCCGGCAGGGTGCACGGCGTCTCAAACGCCAGTGGAACAAAGTGCATGCCGGGTGAATTGAGGTTCTCATCCTTGTCGCGGCCTGTGTGTACCCGGTAAAACCCGCCTACGACGTAATGATCCATCATGTAGATGACAGGTTCTGCGACTGCGTCATTGATGTATTCGAAGGTGTACACGCCCTCCTGCACGATCACTTCATGCACCTCAAGGCCTTCCTTGACCACGGACATCTTGTTGCGCTGCTTGCGGTTCAGGTCGCGCACGTCATCCGGGCTTTTAACGGTCATGATGCCCATGCCATAAGTGCCTGCATCAGCCTTTACGATGACGAATGGTTTCTCTTGAACGCCATATTCATCATATTTGGCCTGGATTTTTGCCAGCAGGGATTCCACTTTGTCGGCCAGGCAGTCCTCACCCTGGCGGGCGTGAAAATCAACTTGGCCGCAGGTCTCGAAATATGGGTTCACCAGCCATTCGTCTATACCTATCAGCCCAGCGAACTCTGCGGCAACGCGGTTATAGGCTGAAAAGTGCTGGGATTTTCGCCGAGTAGACCAGCCGGCGTGCAGTGGCGGAATCACGGACTGTTCAAGATTCTTGAGTATATCCGGAATGCCAGCCGACAAATCGTTATTGAGTAACACGGCACAGCTATCGAAATCACCGAGCTCTGCATTTTGCAAAACCAGCCGATTGCCTTTCCTGCGCACTGGTTCCAGCAGGATTGCGCGACCGTCGTTCGTATCCAGGAATGTTGGCTCAGTGATCTCCGGTAGCAGACTGCCGATGCGGACTTCCAGGCCAGCCTGCCGCAGGATATTGGTGAGCGCTGCTACATTTCGCAGGTAAAAGGTATTGCGCGTGTGGTTCTCGGGAATAACCAGCAGGCGGCGGGCTTCCGGGCAGACCTTCTCTATGGCGACGGTGGCGGCTTGTACGCATAACGGTAGAAAATCATGATTCAGGTTGTTGAACCCGCCGGGGAACAGGTTGGTATCCACCGGCGCTAGCTTGAAGCCGGCATTGCGGAGATCCACAGAAGCATAAAAGGGTGAACCGTATTCCAGCCATTGGGTACGAAACCAGTGTTCGATACGCGGCATCCCTCCCAAAATATTTTTCTCGAGGGTTAGCAACGGGCCTTTGAGTGCGGTTGTCAGGTGAGGAATCATGGGCAGGCATTAAAAAATGGACTGCACAGATTTTAGCCTACTTGCCTGCCTGGCGGCGATGGCAAAAAAAACGGGCACCGAAGTGCCCGCTGATCAGACAACAACCTGATTAATAGTGGTAAGCGCGTTCGCCGTGCTCAGTAGTGTCGAGACCTTCGCGTTCAGATTCTTCGCTGATACGCAGACCGATCAATACATCCACAATCTTGTACAGGATGTAGCTGCCAATCGCGCACCATACGATGGTCACGACAACAGCGAAGATCTGGACATAGAGCTGTGAACCCATGGTCACGCCATCAGCGAAGCCTACGCCACCCAAAGCTGGGGATGCCAGGATCGCCACACCGATAGCACCGATAATGCCGGCAACGCCGTGGATACCGAAGACATCGAGTGAGTCGTCATAGCCCAGTTTCGCTTTCAGGCTAGTAACTGCCCAGAAGCTGACGATACTGGCGACGAAGCCGAGAGCAATGGCACCCAGCGGGCCTACGAAGGCACAAGCAGGCGTGATGGCAACCAGGCCTGCGATGGCGCCGGAAGCGCCGCCTAACATGGAAGGTTTACCCTTGGACAGCCATTCAACCAGGATCCAGCCCAATACAGCAGCTGCAGTAGCGACCTGGGTGTTGATGGCTACCAGACCGGCAGTGCCGTTTGCGGCCAGGCCGCTGCCGACGTTGAAGCCAAACCAGCCAACCCACAGCATTGAAGCGCCGATCATGGTCATGACCATGCTATGTGGAGGCATGGCTTCCTTGCCGTAACCGATGCGCTTACCAATCACCATCGCACCAACCAGGGCTGCGATGCCCGCGTTGATGTGTACAACCGTGCCGCCAGCAAAGTCCAGTGCGCCATCGGCAAACAGGATGCCGCCACCCCACACCATATGTGCGATTGGGATGTAGACAAAGGTCACCCATAGTGCAACGAAAGCCAGCAGAGCAGAGAACTTGATACGCTCAGCAAAACCGCCAACGATGAGCGCAGGGGTCAATGCTGCGAAAGTGAGCTGGAAGCCGATAAACACGTACTCAGGAATCGTGCCGCTCAGGGAGTCTGGAGTGACACCAGCCAACAATGCCTTGCTGAAGCCGCCAATGTAACCGTTGAGGTTGCCGCCATCGGTGAAGGTCAGGCTGTAGCCGTAGAGTACCCAGAGTACCGAGATCAGCGAAACGGTGACAAAGACCTGCATGAGTACGGACAGCATGTTCTTGGCACGAACCAGGCCGCCATAAAACAGCGCAAGACCAGGGATGGCCATAAACAGCACCAGAATCGTCGCTACGATCATCCACGCGGTATCACCGGAATTCAGCGTGGGAGCATCTTCAGCGGCTTCCTCTGCAGGAGCCGCTTCGGCTGGGGCAGCTGCTTCAGGTGCGGTTTGGGTGGTCATGGCCGGATCTGCCACCTCGCCGGCGAAGGCAAGGGCGGACGGGCCGAGCAGGCCGAGCCCCAGCGCGCTTGCCAGCGCAATCATCGATAAGATCTTTTTCATTATGTTCCTCCCTTAAAGCGCATCAGGACCGGTTTCACCGGTGCGGATGCGATAAACTTGCTCGAGATCAAAGACGAAGATCTTGCCATCGCCGATTTTGCCGGTGGTAGCCGCTTTTTCGACCGCCTCGATGACCTGCTCCAGCATGTCATCCTTGATGGCAACTTCCAGTTTGACCTTTGGCAGGAAGTCGACGACATACTCGGCGCCGCGATAAAGCTCGGTATGGCCTTTCTGGCGCCCAAAACCCTTCACTTCTGTTACCGTGATCCCCTGCACGCCAATGGCGGAGAGAGCCTCCCGCACTTCATCAAGCTTGAATGGCTTGATAATCGCAGTGACAAATTTCATTGTAGTCTCCTGTTATACAGTAGTCATGAGGATGCGAACCGCGCTTGGGCGGCTCGCAATCCCTGCTTGGAACGTTAGAACAGCTTTTGGACGAACACGGTGAACTGGCCGTCGCGCATTTCGTCTGCCCAGAAATCCTCGTCGGCGTTATTGTCGGTCCAGTGACCACCAACCTTGACACCGTTATCCCATGCCTTGGTTACACCAATCTTCCAGTCTTCGTAGTCGTATTCGTCGTTGTCCACGCCGCCGACTTCACCATCGAACTGGAAGGTACCAACGTGCAGATTCAAGGTAAATCCGCTTTCGCCGAATGGAATATCGGCATTGGCTTCCCAATAGATCGTGCCTTCAGCATCGTCGAAACCCCATGCTTCATCAGAAGCGGTGTAGGACAGCTTCGTATTGACCCACTTGTAACTCAGAGCGCCATAAACTTCGGTGGCATCTGTATCCGGAGCTCCGTCAGCACTGGTGCCTGGGTAGAGGTACTGTAATAGACCGACGTTGTAGCCAATTCCGGTCTCACCGATAGTGCTGGCAAAGCCACCGTATAGGTCGAGTTCAAGACTGTTTGAGTCCATGTAATCGAAGTCGGTGGTCCAGCTGACATTGGAGGCCCAAGAACCGAGGTAGAAGCCGCTGGAGTGCGCGTAATCCACACCGCCTTGTAATGCGGCAGCTTCGTCAGTTTGGGTCATGCCACGCCACACGTACTGACTGAACAGTCCGATGTTGTAAGAAACAGTATGAGGAGAAGCGGCCTCTTCCGCTGCAGCCTCCCCAGCTACGGCTTGAGAAGCACCGAAGGCTCCCAGCACAGCAACCAATAGCAGTGATTTACGCATCAAAGTCCCTTTCTGAAACTAAAATTAGAATTGTTTAAAAGCTGAAGCATTAACCTAAAAGCAACACTCGTGCCATAAATTAAATTATAAAAAACAGCATGTTATGTTGATTATTTATGGACGTGCCCACTTTGTAGCTGGTAAACTGGCATCAAGGACAAGGAGAAAACGATGCTGAATTCGCAATTTTTGGACGATTTATCAAGAAAAATCCGGGAAACAATCAATTCAACCCCTGCTGCCGATATCAACAAGAATATTCATGCACTATTACAGAGCGCATTCACCAAATTGGAGCTGGTATCGCGTGAGGAATTTGACGTGCAGCTTCAGGTGCTGCAGAGGACACGCAGCAAACTCGAACAACTGGAATTGCGCGTGGCTGAACTGGAGTCGCAACTAACTAAAGACTGCGCCCCCTGATGAGCCTGGCCGTTCTCAAAAGCAGGGCACTGGAGGGCATGCATGCACCAGAAGTGACCGTTGAGGTCCATCTGGCCAATGGTCTCCCCAGCTTTACCATCGTTGGTCTGCCGGAAGCCGAGGTTAAGGAAAGCAAGGACCGCGTCAGAGCCGCGCTGCAGACTGCGCAATTCGAATTTCCAGCCCGCCGCATCACAGTCAACCTGGCGCCGGCTGACTTGCCCAAGGAAAGCGGTCGCTACGACTTGCCTATCGCTCTGGGCATACTCGCCGCATCAGGCCAGATACCTTCCGCCATGCTGGAGCGATATGAAATCGCGGGAGAGCTGGCGCTTACCGGTGAATTGCGGCCAGTACGCGGAGCATTGGCGATGGCATTCAGTATGAGCAGGGCGGGCAACGGAGCTACCGCATCGCGCGCCTTCATCCTGCCCAGGCAAAGTGCATCGGAGGCGGCACTGGTTACCCATGCAGAGATTTATCCCGCAGATTCGCTGCTCGAAGTTTGCGCACATCTTTCTTCCCATACGCCCATCCAGAAATATGCGCTGGAAAATGCAGCTATGTCGGCTGCCTATCCTGATTTCGATGAGGTTAAGGGGCAGTCGATTCCCAAGCGTGCGCTGGAAATTGCAGCAGCAGGTGGTCACAGCGTTCTGATGTCGGGCCCGCCGGGTACGGGCAAGTCCATGCTGGCAAGCCGTTTTCCAGGCATCTTGCCGGAAATGACTGAGCAGGAGGCGCTTGAGTCCGCCGCCATCCAGTCGCTCAACGGCGGTTTCAGGATCGAGACCTGGAAGCGTCGACAATTCAGGGCGCCGCATCATACCGCCTCTGCGGTCGCTCTGGTTGGCGGCGGAGGTGTGCCGCGGCCTGGCGAGATTTCCCTTGCGCACCATGGCGTGCTGTTCCTGGATGAGTTGCCAGAATTCGATCGCAAGGTCCTGGAAGTGCTGCGTGAGCCTCTGGAATCCGGCCGCATCACCATCTCTCGTGCTGCAAGACAGGCAGATTTCCCGGCCAGCTTCCAGCTGGTGGCCGCCATGAACCCTTGCCCTTGCGGTTATCTGGGTCATCACAACAATAAATGCCGCTGTACCCCGGACCAGGTGGCACGGTACCGCGGGAAGTTATCCGGTCCGCTGCTCGATCGAATCGATCTGCATGTAGAAGTGCCGGCACTCAAGGATGACGAGCTCACGAGAGCGCCGGATGGCGAGGGGAGCACCACAATTCGTCAGCGAGTAGAGCGGGCCAGGCAACAGCAGATCGAGCGTCAGAGTAAGCCGAATGCGCTGCTGGGCAGCAAGGAAGTCGATCAATTCTGTGCCGCAGACGATGCAGGCATGAACCTGCTGAAGCAGGCAGTCAGCAAACTCAACCTCTCCGCCCGGGCCTACCATCGTATTCTCAAGGTGGCACGAACAATCTCAGATCTCGCAGGCGACCAGATGATTAAGCCAACGCATATTGCAGAGGCAGTGCAGTACCGGCGCTACGACGTCTGATACCGCTGCCGCGTGTACGTGGCATCACTGCACCGCGCCGCGCCTGTGCCTCTTGGATGAGGTGTTCTATAATGGCGGTCTTACCAAATAACTGCAGCCGTCATTGCATTGCCGACCGCTTG
>Ga0196972_1000701_pt1 | contig 13555 bp, 13 predicted proteins | sample S1v_2013CmetaG_FD_148618 | JGI IMG/M metagenome (GOLD analysis project Ga0196972, IMG submission 148618) | Soil microbial communities from Anza Borrego desert, Southern California, United States - S1+v_20-13C | ecosystem: Environmental > Terrestrial > Soil > Desert | place: USA: California...
TGCGAAGGTGGCATTGATCGGCCAGACGGCGGCCAGACAACTGTTCGGCGACCTCGATCCGGTCGACCAGACCATCCGCATCCGCAAGGTACCGTTCACCGTCATCGGCGTGCTGGAGCGGAAAGGGCAGAGCATGATGGGGCAGGACCAGGACGACGTGGTGATGCTGCCGCTGGGCACCGCGCGCAACCGGCTGTTCGGCAATACCCAGGGCAAGCTGCGCCGCGTCGGCACGATACAGGTGAAGGTGCGCGAGGGCGCCAGCATGCAGGTGGCCGAGGAAAGGATTCGCGAACTGTTGCGCCAGCGCCAGCGCACCCAGCCCGGCCAGGACGATGCGTTCACCGTGCGCAACCTGACCGAGCTGCTGCAGGCGCAGGAAGAGTCCTCGCGCATCATGACGCTGCTGCTGGCGGCGGTCGCTTCGGTATCGCTGCTGGTGGGCGGCATCGGCATCATGAACATCATGCTGGTTTCGGTGACGGAGCGTACGCGCGAAATCGGCTTGCGCATGGCGGTGGGCGCGCGCGGGTCGGACATCCTCAAGCAATTCCTGGTCGAAGCGATGACGCTGTCGCTGATCGGCGGCTTCGCCGGCATCGTGCTCGGCGTGTCCGGCTCCTGGCTGATCGGGGAGATGACGGGATGGGCCACGCGCATGTCGCCGGAATCGATCGTGCTGGCCGTTGGATTCTCCGCCGGCATCGGCATCTTCTTCGGCTTCTATCCGGCACGCAAGGCTGCGTCCCTGCTGCCGATCCAGGCCTTGCGCTATGAGTAAATCAATATGCCGTCCCGGTTGCGGCGCTTGCTGTATCGCGCCTTCAATTTCTTCGCCGATTCCCGGGATGCCGCACGGCAAGCCCGCGGGCGTGCGCTGCATTCAGTTGAACGACTTGAACCAATGCATGATCTTCGGCAAACCGGAACGGCCCGCAGTGTGCGAGAGTCTACAGCCATCGACGGAGATGTGCGGCGAGACACGCGAGTACGCGATGCATTACCTGTCCCGCCTCGATGAATTGACATCCTGACGGAGATTCGATGAAACGACGGTTTGCTGCATTCGGAGCCGTAGTGGCGGCATTGTTCCTCGCCTCCTGCGCCACGCTGCTCGGGCCGCGCAATGTCGAGATCCCCCTGGCGAAACTGCAGGAAGCGATCTCGGGGCGGTTCCCTTTCAACAACCGCTTCCTTGAACTGCTCGACATCCGCGTGACCAATCCGCGGGTGGCGCTGCAGCCGGACGCGAACCGCATCCTGACCAGCATGGATGCCTCGATCGCGCCGCCCTTCCTGAACCGCACCTGGAACGGCAACCTCGCGGTCTCGGGCCAGCTGCGCTTCGATCCGGCGCGCAGCGCGCTCGTGCTCGCCGAGCCGCGCGTGGAGACCTTCAATGTCAGCGGCCTCGATCCGCTGTACGCGAATCAGATCACCCGCGTCGGCGGCCTGCTGGCCGAACAGCTGCTGAAAGATATCCCTTTGTACACCTTCAGCCCCGACGAACTCCGCTATGGCGGAACACGCTTCAATCCGACCACAATCACGACCAGAAGCAACGGTCTCGTGGTAACCTTTGAGCCGGCCCGCTAGCGGGTTGTCTCTCTTTCGCAGCGCTCGAAACCCGCGCCCCGGCGGGTTTTTTGTTGATCGAATAACCGTACCAGAAAAGCATTCATGGATGTCACGCTCGCGCTCAAGGCGCTCATCATGGGAATCGTCGAAGGCCTGACCGAATTCCTTCCGATTTCTTCCACCGGCCACCTGATCCTTACCGCCAGCCTGCTCGATTTCACGGGCGAGAAAGTGAAAGTCTTCGAGATCGCGATCCAGGCCGGCGCCATGCTCGCGGTGTTCTGGGAATATCGCGTCAGGATCGCCAGCGTGCTGACGGGGCTGTTCAGCGATGCCAAGGCACAGCGCTTCGCGCTGAACGTCCTCATCGCCTTCACGCCGGCCGCCGCCCTCGGTTTCCTGTTCAACAAGGCCATCACTGCAAAGCTGTTCTCGCCGGTGCCGGTGGCCCTGGCGTTCATCGTCGGCGGCTTCGTCATCCTGTGGGTGGAAAAGCGCAACAAGACGGCGCCCAAGGCGCGCGTGGAATCGGTCGACGACATGACGGTGCTCGACGCGCTCAAGGTCGGCATCGCGCAATCGTTCGCGCTGATCCCCGGCACCAGCCGCTCCGGCGCCACCATCATCGGCGGCATGCTGTTCGGCCTGTCGCGCAAGGCGGCCACCGAATTCTCGTTCTTCCTCGCCATCCCGACCCTGTTCGGCGCGACCATCTATTCCGTGTACAAGCAGCGCGACCTGCTGTCCGCGGTGGACCTGCCGTGGTTCGGCGTGGGCGCGGCGGCATCCTTCGTCTCCGCCTTCCTGTGCGTGCGCTGGCTGCTGCGTTACATCAGCTCGCACGACTTCACGATCTTCGCCTGGTACCGCATCGTGTTCGGCATCATCGTCATTGCGACCGCCTACGCCGGCCTCGTGGAGTGGGTGCATTAAAATACGCTGATGCGTGAACAATCTGACAACGATCCCGCGCTGCATATCCTGCAGACGGTCTTCGGTTATCCCTCTTTCCGCGGCCAGCAGGCCGACATCGTGAACCACGTAGCCCGGGGCGGAGACGCCCTGGTGCTGATGCCCACCGGCGGCGGCAAGTCCCTGTGCTACCAGATCCCCGCGCTGCTGCGCGAGGGCGTGGGCGTGGTCGTGTCGCCACTGATCGCGCTGATGCAGGACCAGGTCGACGCGCTTGCCGAAGTCGGCGTGCGCGCCGCCTTCCTCAATTCCACGCAGACGCTCGACGAGACCATCCGCACCGAGCGCGCAGTGCGCACCGGCGGCCTCGACCTCGTCTATGTCGCGCCCGAGCGTCTGATGACGCCGCGCTGCCTCGAATTGCTGGAAGCATCGAAGATTGCCCTGTTCGCCATCGATGAAGCGCACTGCGTGTCGCAATGGGGACACGACTTCCGGCCTGAATACATCAAGCTGTCCGTCCTCCACGAGCGCTTTCCGCAGGTGCCGCGCATCGCGCTCACCGCCACCGCCGATCCGCAGACGCGCGCCGAAATCGCGCACCGCCTGCAGCTCGACGAGGCGCGCCAGTTCGTGTCCTCCTTCGACCGGCCCAACATCCGCTACCAGATCGTCGAAAAGACCAACGGCCGCAAGCAGGTGCTGGATTTCATCAAGGAAGAACATCCGGGCGACGCCGGCATCGTCTATTGCCTGTCGCGCAAGAAGGTGGAGGAAACCGCCGCCTTCCTGAACGAACACGGCATCGCCGCGCTGCCGTATCACGCCGGCATGGACCACGCCACGCGCGCCGCCAACCAGTCGCGTTTCCTGCGCGAGGACGGTATCGTGATGGTGGCGACGATCGCCTTCGGCATGGGGATCGACAAGCCGGATGTACGTTTCGTCTGCCACCTCGACCTGCCCAAGAGCATCGAAGGCTATTACCAGGAAACCGGGCGTGCGGGACGCGACGGCGCGCCGGCGGACGCCTGGATGGCCTACGGCCTGCAGGACGTGGTGCAGCAGCGCCGCATGATCGACGAGTCGGAAGCCGACGAAAACTTCAAGCGCGTGCAGACCGCCAAGCTCGACGCGATGCTGGGTCTGTGCGAAACCCTGAACTGCCGGCGCGTGCGCCTGCTGGATTATTTCGGCCAGTCATCCGGCCCGTGCGGCAACTGCGACATCTGCCTCAGTCCGCCGGTCTCCTACGACGGCACGGTGCAGATGCAAAAGCTGCTGTCATCCATCTACCGCGTCGACCAGCGCTTCGGCGCCGGCCATGTGATCGACGTCTTGCGCGGTACCAGCTCGGACAAGGTGACGCAATGGCGGCATGACAGGCTGTCCACCTTCGGCATCGGCAGCGACATCAGTGAAGCGGAGTGGCGCGCCATCCTGCGCCAGGCGATTGCACTCGGCCTGGTGGTGGTCGACCACGACGCCTATGGATCGCTGAAGCTGACCGCCGAGGCGCGGCCCGTGCTCAAGGGCGAGCGCAGCGTGCAGTTGCGCCAGTACCAGAAACCGGTGAAGAAGAAGCGGGAAGCTGTTCGTGCCAAGGGCTATGTGGAAAGCGACCTGTCGGCGGCCGAATTGGAAATCTTCGAGAAACTGCGCTGGTGGCGTGTCGAAACCGCGCGCAAGCACAATGTGCCGGCCTATGTGATCTTCCACGATGCGACCATGCGTGAAATCGCGAAGGCCAAGCCCGCGTCGCTGGACGATCTGCGGAATATTTCCGGGGTGGGCGAGAAGAAGCTGGAAAGCTACGGGGAAGAGATTGTTGCGCTGATTGCCGAGTTTCACTGAGCTTGGTGAGCATGGTGGGGGCTTCGCTCTACCCGCCCTACGGTTCTTTGTGCGCTGGTGGGTTTCGCTGCGCTCTATCCACCCTACCGTCCTTTATTAAGAATCGTAGGGTGGGTAGAGCGAAGCGAAACCCGCCGCACCCACGCTAACGCTTCACAAACACCAGATCCCACACCCCGTGCCCCAACTTCAGGCCGCGGTTCTCGAACTTCGTGACAGGCCGATAATCCGGCCGCGGCGCATAACCCTCCGCCGTATTCCGCAATGCCGGTTCATCGCCCAGCACCTGCAGCATCTGTTCCGCATAATCCTGCCAGTCCGTCGCACAGTGGATATAGCCGCCGGCCGCAATGCGCGATGCGAGCAGCTGCACGAACGGCGGCTGGATCAGGCGCCGCTTGTTGTGGCGCGCCTTGTGCCAGGGATCGGGAAAAAACACATGCACGCCGGCCAGCGAGCCGGGCGTGACCATGTGGGTCACCACTTCGAATGCATCGTGCTGGATGATGCGCAGGTTGGTCAGCTGCTGCTCGCCGATCAGCTTGAGCAGGCTGCCCACGCCGGGCGTATGCACTTCCACGCCGATGAAATTCTTTTCCGGCATGCCGGCGGCGATCTTCGCCGTGGTATCACCCATGCCGAATCCGATCTCGAGGATCGTCGGCGCTTCGCGCCCGAACGCCTTGTTGAAGTCTGCGGGCGCCTTTTGATAGGGAATGCAGAACTGCGGCCCGAGCGTCTCGATGGCCTTGGCTTGCGCCGTCGACAAGCGGCCCGCACGCGTCACGAAACTGCGGATGCGACGCTCCGTCGGGTCATAAAGCCTCTGCCTGGTGCTGGCATCGCTGCCGTCGTCGTGGGTATGGGACATGCTGGTTTCCGGAAATAAAAAAGGCACCGAACGGTGCCCGATTGCCTTGCGATGGACCTGCGTCAGACCTGGAGCGGGTGAAGGGAATCGAACCCTCGTCGTAAGCTTGGGAAGCTTCTGCTCTACCATTGAGCTACACCCGCGGAAAGCCGCATTTTACGCGGGTTTGTGAGGGGTTTGCAAACCGGAAGGCCGGCCGGCGGTCCGGGTTCATGCCTGGATGGCAACGGGCCGCATCGCTTCTTCGGCCACTTCCACCCGATTGCGCCCATTTGCCTTTGCCCGGTACAGCGCCTGGTCTGCGTGCGAGAGCAACATGTCGGCATCCGTGACGCCGTTGCCGGCGCAGGCCACGCCGATGCTGACCGTATAGGCGGGAAGGTTCACCGCCGAACCTTCGGCAATCCCTTTGCACACGCGGTCCGCGATCGCGCGCGCTTCGCCCAGGCTGGTTTCCGGGAGCAGGGCGACAAACTCTTCGCCGCCGTAGCGGCCGATCGAATCGATATTGCGCAGCATCTCCCGCGTGCGCTGCACGAAGTCGATGATCACTTTGTCCCCGGTCACGTGGCCGAAACGGTCGTTGATGGACTTGAAATTGTCGAGGTCGAACATCAGCAGCGCGATCGGCCTGCTGTTGCGGCGGCTGCGCGCGACTTCCTTGTCCAGCAGTTCGATGAAGGCCGTGCGGGAGAAGGCATTGGTGAGCTGGTCGTGCGAGACCATGAATTCAAGCGCCGCCCGCAGCCGCTCGTTGGCCAGCATCATCGCCCCGAGGGTAATGGCGAGGACGGAGAATGCCAGCGCGGCAAGATAGGCCTTTTGCGTGAAGGTCTCGCCAAGGACGTCGGTGGGGGTGTCGAAGTGGAAGGCCAGCATCAGGCCGCGGGCCAGGGTGACGGTGCCGATGGCCGCGAAGACCAGGCTGGTGAAGCGGCCTGCCATGGTGTTGCCTGTCGTCCGTGCGACGAGCAGGGTGCAGGCGTAGAACAGGATGGAATTGGTCAGCGTGATGGCGATGGCGCGCGCCGGATAGTTGTTGTCGATGTAGGTGTACCAGGCGATGTAGCTGGTGAGCAGGACGAGGACGGCAGCCATCAGCCGGTCGCGCGCGGGCAGGCCCGCGAAATGCCGGAAGCCGGCGTAAAAGGACATGTTCCCGGCAACCAGCATGGTATTGGCGACGATCACGGAAAAGATCTCGGGGATGACGCCCGTCAGGCCGAACAGCGCGCTGGCGAGCACCATGCCGAACAGCCCGCGGCTCCATTGCACAAGGCCGCCGATGGTGGGAGGGAAGCTTCGCCGCATCATGAACAGGATGACGAGGCACAGGAGTCCGAGCAGACCGGCGACGAATATCAGCGAACGCGGATCGAGTTCCGACACGTTAGATTCCCCCTGTAGGCAAAAATATAGCAATATCTCAACAATATTGCTATTGGGAAATTAGACGAGGCCGAGGGGGAGGGGCGCCGCCGCTCCTGGGGCGGCGGCAAAATGGACGGTTCAGATACCGCCCATGCAGAGGTACTTGATTTCCAGGTATTCGTCGATGCCGTACTTCGAGCCTTCGCGGCCGAGGCCGGATTGCTTGACGCCGCCGAAGGGGCCGACTTCATTGGAGATCATGCCGGTGTTGATGCCGACCATGCCGTACTCCAGCTTTTCGGCCACGCGCCAGACGCGGCCGATGTCGCGCGAGTAGAAGTAGCTGGCGAGGCCGAACTCGGTGTTGTTGGCCGCAGCCACGGCTTCGTCTTCCGTCTTGAAGGTGGTCACGGCCGCCACCGGGCCGAAGGTTTCTTCGCGCATCACCAGCATGTCGGCGGTGGCGTTGGCGAGCACGGTCGGCTCATAGAACTGGCCGCCCAGCGCGTGCGGCTTGCCGCCGGTAAGCAGCTTCGCGCCCTTGGCGACGGCGTCGGCGACATGCTCCTGCACCTTGGCGACTGCCTGTTCGTCGATCAGCGGACCTTGTACCACGCCGGCCTCGAAGCCGTTGCCGACCTTGATCTTCGCTGCGCCGGCGGCCAGTTTTTCCACGAACGCGTCGTGGATCGATTCATGCACGTAGATGCGGTTGGTGCAGACGCAGGTCTGGCCGGCGTTGCGGTATTTCGACGCGAGCGCGCCTTCGACCGCGGCATCGATATCCGCATCCTCGAACACGATGAAGGGCGCGTGCCCGCCGAGTTCCAGGCCGATCTTCTTGACTGTGGGCGCGCATTGCTGCATCAGGATGCGTCCGACCGGCGTCGATCCGGTGAAAGAGAGGTGGCGCACGATGGGGCTTTCGCACAAGACCTTGCCGACCGCGATCGAACGCTCCGCGTCCGCGGTGACGATGTTCATCACGCCGGGCGGCATGCCGGCGCGGTGCGCCAGTTCCGCCATCGCCAGCGCCGAGAGCGGCGTCTGTTCGGCCGGCTTGATCACGATAGTGCAGCCGGCCGCGATCGCCGGGGCGACTTTGCGGGTGATCATGGCGATCGGGAAGTTCCACGGCGTGATGGCGGCGCAGACGCCGACCGGCTGCTTCAGCACCACCATGCGCTTGTCGCTCCAGGTCGATGCGAGGACGTCGCCGCTCACGCGCTTGGCTTCCTCGGCGAACCATTCGACGAAGCTGGCGCCGTACAGCACTTCACCCTTGGCCTCGGCCACCGGCTTGCCCTGTTCGGCCGTCATCAGCGCGGCGAGGTCGTTGGCATGCAGCAGCAGGAGCTCGTACCACTTGCGCATGACGGCGGCGCGTTCCTTTGCCGTCTTGGCGGACCACGCAGGGAAGGCGGCTTGCGCTGCCTCGATGGCCTTGCGCGCATCGTCCGGCCCCTGGTTCGGAACGCTGCAGATGGTGGAGCCGTCGGCCGGATTGGTGACGGCGAAGGTGCTCTCGGAGTCGACCCAGCCGCCGTTCAGGTAGGCCTGGCTGCGGAGCAGGGCGGCATCGTTCAGTTGGGGAAACGCTTTGTTCTGCGGCACGACGTTCTCCTCGGTGCAAAAAGTAGGGGAAACGTCAAGAATAGCGCAATCGATAAGGCTTTGCCGATGCCTCAAGAACGACCGTTCTGTTGCTGCATGGCCCTTACAAAATCGGGCAGGCGCCGTCCTTCCTCGCTGGGATAGCCGTCGCCGGCGGCCATTTCGCGGATGCGGTCGAGGCGGAAGGTGCGGAAATCCCCGCGCAGTTCGCACCATGCGGCGAGCAGCCAGATACCACCCCAGAAATACAGGGCTAACGGCCAGGCGGTGCGCCGGGTGGCCTGCTCCTGCGCATCGACGTAATCCATGTGCAGCTTGCGGCGATGGTTGATGGCCTGCCGTATCGCTTCGAGCCGCCTGCCGTGCAGGGGATCGACGTGGAAGGCGGGAGCGAACAGCGGCGTGGCTTCGACGAAATCCCGCTTTTCCTTTGGCAATGCCAGCGTGATCTTCGCGAGTGCCGCCATGCCGGATGCGCCGAGCTGCGGCCCGCCCCATGCCTGGACCATGCGGATGCCGGTGACCAGCGCATCGATTTCGTCGGGGGAAAACATCAGCGGCTGCAGGTCGAATCCCGCCTTGATGCGGTAGCCGATGCCGGCCTCGCCTTCGACCGGCACGCCGGAAATCGAGAGGTCGCGGATGTCGCGGTAAATCGTCCGTTCCGAAACGGAAAGCCAGTCGGCGAGCTGGCGCGCGGTGGTCAGCCGCCTGCCCCGCAGGTACTGGGCGATCTGGAATAACCGGTCGGCGCGGCGCATCAGATGCGCACTCCGCGTGCTTCGAGCTCGGTCAGCAGGCGCAGCTTGTCGTCGCGCGCCACCGTACGCCAGTCCCGGTCGCTGAGTGCACCCTCGAGCGCCCAGAGCAGGTTGAGGCTGGCGGGAAGCCCGGCCTGCTTCAATGCAATGAATGCGTCTAGCGCGCCGCGTTCGGCCAGTGCATCCGGCGTCCGGATGCCGGCAGCCGCCAGCATTTCCGCGGACTTCGGGCCGAGATTGCGCAGGTCGGAGAGGTGTTGTGCTCGCATGATGGGCATTCTTGCATGAGTATGCCCATCATGCACTTGTGCTGCTGACAGCATGGTGTCAGCAGGGAAGCGATCAGGCGGTCAAGCGGGCTTGGGCTTGGCCTCGTCGCGGCGGTTGTAACCGGCGACCATGTCGAAGCGGAACAGGCGGCATTCGAGCGCGCCGTTGAAGAACGGCGTCTTGCGCGATTCCTTCAGGCGCAGCATCTTCGGCAGGCTGAGGTCGGCGGTGAACAGGAACACTTTCCAGCCGGGGAAGCGTTGCTTCAGGGTCGCGCTGAACGCGCTGTAGAAGGCAACGGCGAGTTCATCCGGTGCCTGAGACTTGTCGCCGCGCACGCCGATACGCTCGCCGTAGGGCGGGTTGGTCAGCACGATGCCCGGCGCTTCCGTCGGCGGTTTCACTTCCTGCGCTTCGATCTGCTTGAGCGGCACGTCGAACTGGATGCCCGCGTTGCGCAGGTTATTGCGCGCCATGACGATCATGTCGCCGGAAATGTCGCTGCCGAACAGCGTCGGTTCGGTTGGCAGCGGATTCGGGCGGAAGCTGCCCTTGATGGCCAGCCACTCATCGCTGTTGAAGCCGAGGAATTTCTCGAAGGCGAAGCTGCGGCGCGCGCCCGGCGGGATGCCGGCAAGGATTTGCGCGGCTTCGATCAGGATGGTGCCTGAGCCGCACATCGGATCGAACAGCACGGTGCCCGGCGTCCAGCCCGATACGCGCAGCAGGCCGGCGGCGAGGTTCTCGCGCAGCGGCGCGTCGCCGGTTTCCTGGCGCCATCCGCGCTTGAACAGCGCTTCGCCGGAAGTGTCGAGATACACGGTGTAGGTGTGGGCGTCGAGGAAGCCGGCAATGCGCATGTCGGGCGTGCGCGTGTTCACCGAGGGGCGCTTGCTGTACAGGTCGCGGAAGCGATCGCACACCGCGTCCTTGATTTTCAGCGTCGTGAATTCCAGGCTTTTCAGCGGCGACTTGATCGCGGTGAGGTCGACGCGGATCGTGCAATCGAGGTCGAACCATTCTTCCCAGGGCTGGGCCAGCGTCAGGTCGTAGATATCGTTTTCGTTGACATACTTGCCGTGCGCAATGCGCAGCAGCACGCGCGATGCGATGCGCGAATGCAGGTTGATGCGGTAGCTGTCGGCCAGCGCGCCCGAGCAATGCACGCCGCCCGGCACCTGGTTGTGCACCTTGAGCGTCTTGCTTTGCAGCGCGATTTCGCCGAGTTCTTCCGCTAGCGCGGCTTCGAGCCCGCGCGGGCAGGGACAGAAAAATGAATGTGACATGGGGAACCCTTTATCCGTGAATGGCTTGCTTGAACGCAGTGGCCGGGGGAGTGCTATCTGGTGAATGCGCGCTCGACGAAATCCAGCCGGTCCTGTCCCCAGAACCCTTCGCCGTCGACCACATACCAGGGTGAACCGAACACGTTCGCGGCAATCGCTTCATCGGTGAAACGGTCGTATTCGCCTTGCACGCTCGCCGTTTCCGACGACTTCAGCAAGGCCTTGCCGTCGTGGCCGGCGTCCAGCGCGATGGCGGCGAGCGTGTCCGGATCGCCGATGTTGCGGTCTTCCGCCCACAGCGCGCGCATGATGGCGCCGGCAACGCCGAGCGCGGCGTCGGTGCCGTGCGCCAGCCGCGTCGCGATGATCATCCTGGCGGCGGCATCCGTGGGAACGGGGAAAAACTTCGGATGCAGGTTGAGCGGGATCTGCAGGAATTCGCTCCAGCGCTTGAGCTCGACCAGCCGGTAGGCCTGGCGTTGCGGCGGGCGCTTCGCCAGCGGCAGGCCGCCGGAGACGTTGAACACCTTGCCAAGGTCGAAGGGCTTGAGCTCGACCTGCACGCCATGTCGATTCGCCAAAGCGACGAAGCGCTCATGCCCCAGGTAGGCCCAAGGCGATTGCGGGCTGAAGAAGTATTCGCATACCTTGGACATGGCTGCCTCCGTAGCGGGAAATCAGAATGGCTTGACGACAACGAGAACGACGGCGCCCAGCAGACCGAGCGTCGGCGCTTCGTTGAACCACCGATACCACTTGTGGCTGCGCGTATTGGCGCCGTTCTCGAACTTGCGTAGCAGCACGCCGCAGCCGTGGTGATAGAAGACCAGGAACACGACGATCGCCAGTTTCGCATGCAGCCAGCCGTTGCCCGGCCCCTTGCCGACGCCGAAACCCAGCCAGAGCCAGAGGCCCAGCGCGAGCGCCGGCACGGCGAGCACGGTCATGAAGCGGTACAGCTTGCGCGCCATCGTCAGCAGGCGCGCGCTTGCCGCCTTGTCCGTTTCCATCGCGAGGTTGACGAAGATGCGCGGCAGGTAGAACAGGCCGGCGAACCACGATGCGACGAAGAAGATATGCAGCGACTTGACCCAGAGATAGAGCATCTTGTTCTTATTCCCGTACTTCGCCGTGGCCGAAGACCACGTACTTCAGCGAGGTCAGGCCTTCCAGCCCGACCGGGCCGCGCGCATGCAGCTTGTCGTTCGAAATACCGATCTCGGCGCCCAGGCCGTATTCGAAGCCGTCGGCGAAACGGGTGGAAGCGTTCACCATGACGGAGGCCGAATCCACTTCGCGCAGGAAGCGCATGGCGCGGGTGTAGTCCTCGGTGACGATGGCATCGGTGTGCTGCGAGGAGTAGGTGTTGATGTGCTCGATCGCTTCGCCCATGTCGCCCACGATCTTCACGGCAAGGATGGCAGCGAGATACTCGGTGCGCCAGTCTTCCTCGCTCGCGGGCGCGAGGTGCGGATAGCCGGCGAGGATTTTGCGCGCTTCGTCGTCGGCGCGCAGTTCGACGTCCTTGGTGCCGTACAGTGCGGCCAGCTTCGGCAACACCTGCGGCGCGATACCGCGGGCGACGAGCAGGGTTTCCATCGTGTTGCAGGTGCCGTAGCGGTGGCACTTGGCGTTGAAGGAAATCTTCAATGCCTTGTCGATGTCGGCCTTGTCGTCGATATAGACATGACAGATGCCATCCAGGTGCTTGATCATCGGCACCTTCGACTCCTTCATCAGGCGCTCGATCAGGCCCTTGCCGCCGCGCGGCACGATCACGTCCACGTATTGCGGCATGGTGATCAGCTCGCCGACCGCCGCGCGGTCGGTGGTCTCGACGATCTGCACCGCGTCCTGCGGCAGTCCGGCGCCATCGAGACCTTCCTTGACCAGCTTCGCCAGCGCCTGGTTGCAATGGATCGCTTCCGAGCCGCCGCGCAGGATGGTGGCATTGCCGCTCTTGATGCACAGGCCGGCAGCGTCCACGGTCACGTTCGGGCGCGCTTCGTAGATGATGCCGATCACGCCCAGCGGCACGCGCATCTGGCCGACCTGGATGCCGGTCGGACGGTACTTCATGTTCGAGATCTCGCCGATCGGGTCGGGCAGGGACACGATCTGTTCCAGGCCTTCCGCCATGGTGGCGATGGCCTTGTCGGACAGGGTCAGGCGGTCGATCATCGCCTCGGCCAGGCCGTTCGCACGTGCCGCTTCCAGGTCTTTCCGGTTGGCGGCACGCAAGGCGTCGGCGTCGCGGCGGATGGCGGCGGCGATCAGGGACAGCGCCTTGTTCTTTGCGCCGGTATCGGCCTTGGCCATCGCGCGCGATGCCTTGCGGGCGCGCTGGCCGACGTCGTTCATGTAAGTCTTGATGTCCATGTCGTGACTCTGCTTCGATATGTTCAAACCTGTTTTGATGCGCTGTGGCGGGTTTCGCTGCGCTCTACCCACCGCAATCAGAAGACGCTATCCGCGCGCAACTTTCAACCCCAGCTGCAGCAGCGCATCCCACGCATCGCCTGCAAACGCCTTGGCGCGCAATCCCTTGACCATCTTATCGATTTGCGCCGCTTCCTGCAGTGCGCCTTCCAGCGTCGACAGCTTCAGCCGCCGCACCGCCGGTTCCATGAGTTTCTCGCGCGGGCCCCAGATGCGGTATTCCTTGAGCAGCATGCCGACCGACTTTCCCTGCGCGGCACCGGCCTTGATCTTGAGCAGCGTGCGGACCTCTTCCGCCATGGCCCACAGCACCAGCGGCAGCGCTTCGCCTTCACCCTTCAGCCCCTCGATCATGCGTACCAGGCGCGCGGTATCGCCGGCAAGCATCGCTTCGTTCAGCTTGAACACGTCGTAGCGGGCAACATTGAGCACCGCGTCCTGCACCTGTTCGAAGCTCAGCTTGCCTTCCGGATAGAGCAGGGCCAGTTTCTGGATTTCCTGGTGCGCCGCCAGCAGGTTGCCTTCCACGCGGTCGGCGATGAAGTCGGTGCCCTGGCGGTCGGCGCTCTGCTTCTGCGCGGCAAGACGGGTGCCGATCC
>Ga0196972_1000703_pt1 | contig 13483 bp, 9 predicted proteins | sample S1v_2013CmetaG_FD_148618 | JGI IMG/M metagenome (GOLD analysis project Ga0196972, IMG submission 148618) | Soil microbial communities from Anza Borrego desert, Southern California, United States - S1+v_20-13C | ecosystem: Environmental > Terrestrial > Soil > Desert | place: USA: California...
CTGTCGCTGATCCTGGGGCCGGCGCTCAACCAGTGGATAGGTATTCCCGGCATCTTCCTGCTGACCGGCGCATTGGCAGCACTGGCTATTCTCGACGTCAAATTCCTGGTGCCGGATCCGCTCATCAGCCGTTTCCACTCGGATGCCGAGGCCGCGCCCAACAAGCTTAAGGAAGTGCTCAAGGACACGCAGCTACTGCGTCTCAATTTCGGCATTTTTGCGCTGCATGCGGCGCAGATGGCCATGTTCGTCGTCGTGCCGTTTGCCATCAAGCAAACCAGCGGCATGAACGAGAACCAGCACTGGCAAATTTATCTGCCCGTCATGCTTGTGTCTTTTGCCTTGATGGTGCCTGCAATCATTTATGGCGAGAAACGTGCGCGCCTGAAGCAGGTTTTTGTCGGCTCGATCGCCGTCATGCTGGCGGCGCAGCTTTTGTTTGCTTCGTCGGTCGACTTGTTCTGGGGCATTGTGATCTCGCTGACCGCTTATTTCATCGCCTTCAACGTGCTTGAGGCCAGCCTGCCCTCCATTATTTCCAAGCTCGCGCCGGCCGCTTCCAAAGGTACGGCCATCGGCGTCTACAATACTTCCCAATCCCTGGGTGTATTCGTGGGCGGCGTCTTGGGCGGTTATCTGTCGCACTTCCACGGCTACAGCGCAGTGTTCATATTCTGCAGCGTGCTCATGGCCCTGTGGCTGCTCTTCGCGCTTACCATGAAGGCACCGCCTGCAGTCAGAAGCAAGATGTACCATCTGGACGAAATGAGCCCGGACCGCGCGAAGCTGCTATCTGCTGAATTGGCTGCCTTGCCCGGCGTGCGTGAAGCGGTGGTGCTGCCGGACGAAGGCATAGTCATCCTCAAGGTCAATATGCAGCAGGACTGGGATGAGGACAGCGTCTTAAGCCTGATTTCGGCTGAGCCTAGTACAACTGCGAATCAGAGCGGTTCGACATAAGACTTCAGAAAAGTCCGCGTTTCCTTGTTGGGAAACTTAATAGTCACCTGGTCGCCCAGGATGGAAATGACCTTGCCCTCTTCAAATTTTGGTACCCTGACCCGGCTGCCGACTTTGATCTCACCGGTATGTTCCTGCGCTGCCTGGATTGGCTGTTCCGCCGTCTCTTGCGGCACAAACTGGGTCTGTGTTAATGCCATGGCTGGCGGATGCAGGCAGTTGTCGCATTTGCCGCAGTGTTCAAGTACTTCTTCCTGAAAATACTCGTTCAGCAGTTTCCAGCGGCAAGCGCCGCTCTGGGCATAATCCACCATACGCTCCAGTGCCTGCCGGTCGTGATCCTGCTTCGCCTCATAGGTCTGGGACAGCTCGGCCAGTATCGCTTGGTCGACATTCTGACCGACCAGACGGTAATGGAGCTTCTTGTTCTGCGTGATAAGCTCGCCTTCCTGCAGCAGATTGAGCGTCACCTTGAGCTTGCCCGGGCTCAGGTCGCGCAGCTGCCGGGTGAGGCGCGTAAAGATGACGGGCTCCGGTTGTTGTGCCAGTGATTCGATCGCTGCATAGACCGCCTGCAGTTCCTTGACGCCCGGGTAATATTTGGCGAGAAAAAACTGCTGCACGCGCTTGTCATCGGCGTAGTAGAGCAGCGTGCATTGCGCATCCTTGCCGTCGCGCCCGGCACGCCCCGACTCCTGGTAATACGCTTCCAGGTTGGCCGGCAGCTGGTAATGGATGACGAAGCGCGTATCGCTTTTGTCTATGCCCATGCCGAAGGCGTTGGTCGCCGCCATGACACGGGCCTCGTCGCTCATGAAACGCTCCTGGTTCGCCTTGCGTTCCTTCGCTTTCAGCCTGCCGTGATAGCGTGTGACGTTTTCGCCTGCCGCAGTCAGCACTTCGTATAATTCTTCCACGGCCTTGACCGTGGCGGCATAAACGATGCCCGAACCCGGCGAACTGCGCACCAGTTCTACCGCCTGCATGCGCTTTTCCTCGGCGTTGGTCACGTGGACGACGCTGTAGCGTAGGTTGGGTCGGAAAATGCCGGTGTCGACTACTCGCATGCCGTCCCGCCCCAGCTGCTTGCGAATATCCTCCACAACTTGTTCGGTGGCTGTAGCCGTCAATGCAAGTACAGGCGGGTTGCCCAGCGCATGAATGGCATTCGAAAGCTCAAGAAAGGCCGGGCGAAAATCGTGGCCCCACTGCGAAATGCAGTGCGCCTCGTCCACCACGAATAAATCGATGTGCAAAGTTTGCAGGCTGCTCAAAAACTCCGGATCGCCGAGTCGCTCAGGGGTGGAGAAGACAATTTCGCTATGCGATTTCTCGATATTTTTCATCGCCTGCGTTTCTTCCTGGCTGCTCAGCGTGCTGTTGAGCCGCTCGGAATTAATGCCGGAGTCTTCGAGTTTCTGTACTTGGTCATTCATGAGCGATATCAGCGGCGAGACCACGACTGTTGTACCCGGCATCACAACAGCCGGCACCTGGTAGCACAACGATTTACCGCCGCCCGTCGGCATGATCGCGAGCGTATCGTCGCCTCTGAGCACGTTATCAATGACTTCTTTCTGCCCCGGCCGCAATTGTTCTACGCCGAAAGTCTGCAGTAGTTTCTTGAGCGCCTTGCCCGCGGGCAAGGAGTGCGATCGGCGCTTGGTCGGACGTCGTGTGACAGTTTTCTTTACCGATTTTACAGACATGCATATCCTCCCGAACGGATTGCCTCAAGCGAGACGGCTTATAGGTATAATTCGCAGCGTTGGATTTAAAAGCTTCGTGTCGCAGACGATCGATAGTGCTGAATTACTCAGGCAAAAAGTGGCATACTTGCGATTTGGCAGCCATAAAAAATAGTGTGGATTTGCACGGCTTTAGTTCGCAGCGGACCAGCAATTTTTTAAGCGGCGGGGATATTTTGTCGAATGCCTGTATCGGCGTTCGACCAGACAGGAGAACAATATGGCATCGGTAAACAAAGTTATTCTGGTGGGAAACCTCGGGCGCGATCCCGAAATGCGCTATATGCCTTCCGGCGATGCGCTGGCCTCATTCAGTATTGCAACCACGGACAATTGGAAAGACAAGAACGGCCAAAAACAGGAACGCACCGAATGGCACCGCATCTCCATGTTCGGCAAGCTGGCTGAAATCGCCGGCGAGTACCTGAAAAAAGGCTCTTCGGTTTATATCGAAGGCCGCTTGCAAACGCGCAAGTGGCAGGACAAGGAAGGCAACGAGCGCCAGACTACGGAAGTAGTGGCCGACCGCATGCAGATGCTGGGCGGCCGTGCCGGCAGCAACACTTATGAAGTCATGGATGATGAAGGCTACAACCAGGAGCCAGCAGCGCCGCGTCAATCGGCCCCAGCTCCGCAGCGTCAGGCTCCGGCAACCAAACCGGCAGGCGGCGGTTTTGACGATTTCGAGGACGATATTCCGTTCTGACCTGTACCCGCGCCGTAGCGAGGTCAACCACTCTCCGCTAGCAGTTATCGCAACCGTAGACCTGCGCTACGAGCATGCTAAAAAGCGCCGAGGCCTCTGGCTGCACTTCTGCTAGCTTACAATTTGTTCGGCGACAGCTTCTTTGAGCCCAGCTGCCGCCTGGGCGGTAAGAGCATCGGCCGCTGCTTGTGAGTCTTGAAATTCCTCAAGTGCATAAACTCTGCCCCACCGCAGAGTGAACACGTGAAGACCACGGTTGACGTACGCGTCTCCGTTAAGCAGCGTTGCAGTGCCATCCCATTGGACAAATACGGTGGTATTACCCGGCCAACCATTTACCCAGATGTTGTTGACCTTGATATGGAGATTGGGCTGGACGGAGCCGAGGCGTTTAAACCAGCGGCGGAGGGCTTCTTTGTCGTGGCGCTCACCACCAAGCGCGTGGGTGCCGGAAACGAGATGATGGACATGTGGCGCGACTGCTTTCACCGCCGCATCCCAGCGATGGTTGTTGACGTGGTCGAAAGTCTGACGGATTTTTTTCTTAACAATATAACCGTATATCATTTTAAATTCTCCATTTTGGTTGAAGTGCAAAGTGGCTATTAGCTATCTTTGGGTTAAAGAAGTATTACCTGATGCAGTTGGGATCATCTCTTTTGCATCTTCTGGATATTTGATTTTGAACCAGATGGCGTACATCGCCGGCAGGAACACAAGGGTCAGTACTGTGCCGACAAACGTGCCGCCAATCAGGGTATATGCCAACGTTCCCCAAAATACTGAATGAGTGAGCGGAATAAACGCCAGAATCGCAGCCAAGGCAGTGAGGATAACCGGCCGGGCACGTTGAACAGTGGCTTCGACTACCGCGTCAAAAGGATTCAATCCTTCTTTCACGTTATGCTCGATTTGCCCAATCAGGATCAGCGTATTACGCATCAAGATGCCGGACAAGGCGATCAGGCCAACCAGTGCATTGATACCAAAAGGTTGTTGGAACAGTATCAGTGTCGGAACCACGCCGATCAACCCTAACGGACTGGATGCAAATACCATGACCATTGCCGCAATCGAGCGCACCTGAAGGATGATGATCAGCAACGTAACCGCAATCATGATCGGGAATAGTGGCAACAGTGCCTCGGTCGCCTTGCCTGATTCTTCGATAGAGCCAGCCTCTTCTATTCGATAGCCAGCCGGAAGCTTGTCAATAATTGGCTGCAGTTGGCTCCTGATCGCAGTGGATACATCAGGCGGCTGCAAATTCTCTGCAATGTCACCGCGTACGGTAATCGTCGGGGTGCGGTCGCGACGACGCATAGTGGGCTCTTCCATACGGACATCAACGAAACCTACCTGCGACAATGGGACACGTTGCCCTGCTGAGCCGATCAATGTAAAGCCGGATATTTTCTCCGGATCCAGGCGCATGTTTTCTGCTGCCCGACCAACAACCTGTACCGCGCGAATATCTTCACGAACTTCGGTGACAGGTACGCCGCTCAGCAGAAACTGAAGTTGCTGGGCGACGCTGTTGGAAGTGAGTCCGACAGCCTGAAGCCGGTCTTGCTGCAGAGTGAAGTGCAGGGCCGGCACGCGTTCACCCCAATCGGCATTGACGGTTCGCATCATCGGACTTGCGTCCATCACTTGCCGTACTTCGGCTGCAATGGAACGCAGTTTTTCAGGGTCTTGCCCAGCAACGCGAAAAGCCACTGGGAACGGGGAATACGGCCCGAATACCAGTTGTGTCACACGTACGCGTGCTTCCGGAGCCAATCCATCAGCAATGGCCTGACGTAGCCTTAGCTTCAGAACCTCGCGTTCATCTTGATTGTCTGTCCGCACTACGAGCTTCGCAAAAGACGGATCAGGTAGTTCGGGCGACATGGCTAGGTAGAAGCGTGGAGCACCTTGGCCAATATAAGACGTCACAATCTTCGCTTCCTTTTGTTTCGCCAGCCATGCTTCAAGCTTGGCCGTGGCGGCACTAGTCTGCGCAATGGAGGTTCCATAAGGCATTTGAACCTCGACCAACACTTCAGGACGGTCAGAGGTCGGGAAAAACTGCTTCTTCACTATACCCATGCCGAGGATGGCCAAAACAAAAGCGCCTATAACGATGGCCGTCACGATCCACTTATGTTGAATTATTCGTCCCAGCAGCAGGCGAAAACGGTTGTAATTCGGGGTGCTATAGATCGCTTTGTAACCGCCTTCGATCTTCTTCATTTCCGGAAGCATCTTGACACCTAAATAAGGCGTGAATACTACGGCGACGATCCAGGATGCAATCAAGGCCGTGCCCACAACCCAGAACATATTGCTGGTGTACTCGCCGGCAGTTGATTGGGCGAATCCATTGGGCATAAAGCCAATGGCAGTTACTAAGGTGCCAGACAACATCGGGGCTGCAGTATGGCTCCAAGCATAAGCTGACGCTGCAATGCGGCTATAACCTTCCTCCATTTTCACCACCATCGTTTCAATGGCGATGATTGCGTCGTCAACCAGTAGGCCAAGCGCAAGAATCAGCGACCCCAATGTGATACGGTCAAAATTTTTGCCAGTCGCTGCCATGATGACAAATACGACGGCCAGCGTCAGTGGCACAGCAGCCGCAACGACAAGACCTACGCGCCAACCCATACTCAAGAAACTCACCAGCATGACCACGAGAAGAGCAACGAAGAACTTAACCATGAACTCATCAACCGAGATATCGATGTTCTCAGCTTGGTCGGTGACTTTGGTGAAACTCATACCCAATGGCAAATCGCTACTAATTGATGCGACTTCAGTATCTAATGCCCTCCCCAGATCGAGGCCGTTCCACCCCTCGCGCATTACGATACCCAACAGGAGTGCTGGTTTACCATTGTTGCGCACGAGAAATGTCGATGGGTCTTCATAACCACGCTCTACCGTGGCCACGTCTGATAGTTTCAGTATCCGGCCTTGGGCAGATACCGGTGTATCACGGATTTTCTGCAGTTGGTCAAAGGCGCCCTCAATCCGGATAAATACTTGTGTACCTTTGGTGTCGATCGAGCCTGCCGGTGTTAATACATTTTGGGTATTGAGCGCTGAAAATATTTGCTGGGGTGAAATTCCCAGGGTTGCCAGGCGGTCATGGGAAAAGGCTACGAAAATGCGCTCGGGCTGCTCGCCGATAATGTTCACTTTCTTCACGCCAGCCACATGCAGCAGACGCTGACGCAATTTTTCTGCGTCGCGTACCAGTAGCCGTTGTGGCTCTCCTGTTGCCGTCAAGGAAAACAGGGCAAAGGTTACGTCTGCATATTCGTCATTCACCATGGGACCGATGACCCCGGCTGGGAGATTTTGCGATTCGTCGCTTATTTTCTTTCGCGCCTGGTAGAACTCCTCTTTAACTTCAGATGGAGGCGTACTGTCGAGGAGGGTCACCGTGGTAAAAGCCAAACCAGGCCGAGTGTATGTCTCCGTGCGATCGTACCAGCGCAACTCCTGCATGCGCTTTTCAATTTTCTCCGCGACTTGATCCTGCATTTCCTGAGCCGTCGCTCCTGGCCAAGCTGTGATCACGGTCATTATCTTTACCGTGAAGGGAGGATCTTCGGCCCTGCCCATCTTGAAAAATGCGATGGTGCCCGCAATCGTTATGAGAAGAATCAGGAACAGGGTGATCGAACGCTCACGTACTGCAAGGGCGGAAAGATTAAAGCGGCTCATTTCACCTCCCCATGGTTCACACCTGAAATGCCCGTGTCGCTAGTCGCAACTCTGACTTCATCTCCTTCGTGAAGGAGATGGGCACCAAGCGTGACAATTTGATCATTTACCTTGAGATTGCCTTCTACACATGCAGTATCATCACTCAGGCTTAGGATTTTTACTGGACGCCAAGTTACGTGGAGTGGGCGCCCTTCAAGCACCCAAACACCCGAGCCTTTTCCTGAATCGAAAACTGCTCCAATAGGCACTTCTAAACCGGTTTTTGTCGAAGAGGGGCTTTCTTTGATCTGAATGGTGACAGTCGCACCGAGAGGGGCATTGGCTAATGCGTCATCCAGTACATACCTCGCTTCAAACGTACGGGACATTCCATCTGCCGATCCGGAAAGCTGCCTGAGTTTCGCCGGTACGACCAGATTGCCATTGCCGTAAAGTTTCGCTTGGGCAATAGAGCCTATCGAGGGACGCAGGGTTTCCGGTAGGTGTACGACAGCTTCGCGCTTCCCTGAATGCGCTACACGCACGACCGTCTGGCCTGCGTTGACGACTTGTCCTGGTTCAGCCAGGGTGTCTACTACAACACCGTCCGCATCTGCGAGTAAGACCGCATAGCTGGATGCATTCTTTGCCACATCAGCTTGAGCTTCAGCTGCTTTGAGTTGTGCATACGCGGTATCCGCCGCAGCTTTGATTTGATCATAAGCTGAGGCAGATACAGCACCTGCTGGTACTAGATCACGATACCTAATTTCATCTTCTGCTGTTTGTTTGGCGCGGACCTTCGCGGCCATGACTGTCTCATGTTGTGTATGTGCCGCCAATTGCAGATCGATAGGGTCGATGCGCATGAGGGTCTGGCCACGTTTGACGATTTGGCCTGCATCGACTAAACGTTCGAGCACTTTGCCTGGGACACGAAATCCCAGATCACTTTGAACTCGGGCAGCAACAGTTCCCGTGAAGGAGCGTGATGCATCAGAAGCAGTTTGGACGCCTCCCGTTCTAACCAGCGGAGTTTGTGTGCGAGGATCAGGTGGCGTTTTATCACTGCAGGCAATTAATGCCAGTGGCAATAGGCCAATAACGGTAGCCGAGGCAAGTTTAAGGCGAAGCATGGGGTCCCCTCCAAAAGATAGAAACCGCATTCTCCTTCTAGTGACTAATTTAGTCAATAGTCACTAGAATATTTTATGGAGATAAACTTCGCAGCACCAAACCCGACAGGATGACCGGAACCTCCTCGGCGAGGCTGAGGTTGTGTTGCAGCAACAAAGGATTCAGGTAGGGCCGCATGACCAAATAGATGGCATTTGTGGTTTCGTCTATTGGGGTCTTCCTTTCGAACTCGCCCGTTTCACGCCCTTCGCGAACAATCTGCAGGATTATTTTCTTGACTTGATCTTGATAGACGGCAACGGCCTGCCATTGCTCACCGGCAGCGGAAGCCACGATGTCATGGAGCTTTCGATCCTCAAAAAATAGATGGACACTAGCTTCTACCGCCGCCTTGAACATGCGTCTAAACCGCTCGGAAGCGGTGGGGGAACCTAGCATGGCTTCATTGAGGGCTTCCAGAATGGTATTCAGGCAATTGGTGCATATCACTTCACCTATGGCTTGCTTGGAATCGAAGAATTTGTAGATGTAAGCCTTGGAAAAACCAATTGCCTTGGCCAGGTCGGAAACTGTCGTTTTTTCGTAGCCGTAGCGGCTGAAATGCTCAGCCGCCGCCTCCACAATCTGTGTTCGGACATTGTGGTCGGAAGGGCCTCTTGCGATGGGTTGGGTTTTTTCGTTCATTTAATTAGCTTACCTCGACTTGAGCGGATTGACAAATAGTGACCATATTGTAATATAGTCACTGTTCAACTCTACAAGTTCAAGGATCGCTATGTTCCCTCGCCGCCCTCTTGCTCTTTTTTTAGGCGCCAGTCTTGTGGCCGGCTGTGCCGTCGGTCCCGACTACAGAAAACCTGACGTATTGCTCTCCGAGCATTATCTTGGCCAGACTCAACTTGAAAAGCGTAGTGCTATAGCAAATGCGAATCTAGCTAGTTGGTGGGATGGGTTTGGCGATCCGCAGTTAAGTCGTTTCGTGCTATTGGCGCTAGAACAAAACTTGGATATGGCGCAGGCTTCAGCGCGCATTGCGCAAGCACGGTCTGGTCTGGGGGCGGCGCGGGCAGCGTTACTTCCTTCAGGTAATGTGAGTGCGCAAGCAACAAAAAATCGTCAGTCGCTGGAAACCCCAATAGGGCAACTACTTAACGCTGTTCCTGGCTTTGACAGGAATGGGAGCCTTTACGAGGCAAACCTCAGTGCGGGTTGGGAGTTAGATGTATTTGGTGGGTTGCGCCGCGGGCAAGAGGCTGCGCTAGCAGAATACCAGGCGGCCAAGGCGGGAGGAACCGCAACTCGCCTCGCGGTCGCAGCGCAGACCGCGGATCTTTACATCACTATCCGTGGCTTGCAGGCTCGTCTAAGTGTCGCCAGGCAGCAACTTGAAACGCAGCAGCAACTTCTCTCGAAAGTGAATATGCTGTATTCCAAAGGACTTGCTCCCAGGCTTCAGGTGCACCAAGCAGAAGGCGCTGTCGCTCAGGTTGACGCTACTATTCCAGTGCTTGAAGCCGGGCTCGATGCGGCCATGAATGCCCTTGATGTGATGCTTGGCGTTTCACCTGGCACCTATAGAACTGAACTTGGCAAATTCGGAGCTATTCCTGTTGCTCCTCAAATATCCTCTATCGGGTCGCCTGCGGATTTGCTGAGACGCAGACCAGATCTGATAGTGGCGGAGCGCCGGTTAGCGGCAGCCAATGCAAAAATTGGAGTGGCAATTTCTGAATATTATCCAAAGCTCGCACTTAGTGTGTTGATCGGTAGTGCGACAGCCATATCAGGAACAAATCTATTCAGCAGCGGCGCGAATCAAGCTGCTGGAGTTCTTGGCTTGCGCTGGCGTCTATTTGATTTTGGGCGCATTAACGCGCAGATCGATCTAGCAAAAGGTCAGGAAGCCGAGGCTTTGGCCGCATATCGCCAGACAGCACTCCGTGCGACCGAGGATGTTGAGAATGCCATCTCTGCTTTAGTCAAACGTGAAGAGCAGACAAGAGCCTTGTTGCAAGGCGAGCAATCGCTGTCCCAAGCCCGGGATTCATCTTTCGCGGCTTACCAAAAAGGCGTGCTCAGCTTGATTGAGGTATTGCATGCAGATGAAAATCTATTGAAAACATCTGATGCAAAAGCTCAAGCGCAAACCGAATCGGCCCGTGCGGCAGTTGCAGCGTTTAAGGCTCTTGGTGGCGGTTGGGAAGAGAGCAATGTGGCTTCACACTCTTCTAGCGCCTTAAGCACAGCCAATACCCGCTGAAAAACAGACTTCATTAACGTCTCCCGTGAAAACCATGAATCACGCAGAGAGTGCTGCCGTCAGTCCATGGTCTGTATTTGGTATAGCCAGCCTGGCAACATTTTTAGTATCCATAGATTCGACGATCTTATATGCCGCGTTCAACAGCATTGCGGCAAGTTTTCCTGAAGCCAACCCCGCAAGTATTTCGTGGGTAATGAATGCCTATACGATTGTCTATGCGACCAGCTTGATCCCAGCTGGCGGAATTGCAGATAGATACGGGAGAAAGAAAGTCTTTATGTATGGTGTCGGGCTATTTGTCTTGGCATCGTTTCTTTGTGGCATAGCCCCCAATATATACATGCTGATTGCAGCACGCGTTCTTCAGGCCTTTGGTGCGGCATTATTGGGACCGTCCTCTTTGTCACTCATCTTGGAGGCTTTTCCCCAATCTAAACGATCTCAAGTGATAAGTGCTTGGGGAGCTGTTGGTGCCCTTGCCGCAGCCATTGGACCGGCATCTGGTTCTTTTATCGTCGATAGCATGGGGTGGGAGTGGGCGTTTTTCGTAAACATTCCGGTGGGAGTGTATTGCCTGATAAAGGGCGTACAAACTCTTCATGAGTCCGGAAACTCGCATACACATATTCGATTTGACGCAGTCGGCATGGGGTTAATCATTTTGTCAGTATCGTTGCTGACAACGTGCATTATTGAAGTCAAATCAGGACAACTATCGCTACAACAATTCTTGCTAATGCTAAGCCTTGGCCTAGGGGGGCTGCTTGCTTTTATTTTTTGGTGCAGAAACACCACTGCCCCATTAATAGATATGAGGCTTTTTGAGAATAAAACATATCGTTTTGTGAACATGGCTGCGCTGCTGTTCTCCATTGCGTTCGCAACAATGTTTTTCTCATTCTTTTTTTTCATGACCAACATTTGGCACTACAGCCTACCCAGGGCTGGATTGGCTATTACCCCAGGACCATTAATCGTCATTCCTGTTGCCATCATTAGCGGCAAAATTGCATCAAGATTGGGACATAGGAACATCCTGATATATGGGTGTTTGATGTTTGCTTGCAGCGCAATCTGGTATCTCAATATGCCTGGACTTGCACCTAACTATCTTGGAGATTGGTTGCCTGGACAGTTAATAACCGGTATGGCGATCGGCATGGTAATGCCTGCATTGTCAGCTGCAGCTGTACATGATTTGCCAAAGAAGGACTACGCAATTGGTAGTGCGATTAATCAGGCTATTCGGCAGATAGGAACAGTCATTGGGGTTGCTGTCACAGTGGCCTTACTGGTGCATCCGCATATACAGCTGGAAGATTTTCACAAGCTATATCAACTCCAAATCGTGCTAGTAATAGTTGCAGCACTATTGGTTACGCAAGTGGACACGAGACCTAAGTTCGAAAAGCTCTAGCCAGATAGCATTCGGTAAAGCTCGCATCTGCTTCCAAGCCGATAGCTCTACAAATTATGGCTCAGAGATTATTTTGGCCATTCTTAACTCATATTCTTTCAAGTTAAGAAAAATGCCGGGAAGATTACTAGCGTTAACACTCTCAAAACCAAACTTTACTTAAACAGAGCGCGGCGGATAGGTGGACCGCGTTTGCAGCAGGTCGCTCGTTTCAAATAATTCTGCGATCCAGTCGATAAATGCCCGCACTTTGGAAGACAAGTGGCGGTTTTGCGGATATAAGGCATAGATAGGCAAGTTCTCGGACAGATAGGTGCCCAGCACAATCACGAGCTCGCCCGAGGCGATATGATCTTGCACCATGAAGGTAGGCAGCTGGACGATGCCGGCACCGGACAGCGCTGCCGTGGCACAAGCATCCCCATCATTGAGTGCCACGCGGCGCTTGCCCGATACCACGGTCTTGACGCCATCCTTAGTAAAGTCGAATTCATAGATTTTGCCGGTCTTGGACGAGAAGTAATGCACGCCCAGATGGCGCTCGATGTCGGCCGGCGTTTGCGGCACGCCATACTCCTTGAGGTAGGCCGGGCTCGCGCAGGTCAGGAATTTAAGCGAACCTACGCGCCGTGCCACGAGCGAGAGATCGGTCAATTCGCCGCCGCGGATCACGCAGTCCACGCCTTCTTCCAACAGATCCACGGGCCGGTCATTGCAGCCCACTTCCAATTCAATCTCAGGATAGCGCTTAAAGAAATCCGCGAGCGCCGGAATGATGATGCGCCGCCCAATGGAGCCCGGCACGTCCACACGCAGGCGACCTTTGGGGCTGGACGTGGCCTGGGTCAGTGCCGATTCTGTTTCCTCAAGCTCATGCAGCAGCCGCACGGCGCGTTCGTAATAAGCTGCGCCGTCAGTCGTTACGCTGACGTTGCGTGTCGTGCGGTGCAGCAGTTTGACACGCAGCCGAGATTCCAGCGCCTGCACCTGGGCCGAAACCGTGGTCTTGGGTAGGTTCAACGAGAGCGCGGCCTTGGTAAAGCTCGCCAATTCAACGACTCGCGTGAAGGCCAGCATGGCATCAAAGCGGTCCATTTAATCCTCTAATTCTTTCGTCCATCAATGATTGTCCAGTAAAACTAGACAGTATTTCTAATGCTACCTTATTTATCTTGTTATTTTGCATAGATATAGTTTGCACAGCTTCAAACATCTTCAATTACTAAGGGAGTACAGATCATGGCTAATAAACTCGCAAACAAAGTCGCCGTTGTTACTGGTGCATCTAAAGGCATAGGGGCTGCTATCGCCAAAAATTTAGCTGCGGAAGGCGCAGCGGTAGTGGTCAACTATGCTTCAAGCAAGGCAGGTGCTGATCAGGTAGTCTCCGACATTACAGCTGCCGGCGGCAAGGCGATCGCCGTGCAAGCCAATGTCGCCCAACAGGCAGATATCACGCGCCTGTTCAATGAAACCATCAAGGCATACGGCCGCGTCGACATCCTCGTCAACAATGCCGGCGTCTATGAATTTGCGCCTATTGAAGCCGTCAC
>Ga0196972_1000704_pt1 | contig 13456 bp, 11 predicted proteins | sample S1v_2013CmetaG_FD_148618 | JGI IMG/M metagenome (GOLD analysis project Ga0196972, IMG submission 148618) | Soil microbial communities from Anza Borrego desert, Southern California, United States - S1+v_20-13C | ecosystem: Environmental > Terrestrial > Soil > Desert | place: USA: California...
TAAACTGATTGTTTTCTTCATGTGATGATTCCTCCCTGATTTTTTATTTATTGAATTATTTTAATGCCTATTAGGCATGATCTAACCGAATTGAATGGTTCCAGTTTCTATTGATTCGATGATGGCCAAGGACTCTATCCGAATCCCCCTTTGCTGCAAAACCGTTCTCCCCTCTTGAAAACCTTTTTCTATCACAATTCCTACGCCTGCAACAGCCGCACCGGCTTGCTGAACAATATCCACTAAACCTGAAGCGGCCTTGCCATTGGCCAGAAAATCATCAATGATAAGGACCGAATCCTCCGGTGAAATATATTTTTTTGAAACACGGATATTATAGCTCTTCTGTTTGGTAAAAGAATAAACTTCACTATGAAATGTATCTGAATCTATATTCAATGCCTCATGCTTCTTTGCAAAAACTACTGGTACCTTAAAATACTGGGCGGCAATGCATGCCACTGCGATTCCCGAAGATTCTACAGTCAAGATTTTGCTAACCTTCACATTATGAAACCGCTCCTTGAACTCTCTGCCCATCTCATTAAACAAGTCAATGTCCAATTGATGGTTTAAAAAGCTGTCTACCTTGATTATGGTGTTCCCGATTATTTTTCCATCTCTTATAATCCTATCCTTTAATAGCTTCATATTGCTTCCTTTCTTTGCTTGTCCTAGGTTTAATAAATAAAAAACTCCCAGAATCGTCTCATCTGGGAGTTTATATGTAGATTTAAATTTTTGCGAGATAACAAACTAATGATAAAAATATCCTTGATACCTTTATCAATAATCCATCACAAAAATTCCTTGTTCTCATATATAAACAACCCGTAGTCCGGCGATTCATGGTCGCCTGGTAGAGACGCTTAGACCATATTACTAAGCATATACAAGTCGTCAGTTTCTATAAGAAACTGTTATTCAGTTGTAATACATCACTAATATCCGAACATTTATTAACACTTTGTGCTTAATGTTCATCTATATGTAAATATTCTATACCATAATTTAAAATAATGCAAGGGGTGTTGTGAACATTGTTGGAATTAATTCATTTTTTTCTTAGGGCCAGATTTTCACCTGATGCTTCCCTTCCGGTAATAGAATCGTGCAGCGGCCTTCGATTTCTTTCATTTCTGCCTTAAAGGCGTGTCCGTCTAACTTGATCCGAGAAGGCTTTTTGCTTGCAGTGATATAAAACCTGCCCTCACTAGAATAGCTGAAATTAATGCTCTTATCCTGAGTTACATTGGATATTTCTCCGTTGATGCTTTGTATAAATAGTTTGGAATTATCTCTTTTGGTCTGTACCTTCAGCTTATGCTCGCCACCAGGAATAATAACACCTTGTTCAGAAACAAATGGCCATTTTACTCCATCGATATAGTAGGTTCTCCCAGCAGTATCCGTATTCCAGATAAACTTGCTATCAGCCTTCGTGGTGTACTCATTTGCCGCAGTTTCTTTAACCTCAACATCACTTGATGCAGCATATGGCACAAACCACATGTCGCTGTCTTCCAATGTACCCAGCGCATAGATGATCACTTTATCTGTATGCCTGCTGGCACTATTGATAAGCTGATATAGTTCCAAGCCCCTTTGCTTCTTTGTGGGGTAAACTTCCCCGCCTCTCTCAATGACATTTATGTCAATAGCTAAGGTATCTCCACTTGACATGATATTGCGGTATTCCTCACCAATCACTTTGTACCTTTCTGGTCCAAGATTCCAAAGCGTAAATGGATCTTCAATCTGCAGCATAAAGTGGTACTTGTTCTGCAGCTCTGCGATGGCTTTAGCATCCACTCCGATATGCTCTCTCATATTCTGGTCTGCTATACTGTCTATAACAGTAACACTGGTTTTTAAATATGGCTTTTGCTCCCTTAATTCTTCGCAAAGCATTAAGAATTCCTCATGCAGCCTTGTGATAAGCTCTACTCTATAATCAATTATATTTTGCTTCATTTCCTTGTTGAATTTCCAATAGTGCTTAGAAAGCGGATCAAAGGCCTCTTTAGGATCAGCCCCATATCTTTCTTGAAATGACTTCCTAAAGCTGTCATTCATGGGTGTAAACTTTTCCTTTTCCTCAAAGCCTTGTCCCGGAGATTCGAAATAGATTTCTGCGATGTCGACACCATCCCAATCAAAGCTTTCGATTATTTCTCTGGTATTCTGCTTGATTGCCGCCAAAGCTTCCGGGTTGCTTATTGCCATCAAACGTCTCCAATCAATATGGGCATCTTGGCCTGAAGCAGTCTGTTCTCTCCACTCCGGATGCTTATCCCAAAAATCTATGCTGACAAAAGGCAGCTCAAACCATGCATAAACCGAAATTCCTCTTTTGTGACATTCCTCTATAATCTCTTTGTATCTATTTCCATATTCCTCTTGTGAATACCATACACTTAAGTTGATTTGATCGACGCCATAGCTTTTGATTCTGTCTGCAAGCGCACTGGGGCTTTCCTCTTTGTGATAATCGATATCTACATAAAGGGCTAAATCATCCCTAGCAATGGCAGGTAGTATATGAAACTGTTCTTTTACGGCATCCATCAGCAGCGGAAAATGTTCATAGCTTAACCCCCTGCTGCTTATAAGGGGAATGCTTGAGTATATAAACTCCCCTTTGCCATACCCTCCTGCTATCATTACAGGGCTCTTATGTGCATCCTCTGCTAGAACCTCATAGCTTTGCTCTAAAGAAAACTCTTTTAGGTTTGCGGACTCCAAGAAAGCTACAGGTGTATCAGTTATACCTCTCCATGTATATCCGGCAATCTTTTTGTTCTTATTTAAAAAGGTTAAACCCAAGCCTTCACCAAGGGGGGTCTTGCCCCACGTGATGACTTTCTGGCCCTCAATGATTTTCTGGATGATATGTACACACTCTTCTTCTTTTAGTCTTCTTGCCTCATTTTCGGGTACAACTAATATAAAACCAGTTTCTTTCAACCGTTTCAATTCTTCAAAGTGTCCTTCCTTTACATCATAACCAACGCATGAGAAAATATTGCTTAGCGCCTCGTAATCTTCACCACCTTGGTTTAGAATGAACACACCGGGAATCAACGCATTAAACCCCTCAATCTTATCCACTGAAATCTTATCTGAATTTATTATCGGTTTTGAATCGCTGTTTATCTTATATATGTATAGCGATAATGCGCAAACTACTACTATCAACAGCAGCAAAGGTATCTTATAAATCTTAAAATAACTTCCCATAAGTTCCTCCTTGAAGTACAAAACATCTTTTATTATATCACGTTTTCTGCTGGCGCTATCTAATAGACCAAGGGTAACCATCCTTAGTCTGCATCTATATTTCTATCGTGCATTGCTTACATGTCCACTAATGATTTCTATGAACCTATCGCCGTATTTTTCAAGCTTGAATTTACCGATTCCTGATACAGTGAGCATCATATCACTTGATGTGGGTAGTTTGCTGCACATATCCTTTAGTGTTGCATCGGAGAAAACGATGAAGGGCGGCACCTTCATTTCCTCGGCAATTTCCCTGCGAAGTCCGCGCAGCTTTTCAAACAAGTCATTGCTAATCTTACCCTCTGACTTGTTTGCTTTTGCCTTTGGCTCACCTTTTGCGATCATTCGCTTAATATGGAGTGCATCTTCGCCTTTTAACAAGCTATAGGCTTTCGGATTCAAGGCAAGTATCGGATATTTATCACCTTTTACATCGATAAAATTCTCTGCAGCCAAATACGCAATGATTTCCTTTATCGTCTCTTTAGAATACTCCTTCATCAACCCAAAGGTTGGGAGTTTGTCAAAACCCATGCTCTTTAGCTTTTCTGAATTGGACCCCCTCAGTACATCAGTTATAACACCGCTTCCAAAGCGTTCACCGGTTCTTTTGATACAAGAAAGTATCTTTTGCACCTCTGTGGTGATATCCGTACTTTCTATGTTGCCCGAACAATTTCCGCAGTTATCGCATCCATCAGGAGAATTATCCTCCCCGAAATAACTCAGTATATATTTTCTTAAACAGCTATCGGTGTTGCAGTAATCAACCATTTCCTGCAGCTTTTTATATTCATTGGCCTTATCCATATTACTGCTGCCGTTTTCTATCAGCAGCTTATTTGTAATGACATCTGCCGCACTATAAAACAACATGCACTCCGCCTTTTCACCGTCTCGACCGGCTCTTCCTGCTTCTTGGTAATAGTTTTCCATCGTCTTAGGCATATTGTAATGCACCACATACCTTATGTTGGATTTGTCGATTCCCATGCCGAAAGCATTTGTAGCAACGATAACTTGTACCCTATCAAATATAAAAGCCTCTTGATTGGCAACTCTCTCCACATCTGTCAACCCTGCATGATAGCGAGTTGCTGCTATACCCTGTGCATTTAGCTTTTCACATACACTATCAACATTTTTTCTTGTAGAGCAATAAACAATACCGGAGTTCGTACCGTTTTTCTTAATGTATTTAAGAAGGAAATCAAACTTATTTGTAGGCTTATCCACCTCAAAGTGCAGGTTCTCTCGATCAAAGCCGGTTATTAATATGTACGGCTTCTGAAGCATCAATAGTCTGACTATATCCTCTTTTACTTGAATCGTCGCAGTAGCCGTCATAGCTGCCACTACGGGACGTTTCGGCAGCTTTGCTACCATTTGAGCAATTTTAGTATAGCTTGGTCTGAAGTCATGTCCCCATTCAGATATACAATGGGCTTCATCCACTGCTATCATCGATATGTTCATCTGTGACAAGAGTTCCCAAAAGCTTTCCGTCTCCAAACGTTCAGGTGCAATATACAATAATTTATACGCTCCGTTTTGCACGTTAGCAGTAATAGTTCTATATTCTTGCAAGCTAAGCGAACTATTGATAAATGCTGCCTTTATACCAGCTTCATTTAAGGTATCCACTTGATCCTTCATAAGTGAAATAAGGGGAGAAACGACTATGGCCGTCCCCTCTAGAGCTAGTGCCGGCACCTGGAAGCACAAAGACTTCCCTGCCCCAGTTGGCATAATCCCCAGTACATCATGTCCGGATAATATTTCATCAATAATCCTCTTTTGACCTGGCCTGAATTGTGAGTACCCAAAATACTCCTGTAATATCTGAATTGCTTTATCCTTCATAATTTAAGCTCCCCCTGCTTATGTTATCTACCTATATACACTTAACCGCTTATCATTTCTATTACTGCAATATTACTTAAAAAATCATTGGTCCTAGAGAATTTATTATAATATGTAACACAATGTTACTCTATCACATTTACAGCTAAAAGAATACTGGTGCTTTATTGCCATTTCGGTTCAAAACAAGTGCCACTACTATGGAACAACGCACCATAAGCCGCATCGGAATAGTAAATTCAGTAACAAATGCACCATAACTGCACGTCAAGAATATTATAATATGATTATAAATCAGAGGTGATGACATGTTCAGCAAACCTTCCAATCTGGTATTTGAAGGCGGCGGTGTCTTTGGGATTGCATACTTAGGGGTATTGCAGTACCTTCATGAGCACGGCCTGCTTCAAAGTATAAATAGAGTAGCCGGCACTTCTGCTGGTGCTATAACTGCATGCATAACCAGCTTCAATCTGCCTTTTGAAGAAACGAAAGATATTGTAAATACCCTTGATTATAAGAAAGTGCCTGAAAAAGATGTGCATCCTGACTTGAGAACCATGCCTCGATTTTTGCTGAATGAGTTTAATAAGGTATTCGACGATTTTGACTGTGTTTACAGGTTAATCAAGAACTACGGATGGTATTCCAGCGATTATTTCTATAACTGGATTAAAACGCAAATTGGAGCGCAGTTTGACTCCTCCAAAAAGCAGCCTCCTTACACATTTGCTGATTTTAAGAATACCTCCATACACAATCAACAAAGATCCTTTTATGATTTATACATTATTGGTACAGATCTGACCAATAAAACATCAAAAACATTCTGTTATGAAACAACACCAAATATGGAGGTCGCTGAAGCCGTCAGAATTTCAATGTCTATACCTTTATTCTTCGAAGCAATAAAGCGAAAAGATGATGCTTCTACTATATTTTGTGATGGTGGTGTGCTATGGAACTATCCTGTGGAAATATTTGATTCCGACAGCTTCAAAGACCATAATATGCCCGGTGCCAATTATCAGACCATAGGTGCGAGATTTGTTAGCAAAATAAAATACTATGATATTACCAACATCATAAATTATGTTAGAAACCTATACCTCACGCAATTGCATATCCAGCAGGATGATTTCAATCGCAGTCCTCGGGATATTGCTAGATCCATTCAAATTGATACAGGAGATATTTCACCCATTGATTTTAATATTAGTACCGGTGACGAAAAATATCAGTTCCTTTATACTCAGGGTTACAAGGCTGCTCAATCCTATTTTGAAAATCATATCTACCTATAGTCTAGAGAAGCCACTTCACATATTTAAGTAGTAAAAGCGTCATGAGATATCCTGGCGCTTTTACTTGTTGTCACATTTACTTTAATATTGCATTGGCATCACAAACACCTTGCCTCATAGTCTACCTTACTTAATGCGTTCTACCCTATATCCAATATCCCTATTTCCCAGCTTATAGCATTGGTTTATCAAGTCCTCTTTCGAGGGCCCACCGTATATATAAGAATCAAAATCAATTTGATCTCTTTTGTTTTTACCATGATACTTTTCCAACAAAGCTTCTTCCATGGCTTCTTGTGAAGCCTTCGAATAATCATCCAAAATGTGTATTATATTGAATCCTGCTTTTCTCAGTGCTCTCCCTACTAGGATGCATCTATGACAATTTAGCGGATCTTGTTTTGCTCCCATCAATGCAATCCTATACCCCTTTTCACACCCTAACCTTAAGCGCTCAATGCCCCTTAAAAAATCCTTGTCATAGGCTACTTTTTCAAAATCAGCATACCCTTCCTCCGTGTATAAGCTCTTATCTTCTCTCTGCGCAGCAAACTCTTTTCCCATATAAATATACATATATCCATGTTGTACCAGGGTTTTTGCAATGATCTCTTTATTAAATTGGGTGTTATACTTTGAATATGGCGTACCTCTGATATCAACTATACAGTTTATGTCGTAGTGCTTTAGCATTTCCAGCAATCTCTCAACAGAATAATTTGAATGCCCTATTGTATATATATCCATATTACATCATCACCTTTTCTACCAATTACCGACTTTATTATGTATCAATAATTAAGTAAAACCATATGTTTATTAAATATTATTCTGCCATGTAAATGCACATTTATAATAGTATGTCTGTCGGCTATAAAATAAAAAAACTCCCATATCCTATATCAGGATATGAGAGTTCAAGCATTAGATAACTAATTATAAATGATCTGTTCGTTCGGTTATTGGTTGTTTGTTGTGGTTGTCGTATCTGCTGTTGGAGTTTCTGTTGCTGCAGGTGTTTCTGCAGCTGGTGCTTCAGTTGTTGGAGTTCCTGTTGCAGGCGTCTCAGTTGTTGCTGTTTCATCTGCATCATCACCGATTTCTATTGTATCAGTTTCCTCATCCCAGTCAACCTTAAGTCCAAGTGTCTCAGTTATAAATCTCAAAGGTACAATTGTTCTGTTGTTGAGAGAAGTTGGTGCTGCATCTATAGCTACTTCTGTGCCATTTACAATCGCAGTTTTGCTTTCTAAGCTAAGTACAATTTGCGTTGTTCCATTTGAAATAGTTACTTTTTGTGTGGCCGGATCCCAGGCAACTGTTGCCCCAAATGCCTCTGTCAAAGCTCTTACAGGTATTAGCGTTCTGCCGTCTTTTATAACGGGAGGTGTATCAAACTTGATACCCTTGCCTTTCACTATTATGCTATCGACAGGCAATACAGTGATTCCTTTATTTTCCTTCTTTATCTTCTCTGTAAGCTGCTCTATGCTCGCTAGTTCTTCACTTGTATATGTGCTTTTTATAACTGCTTTAATTTCAGCTTGCTTTTCTTTCATAAGCTGCTTCTTTGAGTTGATATCATTTTTCAATGATTCAATTTGTGCTGCAAGCTGTCCTGCCAATTCGACATTTCCACTTTCCTTCGCTGCTTCAAACTGTACTTCAAGTGCCTCCTTCTGAACTTCTAATGCATCCTTCTCACTTTCTAATGCAGCTTTCTCACTTTGCAATGCAGCCTTTTCCGCTTCCAGTTTAGCTTTATCCTCAATCTTTGTTTGAGCATCAACCTTGTCTTTAGCTGTATCAGGGGCTTTATCTTTGCCATTGCCCTTTTCTACTGCCTCTGTCTGTTCTTTATTTGTGTTTCCACGATTAGCAGAATCTGCAAATACTCCTGGTACCAACATTGTTGACATCATTGATATAATGGTTACCATTACTAACAACTTTTTCTTCATAATTTCATACCCCTTTACTGCAAAAAATATTCTTTGGATGTTACGGCATCCAATCCGGTAACTGGCTGGCTTATAGCTTACTGCTACTTAGCCCCTATAGCTTTGTGCCACCACCTTTCAATGGTTTTACCTTTAATGTGTTAAATTCTATTATAATATTCGAAGGCCTGTAATATTTTTTGGGGGTAATTTTAGAAAATGTGACAAAATTATGTAATAATCGTATCTGGTATCATCTTCTAGCTATTTAGAGCCTATTATCGCTGACTTTCTCACTAATCTTTTTCTCACATAGCTGGAGCTGTTTAGGAATAGCATTGGCGCATAGAACATTCTAAAGGGAATCAAATCTCCAACCTTATATTCTCTGCTGCATTCGGTCAAATCTACAATGAGATGATCACTACTGCTTCCGACCATCCTAATTCCGCTTTCTTGAGGGACCAGCTTATCATGCATAACAAAATCCTGCGCCCCAATGGCCAGCAGTGCTCTTTTCCTTATCCCCGAATCCTCATAAACCGGCTTGTTGCCAAAAGCATCTACAAACAACTCTCCAATTGGATGACTTGGCTTATTTTTTAACTCGATAATCTGTGCCTTTAATATGAAAGTATCCTGATTTAAGCCAGGTATATTAATGTTCCACAAGATGGGGAGATCCATATTAATAAGGATTCCCTCCCCAATTCTCAAATGGTTGATCTTTCTGGGTATGGTATCATTTAGTACCAAAGGGAGAGTGGTTGTAGCTCCACCGGATACAAACTCCAGCTGGCGGTTGATTTGCTTCTCAATTTCTACAGCAATCTCCGAAAGCAATCCTAAATTCTGTACCGTTGGCTTCACTGATCCGTAACAACCCAAGTTCGTGCCTATTCCCGCCAATTCAACATGCTTCATATGCCTTTCAATGAAGACGGCAGCTGCAATAGTCTCCTCCACATCCATATAGCCCTCTCTAAGGTCTCCGAGGTCTACCATTAGAATAACCCTATGCTTCTTCCCCTGCACCTCACAAGCTTTTTCTATTTGACGAACTGTATCCAATTCAGAATTTAAACTTATATCCGCATGCTTAACAACCTCAGCTATCTCGTTTTTCATTGGCAGTCTAAGTAGAAGGGTTTCACAAATCAAGTGCTTTTTAGCTGCAGCAAGCTGCTTGATTCTAGAGCTGGCTATCTGTCTGCATCCCGCCTTAAGCATCTGCTCAGCAACCTTTTTGTTGCCTGCTGCACCTTTAATTACGCCTGAAACTGTTATGCCCTTCTTTTCACAAATCTCAACAATGGTTTTTGCATTGCTATATATATTCTCTAAGTGTATATCAAGTACAGGATATCCATTTTTCCCCATTTGTTAGCCCCCCATTTGTTAGCAATATCCAGTTTTTCGACCCTCTCTTTCCAAAGTCCTTCTATTTTGTTTGTGAAAATTCAGATAATTAGGCAAGCTTATCTTCCTACGCAAAACTGAGTGAAAATAATCGGTTAGACAAATAAAAAGCCAACGACTTATTAAATCGCTGACTTTTTTGCTTATTAACTTCAATCTTAGTCAAGAATTACTCTTAATATCCTCTAAATTCATCATGAATGACTTGCTTGCTTGCTATGTCTTTTTCAGTCAGTTTACCTTTTACACCCTCAATCATTTTAGGACTTCCCGAGATATAATAGTACGCATCATTATGGTACTTCTCAACAAAAGTGTTTAAAGCACTGTTAAAGTCCTCACGAGATTTCAAAAAGTGTATTTGAATAAAATCATGTGCACTGCTAATGTGCTTAATTTCCTCTTCAAAGGCATATTCACCCTTGTCATCCATAAAGAATACCTCAACACCCCTCGAGGCTATCCCCTTTTCATCAATGTCTTTTAGCAATGCTCGTATCGGTGTTATTCCGATTCCCCCTGCTATCATAGCGAGAGGCTTCGTGTAATCAGTGATATAAAACCTCCCAAAAGGACCTTTTAAAGTGATAGCGGCTCCTATCTCAAGATCTCGCAATTTTGCTTTGAAGGCACTGGGATTATCACCTATTCTTGTTCCAATGGAAATTTTATTTTCATTACAGCTGGTAGTTATGCTAAAAAGCCGGTAATTGTTACCTTCCATTTTCTCGCCTTTAAATTGAAAGACTCCATGTTGACCGGCCTTCCAGTTCATTTTACCCTCAAAGGAAAAATCAAATAGATAGATATCACCCGTTAAATGCTTTTTAGAAACCAACTTTAGCTTGGTAGACTTAAAAACACCCAAAATATCAGATAGTCTCATTTCATACACCTCCAACAAATACATGATGCTTACATGAAGTTTTAAAACCTTTAGATCAAGCTTTGTGTGAATAAATCCCACGAATCATCATCGCATACGGGCTCCCCATGTGCGATGCATATCCACCTCGTATCCCTCAAGTTTAATGCTTTGCAGAAATCGATATTCTTTTTCATATCCCAAGTCATAATTTTAGGTGGAAGCACGATTTTGCCATTTTTACTGCTAATTAAATCGCCTGCAAAAAAGATATTGTTGAACCTGAAGCAGGTGTGTCCGCGTGTATGTCCTGCTGCTGGTATAATTTCTATTCCAGCTATAATCTCAGTGTCAAAGGTCTTAACCTCGTGAGGGACAGTCGCTTTCATGAATGTGCCCAAGACCTTCTTTACACCTTCCCTTTTCTTGACTCCAAGTGCGTAGGGCAAGTCTGCTTCGCTGATATATGTATCACAATTGCATTTTGACACTAGATATTCAACATTACCGATATGATCAATATCATGATGCGTCACTAAAATACGCTTTACATCACTTGGCATTATTCCGTAAGCTTTTAATTCTTTTAAAATTGACTCGCCTCTGCCAGATATGCTTGAGTCAATTAGTGTTATGCCATCATGAATGATTGCGTATGCATAAGACCCCTTTGTGCAATCCAGCTTGATTACATCATCTGATAATTTCATTATTTACCTCTCCCACACTGCAAGATTTCTCTTCGCAAATTGGCGGAATGTCTGTGGCTTTTTGCCCATTACTTCTTCAAATGTTGTCGTAACCGTTTTTGCCGTACCCAAGCGGGTCATCATATAAAGCATACTCATTACTGTGCTATATTTCTTATCAAGGCCGCGAGTTTCAATCCAGTATTTCTTGGCATCCATAGGCTTTGGGTTCGCATAGGTGATTTCCCTTCCCAGCTCTTCAGACAGGATTTTTGCAGCCTCATAGTAATCGATGGCTTCGGGACCGGTAATTGAATAGGCGGTATTTCTATGTCTATCCGCATCGGTCAATACTTTAGCCGTGATTTCTCCGATATCCTCTGCATCAATAAAGCTTGTAAGTGCGTTTTTTACCGGCACTACAATCCTATCAAAATGTTTGATTTCAAAGGCATGCACCCCACTGATATTTTGCATGAAAAAGCTGGGGCGAATATGACAGTACGGCAAACCGGCCTTCTCTATATATTTTTCTATTTTGTAATGCGGAGGAATAGGATTGTTTTCGATCCCAATAAGAGATAAAAAGCTTACAAGCCTCATACCGTTTGTTTCCTTCAGCGCTTCTATAAAAGGCTTTAAGTCCTCCGGCTTTCCCAGGTGTGGCGGACGCATAATAAATACTCTGTCTACATCTTCAAGGGCTTTTGAGAATGTACTGGCGTCAGTAAAGTCAAAATAAACTACTTTTGCTGTATCCCCATATATCTTACTTAAATTGTCTATATCCCTTCCTGCAGCAATCACATCTTGACCGTTTTGAATAAGAAATTTTGCAACATTGCATCCAACGTTGCCCGAAGCTCCTGTAACCACTACTTTTGCCATATTAATCATTCCCCCCAATTAATATCTCATTAGCCTGCTCCAAAAGCGTGATAAGGCTTGTAAATTTTTCATAGCCTAATTTATCTGCCAAAAGCTGCATGGTTTTTAAATATTCACTATATGTGGTTTCTACAATACTCACAGCTTTCTCTGTCGGAATAAGCGTAAAACTTCTTTTATCTTCGGTTGATGGAACTTTAGTAATATAACCCGCTTTGGTCAAATTGGATATCATCGATGCAACCATTGGTTTTGATACCTTGAAAAATTCAGCCACCATTACCGGAGTAACGGCATGTTCTGTTTTAACGATAAGTATAAGCATTCCCATTTCACTTGAACGAATAGGGAGGTTCTTTTTTGTATTTATATTTAGCCTGCAAAACATCGATACCGCTTCTGCACTCCTGCTAAGTATGCTTTTGTCCATTTTATCACTCCCGAAATATAGTTAATCTAATTAACTATATTATAGTTAACCTACTTAACTATGTCAAGTAAAACTGCACTATTTCAGTTTTTGTAATATGAATTTTTATATCCAGAATAAAAATCAACAAAAAACAAAAGAAGCAACATTGCTGTTGCTTCTTTTTCTTACCGGTTGACGACTAATAAACTCCTTAAGGAGTTTTATCCTTAATATGTCGATAACAGCAAAGCTCGTCTTTGCTGCAGAGGGTAAACAGAAAGACAGTCATTTCTGACTGTCTTTCTGTTTACCCGGCGACGACTTACTCTCCCAGGACCCTGCGGTCCAAGTACCATCAGCACTGGAGAGCTTAACTTCTGTGTTCGGTATGGGAACAGGTGTGGCCTCTCCGTTATTGCCACCGGATCATATTTAGTTTGAAGATTAGTTCATTTTCCACTAAGAAACTCTATGTCTTTTAGCTCTTCACGTGGAAGCCACGAGAAGCCCAAAAGAAGATTTTCTAAGTGTAAAATTTCACATTGCACCTTCAAAACTGCACAATACTAAACTTTATTGCTTATCAATTTAATTTACACTAGCGATAGTGTTTTTAGAACAGTTATCATCATCACCATCATATTGAACCTACGCACTAAGTACAGGGTTCAAAGAAGCTCAATGTGTTTATCTGTTATTAGATCAAGCCCTCGACCTATTAGTATCGGTCAGCTACATACATTGCTGTACTTACACCTCCGACCTATCAACCATGTAGTCTACATGGGGTCTTA
>Ga0196972_1000705_pt1 | contig 13424 bp, 8 predicted proteins | sample S1v_2013CmetaG_FD_148618 | JGI IMG/M metagenome (GOLD analysis project Ga0196972, IMG submission 148618) | Soil microbial communities from Anza Borrego desert, Southern California, United States - S1+v_20-13C | ecosystem: Environmental > Terrestrial > Soil > Desert | place: USA: California...
CGTCGCCGCCGAGCCCATGTTGGCCGACACCGCATTGAGCGCGCCGGCCTTGGTGGTCGACTTCTCCGCGTGGGTGGCACCGATGGTGCGCAGGTAGTAGGTGGTCTTCAGGCCGCGCAGCCAGGCGAGCTTGTAGGTCTCGTCGAGCTTCTTGCCGGAGGCGCCCGCCATATAAATATTGAGCGATTGCGCCTGGTCAATCCACTTCTGGCGGCGCGAGGCGGCTTCCACCAGCCACTTCGGATCGACTTCGAATGCGGTGGCGTAGATGTCGCGCAGGTCTTGTGGAATGCGGTCGATCTTGGCCAGGCTGCCGTCGAAGTACTTCAGATCGGCAACCATCACCTCGTCCCACAGGCCGCGTGCCTTGAGGTCGCGCACCAGGTTCTCGTTGATCTCGGTAAATTCGCCCGACAGGTTCGACTTCACATACAGGTTCTGATAGGTCGGCTCGATGCAGGCGGAGACGTCGATGATGTTGGAGATGGTCGCCGTCGGCGCGATCGCCACGCAGTTCGAGTTGCGCATGCCGTGCGTCTTGATGCGGTCGCGCAGTGCGCTCCAGTCCATCGTTTCCGAGGTGTCGACTTCCAGGTAGCCGCCGCGTTCTTCGGCCAGCAGCTTCACGGAATCCTGCGGCAGGATGCCGCGGTCCCACAGCGAACCGCGGTAGGAGCTGTAACGGCCGCGCTCTTCCGCCAGTTCGGTCGATGCCCAGTAGGCGTAGTAGCAGACGGCTTCCATCGAGCGGTCGGCAAACTCCACCGCTTCCATTGAAGCGTAGGGCACGCGCATCATGTGCAGGCAATCCTGGAAGCCCATGATGCCCATGCCGACCGGACGGTGGCGCAGGTTGGAGTCGCGCGCTTTCTTGACGGCGTAATAGTTAATATCAATCACGTTGTCCAGCATGCGCATCGCGGTGCGGATGGTCTTCTGCAGCTTGGCGTGGTCGAGCTTGCCGTCCTTCATGTGGGCAGGCAGGTTGACCGAACCGAGGTTGCAGACCGCGATCTCGGAATCGTTGGTGTTCAGCGTGATCTCGGTGCACAGGTTGGAGCTGTGGACGACGCCGACATGCTGCTGCGGGGAACGGATGTTGCACGGATCCTTGAAGGTGATCCACGGATGGCCGGTCTCGAACAGCATGGACAGCATCTTGCGCCACAGGTCGTTCGCCTGGACCTTCTTGAACAGCTTCAGCTCGCCGCGGGCGGCCTTGGCTTCATAGCCGGTATAGGCTTCCTCGAACGCGCGGCCGTACTTGTCGTGCAGGTCGGGGACGTCCGACGGCGAGAACAGGGTCCACTCGCCCTTCTCCATCACGCGTTTCATGAACAGGTCGGGAATCCAGTTCGCGGTGTTCATGTCGTGGGTGCGGCGGCGGTCGTCGCCGGTGTTCTTGCGCAGGTCGAGGAATTCCTCGATGTCCATGTGCCAGGTTTCCAGGTAGGCACAGACGGCGCCCTTGCGCTTGCCGCCCTGGTTCACCGCGACGGCGGTGTCGTTGACCACCTTCAGGAACGGCACCACGCCCTGGGACTTGCCGTTGGTGCCTTTAATATGTGCACCGAGCGCGCGCACCGGGGTCCAGTCGTTGCCCAGGCCGCCGGCGAACTTGGCCAGCAGTGCGTTCTCTTTGATGGCTTCATAGATGCCTTCCAGGTCGTCCGACACCGTGGTCAGGTAGCAGGACGACAGCTGCGAGCGCTGCGTGCCGGAGTTGAACAGCGTCGGCGTCGAACTCATGAAGTCGAAGGACGACAGCAGGTTGTAGAACTCGATGGCGCGGGCTTCACGGTCGATTTCATTGAGGGCGAGACCCATCGCGACGCGCATGTAGAAGGCCTGCGGCATTTCGATGCGCGTGCCCTGGATATGCAGGAAGTAGCGGTCATACAGGGTCTGCAGGCCGAGGTAGCCGAACTGCAGGTCGCGTTCCGGCTTGATCGCTTCGGCGAGCTTCTTCAGGTCGAACTGGGAGAGCTTGTCGTCCAGCAGATCGGCCGCGATGCCCTTCTTGATGAATTTCGGGAAGTAATCAATATAGTGCTGCTGGGCGTCGGCCTGTGCGACTTCCTGTCCGAACACTTCCTTGCGGATGGTGTGCATCAGGAGGCGGGCGGTGACCTTGCTGTAGGCCGGGTCCTTTTCCATCAGCGCGCGGGCAGCCAGGATGGCGGACTTGTGCAGCTCTTCGACGGGCACGCCGTCGTACAGGTTCTTGACGGTCTCGGACAGGATCGCTTCGGCGTCCACATGCTTTTCGAGGCCGACGCAGGCGGCGGTGATCAGGCCACGCACCTGCTCGAGGTCGAGCGGGCGGCTCTGGCCGTTTTCGGTGACGTGCAGCTGCGGTACTTCCTGTCCCTTGGCCGATTGCTGCTGTGCACGTTCTTCCATGCGCTTGGCACGGTACAGCACGTAGGCGCGCGCGACGTCATGTTCGCCGGAGCGCATCAGGGCCAGTTCGACCTGGTCCTGGACATCTTCAATATGGAAGGTGCCGCCCGCCGGTTGGCGGCGCACCAGCGCGGCGACCACGCCGGCGGTAAGCTGCTCGACCAGTTCGCGCACGCGCGCGGAGGCAGCGCCCTGCCCGCCGTTCACGGCGAGGAAGGCCTTGGTCATGGCGATGGAGATCTTCGACGGTTCGAAACCGACGACCGCGCCGTTGCGGCGGATGACCTTGTAATCACCGAGGCTGACGGAAAGCGTTGCGGGAGTTTCGGCGGCGGTCGCAGAAGGAGTGACCAGGCCGAACTCGGTGGGGGACTTCAGGGTAATTTCTTGGGACGTGTGCATCTAGCCTCCTTCGTCAGTAGGTGCCCGCAGCTATGCAGCTGCTCATTTATGTTTATTAATTAGAACGCCGGGTCATGCCCGGGTTCACGTACTGCAGATGACGCGTGCGACATGCAGGACATCCGCCACATCGCGCATCCAGGGGCTGAGCTGTTCAGGACTCGCCCGCCAACACAGATTTGCACTGAGGTTACAAGCCGAACAGCCCACTCAGGGGGAATCGCAGCACCACTATATCTAGTGGTGAACGCTGCGACTGAAACTAATTCTAGTGTCAGGTCTGGGAGAGCGCAATATCTTTTTTTATTGATCTGCAATAATTTTGACGCGCGGAACCCGTTGACTTTTTCAGTCCGCCATGAAAGGGAAGCGCGGGATCGGAGCCGCCTGGACTCCCTGCCCTTTTTGAATCAAGGACTTGCGAAAGTGCGGCCAGTCGAAGAATGGACCGGGGTCGGTCTTGCGGCCGGGGGCAATGTGTTCATGCCCTGCAACGTCGGCCAGGGGGTAGCGTTGGCACAGCGCGAGGGTGAGCGCGGCGAGGGATTCGTACTGTCGCGGATCGAAGGCCTCGAAGTCGGTGCCTTCGAGTTCGATCCCGATGGAGAAGTCATTGCAGCGTTCGCGCCCGCAAAAGCTGGACGCGCCCGCATGCCAGGCCCGGTCGTTGGCCGAGACGAACTGCATCACCTCGCCGTTGCGCCGGATGAGGAAGTGCGCCGAGACGCGCAGCGTACGCAACTGGTCGAAGTACGGGTGGGCGTCGCAATCGAGCCGGTTGCAGAACAGGTCTTCGATATAGGGGCCGCCGAACTGTCCGGGCGGCAGGCTGATGTTGTGGATCACCAGCAGACTGATCGGCGTGCCCGCGGCGCGCGCATCGAAATTCGGCGACGGCAGGCGTTGCGCACCGGCCGCCCAGCCGTCTTCATCCAGTCGGAATCGCATCATGTGTCGGGCTCGTGGATGTCCAGCCGCTGCATCCGGTAGCGCAGCTGGCGGATGCTGATGCCCAGCAGTTCGGCCGCCTGGGTGCGGTTGAAATGGGTCTTCGCCAGCGCGCGGCGGATAATTTCGCGTTCAACGTCGTCGAGATAACCGGGCAGCGAGTGCGGCAGTTCGCCTTCGGGAAGGACCGGCGCCGGCACGGGCGCGCGCGGTGGCACCGGTTCCGGTGCCGGAGCAGGTGCCGAAACCGTGGCCGCAGCGGCCTCCTGCGGTGCCGCGGGCGGAACATAGGCCGGTGGCGCAGGCTGCTCGACAGGAATGGCGCCGCCTTTCAGTGCGAGGTCGGCGACCTCGATGACGCCGTCGTTGGCAAAGGCGAGCGCACGCTCCAGGATGTTTTCCAGTTCCCGCACATTGCCCGGGAACGAGTAGGCCTTCAATGCCTCCACTGCCTCCGGTGACAGGACAGCCTTGGTCCCCGGTGCGGCAAGCCGTTCGAGGAGGACATCGGCCAGCACCCCGACATCTTCGCGCCGTTCGCGCAGCGGAGGCAGGCGCAGTTCGATCACGTTCAGGCGGTAATACAAGTCTTGCCGGAAACGCCCCTTTTCGACGCACTCCGCAAGGTTCTGGTGGGTGGCGCTGACGATGCGCACGTCGACCGGTTCCTCGACCGTCGCGCCGACCTTGCGCACGCGGCGCTCCTGGATGGCACGCAAAAGCTTGACCTGCATCTGCAGCGGCAGGTCGGCCACTTCGTCGAGCATCAGCGTGCCGCCGTTGGCCGCCTGGAAGAAGCCGTCCCTGTCCTCATTGGCGCCCGTGAACGCACCCTTCCTGTAGCCGAAGAATTCGGCTTCCATCAGTGCCTCTGGAATGGCGCCGCAGTTGACGGCGATGAAAGGCTTGTCGGCGCGCCCGCTGTGCGCGTGGATGTCGCGCGCCGCCAGCTCCTTGCCGCTTCCCGATTCGCCGGTAATGGCGACCGGCGCCATGCTCCGCGCAAGCCTGACGATTTGCGCACGCAGATCCTGGATCACGGGCGACTGGCCGGTGAGCCGCGAGGCGGCGGGGACTGCATGGCTGGCCTGGCCAGCCGCATCCTCCGTCTTATGCATGCGCAGAGCCGCCTGCACCAGCAGGCGCAGCTGGTCCAGCCCGACCGGCTTGGAGAGATAGTCGAAAGCGCCGGCTTTCAGTGCCGCCACCGCATTGTCGGCACTGCCGAATGCGGTAATGACGGCGATCGGCGTGTTGCGGCAGGTGGTGGCCACTTCGCGCACCAGGTCGATCCCGATGCCGTCCGGCAGGCGCATGTCGGTCAGCACGAGCGCATATTCCGACTGCTCCAATCGAGCTCGCGCGGCAGACAGGGATTCGGCGCAGTCGACGTCCAGGCCCATCTTGATTAGCGTAATGTCAAGCAATTCACGCAGGTCGGCCTCATCGTCGACGACCAGGATACGGGGTGCGGTCATGGGGCGGCTCAGTTCCTTCGGCTCACAGGGTGCTCAGTTGCGGACGGCAAAGCTGATGACGAAGCGTCCACTCGGTTCATCGTTGCCATCGCCCGACATCCCCATGCGGTATTCGTAATCCAGCATTGCACCGTTATTCAAGCACAATTCGCGCGCCACGTAGAGCCCCAGCCCGGTGCCTTTGCTCGATGTTGTATAGAAGGGTTCGAACAGGTGCGCCCGGATTTCCGGGGTGATGGCCGGTCCGTCATCCTGCACGTGCAGTTCGAGCCGGCCAGGCTGCGGGGAGAATGCGTCGAGGCGGATGCTGCCGTCCTCGCCGCTGGCATAGCGCAGCGCGTTCGACAGCAGGTTGACGACGACTTCGCGCAAATGCAGGGGATCGAAACGCACGCTGATGCCCGCCAAATTGCCTTGCCTGATCACCCCCGGCGGCACGCTGTGGCTCTCCGCGAACTCATCGATGAGCTCGGCCAGGAATGGACCGAGCTCCAGCGGTTCGCTGTGCGTCTGGGCCTTGCGCGAGAGCTTGAGGATGTCCTCGATCATGCGGTTCAGGCGAATGACGTTGTCGCCGACGATGTTCAGAAGACGCGACTGGGTCGGTTCGACCGTGTCTTCCTTCAGCAGCGATGCGGCGTGCGCGATGGCCGACAGCGGATTGCGCACCTCGTGCGCGATGCTCGCGGTCAGCCGGCCCATCGACGCCAGCTTGAGCTGCTGCGCCTGGTTTTCGATTTCGGTCACGTCCTGCACGAAAATCAAGCTGCGGTCTTCGGTTAGCCGCGGCGTTTCGACTTTCCCGAAGCGCAACTTGACGTGGGTGACGAACTCGCGCCGGTGCTCGCGCTGCCCGGAACCAATGGTGTCGCCCGGCTTGATCACGACGTAGGTGGACGGGTCGGTTTCATCGCGCTCGCGGTTGCGCCATGCAAAGAACGCGTCGGCGATCGGCATCAGCGCCGGGAAATCGGTCAGCTTGCATTCCGGCTTGCCCTCCGGGACGGAAAGGCCGAGCATGCGGCCCGCGGCCGGGTTCCCGGCAAACACTTCGGTATCCGGCCCGATCACCAGGATGCCGTCGCCCATGTCGGTGATGATCATGCGGTTGATCGCTTCCTGCACCTGCAGTTCATTCCCGCGCTGGGCGGCAAGGTTTTCCTGCTTGATCAGCTTGGCTGCGAGCCGGTTGATGACGTAAATCGCGGCAAAGAATGCGGCGCCGTACAGGCCGGCGCGCGAGGGCGACGCGCTGTCCATCGAATGCAAAAGCTGGTACCCGCTTTCCGACAGCATGATCAGGGTCACGACCGACACGAAGAACAGCGCGAGAACCAGCGGTGCGAGCACGGCGGCGCCGGCCAGCGGAAAAAGGAACAGGATGGCCAGCCCGCTGCGCGCGCCGCCGGCCGCCACGTAGAGCAGGGAGATGGCGCCCAGGTCGACCATGAGCTGGACCAGAAGCTGGAAGATGAATTGCCTCCGCCAATACACCGATGACAGGGCGAAGACCACTGCCAGCACGCCATAGGCGACGAAGAAATCCCAGCTGTCGGTCAGCTCGACCGCCTCTGCGCCGCGGATCGCATTGAAGCCGAAATAGACCAGCAGCACGACAGCGATCACGATGCGCGTCACGCAAAAGGTCTGGAGCGTGCGCCAGAAGGTTTCCCGCGTTTCACGCGTCACGTTGGCCCGGGCGGCTTGCATCATTCGCTTGCGGCGGGCCGAATCATGCGGCGGCGTCAGGGGAAGAATGCCGCAGGCGATGTTCTTCGCAGCAGAAGTGGACGCCGGAAGGCACGGTGACGGCTTCCGACGCCGGGAAATACGTGCCGCAATGCACGCAGCGGAGCATGGATTCCACCGCCGGCCTGGCCGGCTCCGCGTTGTCGCCGTTGTCGCGCGACGCCTGCACGCGCTGCTTCTTGGCATGGGTCAGCCAGATCACGATGGCGATTGCGACCAGCACCCATAGCAGGATCTTCATGCAAGGCCCCGGTGCAGGACCACTTCCATCACGAAGCGGGTGCCGACGTAAGCCAGCAGCAGGGTCGCGAAACCGGTCAGCGTAAAGCGCAGCGCGGTCTTGCCGCGCCAGCCGCGCCAGAAGCGTCCGGCGAGCAGGGCGCCGAACAAGACCCAGGACAGCATCGTGAAGACCGTCTTGTGATCCCACTTGAAGGCGGTGCCGAACAATTGTTCGGAGAACACGATGCCCGACAGCACGGTCAGGGTGAGCAACGAAAAACCGAATGCGATCAGGCGGAACAGCAGCTTTTCCATCGTGAGCAGCGCGGGCAGGCGATCGATGGCAAGGCTGAGCAGGCCGTTTTGCGCGGCGCTTGGATGTGCATGCAGGCGCGACTCCTGCAGCGCCATCAGCACAGCATGGAAAGCGGCGATGGTCAGGGTGCTGTAGGCGAGGATGGCGATCGCCACATGCCAGGGAAACAAGACCGACTTGCCCTCGAGCGGTACCACGCTGCCCGGGAAAAGGACCGGCAGGATCACCGCGAGCGCCGCGGTGGGCAGGACCAGCACACGCAGGCCGTCGAGCGTCAGGTTGCGGTTTTCAAGCCAGTAGGCGGCAACCGAGATCCACAAAGTCGCCGACAGCATGATCGCGAAGCCGATGCGCAGCGAGCCGGGGCCGACCATGTCAACCCAGAGTGCACCGCCGTGCAGCAGCCAGCCGACCGCCGTGCCGGCGGAGATCGCGACGCGTTGCCGGGAAGGCAAAATTCCGCAGGTCGCGTACAGCAGCGCCGCCAGGACGAAGAAATAAGTATGCATTGACGGAAGGGTTGGTGAACAGACCCTGAGTTTACACCATGTCTGCCCGCGTCCGATGCGGCGGAAACATGCCCGCGCCGGCGCTGCAGCTTCGTCAGTCCGCCGCTCTGCCGGACGACAACTGGTACTTTTTCAACTTGTCGTACAGGGTCTTTTTGGGAATCCCGAGCCGCTCCGCTGCGGCGGCAACATTGCCGTCGTGCGCCGCCAGCGCGTCCGCGATCAGCGCGCGCTCGTAGGCATCCACCCGTTGCGGCAGGCTGTCGCCGCCCTGCTCCGCCGGCGCCGGCTGGAATCCGGCCACGCCGAGCACCAGGCGGTCGGCAAAATTGCGCAATTCCCTGACGTTGCCGGGCCAGTCCCGCGCCTGCCACTCCGCCATCTGCGCTGCGCTCCACTGCGGCACCGGGCGCTGGTAGCGCAGCGCCGCGCCCTGGACGAAATGGGCAAGCAGAAGCGGAATATCCTCGCGCCGATCGGCCAGCCGCGGCAGGTCGATGCCCACCACGCCGATGCGGTAGTACAGGTCCTCGCGGAAGGCGCCCTGCGCGCTCAGCTGCAGCAGGTCCGACTTGCTGGCGGCAATGATGCGGCAATCCACCTGGATCGATTCGTTGCCGCCCAGCCTTTCCAAACGGCGCTCCTGCAGCACGCGCAACAGCTTGACCTGCAGGGCAAGCGGCATGCTCTCGATTTCGTCGAGGAAAACGGTGCCGCCGTGCGCATATTCCAGCTTGCCGATACGACGCTTCTGGGCGCTGGTGAAGGCGCCGGCCTCATGGCCGAAGATCTCGCTTTCGAACACGCTTTCCGGCAGGGCCGCGCAATTGATCGCGACAAAGGGGCCTTTCCGGCCGCTCGCGCCGTGCAGGTGGCGTGCCACCACTTCCTTGCCGGTCCCGGTCTGGCCGTTGATGAGGACATCCGCTGCGGTCGGGCCGACCGAGCGGATCAGGGTGCGGACATGTTCGATCGCGGGCGATTGCCCGATCAGCGCCGGCATATCCGGATGGGAGGCCCAGGCCGCCTTGAGCTGCCGGTTCTCCATCACCAGCCGCCGCTTTTCCTGGGCGCGGCGCACGGTTTCCGTCAGCCGCTCGGCGGCAAACGGCTTTTCAATGAAATCGTAGGCGCCGGCCCGCATCGCATCGACCGCCATGCTGACGTCGCCATGGCCGGTGACGACAATGACCGGGAGCTCCGGGTCGCAGGCCACGGCCTCGGCCAGGAGCGCCAGCCCGGATTGCCCCGGCAGGCGCACGTCCGTCACAACCACGCCGCCGAACCCGGCGTGTAGCCAGGAACGGGCCTGTTCAGCGCTTTCACAGGCACGCACCTCGAATCCGCCCAGCTCGAGCGTCTGCGCGGACGCCATGCGCACCGCCTGTTCATCCTCCACCAGGAGGACTTCTCCCATTGTTTCATGCGCTGGCAAGCTTGCCTCCTTCCATGTTTGCGGCCGTTGCCGCCGCCGGCAGGCGCACCACGAATTCCGCCCCGCCGCCGGCGTGGTTCTGCGCGGTCAATTGTCCGTTCATGGCCTGCACGATCGAAGACGAGATCGCCAGTCCGAGCCCCAGTCCCTTGCCCGATGCCTTGGTGGTGAAGAAAGGCTCGAACAGGTGCGGCGCCACCTGTTCCGGAATGCCGTCGCCGCTGTCTCGGATACGCACCACCGCCTCCCCACCCTCGCGTTCAAGGATCACCTCGACCTTGCGCACCTCGGCGCATTCAACAGCGTCCAGGGCATTGCGCAGCAGGTTGATCAGCACCTGTTCCGTGCGCACGGCATCGCCGAGGACTTGCGCCGGCGCCCGGACATCCAGTGCGAACTGCACGCCGTGGCGCCGGAAATCGCTCTCGAGCAGGAGGGCGGAAGCCTGGGCTGCCTGGGCCAGGTCGACCGTCGACACTGTCTCGTGGCTCTTGCGCGCAAAGCCCTTGAGCTGCCCGATGATGGCACCCATGCGCGCGCTCGCGGCGCTGATATGCGCCAGGTTCTCGCTCGCCTTGTCGCCTTGTCCGCGTGCAAGAAAGGTCACGGCATTGTCTGCAAAGGCGCGGATGGCGGCCAGCGGCTGGTTCAACTCGTGGGTCACGCCGGCGGCCATCTGCCCCAGCATCGCCAGCTTGCCGGCCTGCACCAGCTCGTTCTGCGTGGTGCGCAGCAGGTGTTCCGCTTCCTGCAGCTTGACGTATTTGGCTTCCAGCCGCTGGTTGGCATCGAGCAGTTCCTGGGTGCGCTGCGCAATCTTCCGCTCGAGTTCCTCGGTCGCGCGCTGCAGCGCCTTGCGCGACGCCACCCGCTCCTCCAGGCGCCGGCGGCGCTGCTGCAGCGCCCACCAGGAAATCCCGGCAATGGCCAGCAGCAGCGCCGCGGCGATCGCCGCCAGCGCGGCGGAACGCTGGACCCGCGCCTGGGAAGGAAACAGCATCAGTTGCCAGCCGAGCCGCCCGGCCGGCTTGGCGAGGTGCTCGCCCCAGCCCGCCTGGTCGGCTTTCGGCAGCGAGGTAATCGGATGGATGCCGAGTCCGGCATATTGCAAGGTGCCGTCGAGGACCTTCCGCTCCTTTTCGTCGAGCGGGCGCATGCTGTGGTAGCGCCATGCCGGCCGGTTGCTGAGAAAGACCACGCCGCTGGCATCGGCAAGCGCAATCGGGACGTCGCTGCTGCCCCAGGTCTGTTCGAATTCGGCGAGGCTGATCTTGACCGTGATCACGCCGATCGGTTGCGCGGGCCTGGGCATCTTGAGCGCATAGACCGGCTGCGAGATGAAATAGCCCGGTTCGCTGGTGGTGTTGCCGATCCCGTAGAACCGCCCGGCACGCCCTTCCATGGCATCGCGGAAGTACGGCCGGAACGCGAAGTTCTTGCCGACGAAGCTGAACGACTGGTCCCAGTTGCTCGACGCCAGGGTCAGGCCGTTGCGGTCCATCAGGTAGATCGCGCTGACCTTGGCCTGGCGCTGGACCGACTGCAAGGTCAGGTTGAGCCGCTGGATGAGGTCGCGGTTGCCGGGATTGGCGACGGCGCTGGGCACATCCGGATGGTAGGCCAGGGTGAATGGCAGGGTCTCGAACTTTTCCAGCACCGATTCCAGGTCAAGCGCAATGATTTGCAACTGACGGTCGCCGGCGGCGTGGATGTCCGCCCGTGCGCGGTGCGCCGCCAGCAGGTAGACGACGAGGATCACGGCCAGCGCGCATGCCGCGGCAAGACTGATGAGCACTGATCGTTTGCTGGACATGCCGGGTTCCGTTTCGTCCTCGCGGGGATGGATGTGGGACGTAATATTACCCTCGGCGAACACTTGCGTGTCGTCGGGAAGGCCGCGGACCGCCATGGATTTTCCTCGCAATGAGCCTGTCAAAGGGAACCGGCGGGCTTGCAGCCGGTCAACGAAGTGCGGTGCATGCAGCGTCTGTGCCAGTCGGCGTACAACGCCCGCACCCTCGGTTTCGTAATCCGCCGGGCCGCGCGTGGCGCGAAAACCCGCACAGCTCCTTGCCGCCTTTTGCGGATTTCCGCTCCGCCCGTGCAGGCGGGGAACGCTGGCTGCATCGGGTAAAATGACGGCTGTCCCTGCGGCCACGCACTCCATACCGGCCCTACTCCCCTTTTCTTGACACATCATCATCCATGCTCGACAACCTGACCCAAAGACTGGCGAAAGTCGTCAAAACGATGCGCGGCGAAGCGCGCCTGACCGAGGCCAACACGGCTGAAATGCTGCGCGAAGTCCGCCTCGCCCTGCTCGAGGCCGACGTCGCCCTGCCCGCCGTGCGCGAATTCATCTCGAAGGTGAAGGAAAAGGCGCTGGGCGAGGAAGTCATCGGCTCCCTCACCCCCGGCCAGGCCCTGGTCGGCGTGGTGCAGCGCGAACTCGCCTCCCTCATGGGCGCCGACCTCGGCCCCGAAGCATCGCAGCTCAACTTCGCTACGCAGCCTCCGGCAATCATCCTGATGGCCGGTCTCCAGGGCGCCGGCAAGACCACCACCGTCGGCAAGCTCGCGAAGTACCTGAAGGAGCAGAAAAAGAAGAAGGTGCTGACCGTCTCCGCCGACGTCTACCGCCCTGCTGCGATCGGTCAGTTGCAGACCGTCACGGGCCAGGTCGGCGCCGACTTCTTCCCCTCGTCGCCCGAGGACAAGCCGGTCGACATCGCCATGGCTGCGCTGGACTACGCGAAGAAGCACTACCACGACGTGCTGATCGTCGATACCGCCGGCCGCCTGGGCATCGATGAGGCGATGATGCAGGAGATTGCCGCCCTGCATGCCGCCCTGAAACCGATCGAGACCCTGTTCGTGGTCGACGCCATGCTCGGCCAGGATGCGATCAATACCGCCAAGGCCTTCAACGATGCGCTGCCGCTGACCGGGGTGGTGCTGACCAAGCTCGACGGCGACTCGCGCGGGGGCGCGGCCCTCTCGGTACGCCACGTCACGGGCAAGCCGGTCAAGTTCGCCGGCGTGGCTGAGAAGCTCGACGGCCTGGAAGCCTTCGATCCGCAGCGCATGGCCAACCGCATCCTGGGCATGGGCGATATCCTCGCCCTGGTCGAGGAAGCCCGCAAAGGCGTGGACATCGAGGCAGCGAAGGACCTTGCCGACAAGATCAAGGGCGGGGGCAAGTTCGACCTGAACGACTTCAAGGCCCAGCTGAGCCAGATGAAGAAGATGGGCGGGCTCTCCGGCCTGCTCGACAAGCTGCCGGCCCAGATGCAGCAGGCGGCGGGCAATGCCGACATGAGCCAGGCGGAGAAGCAGGTGCGCCGCATGGAGGGCATCATCAATGCGATGACGCCGCAGGAGCGCGCCAAGCCGGACCTGATCAAGGCGTCCCGCAAGCGCCGCATTGCAGCAGGCGCAGGCGTGCAGGTGCAGGAAGTCAACCGCATGCTGTCCCAGTTCGAGCAGATGCAGTCGATGATGAAGAAGCTCAAGGGCGGCGGCATGATGAAAATGATGCGCGGCATGAAGGGCATGCTGCCCGGCATGCGCTGATCTTCCCTCTGCAGGGACGCTTCCCTGTCCCTGCAGAGTCCCCTCCTCTCCCTCTCCCGCCCTGGGAAAAGGCGCGCTTCTGCAGCGCCTTCAATCGACACTTCCTGCGAACATCCTTCGACGTGGAGAGCCAATACCGGCAAGGCTCTCCGCCTCTTCTCCCTCTATGGAGCGATGCCTCTCAACGCTGCTTCCGGCTCTCCCCAGAGAGGGAAAAGCGGCGCTCTCAGAGGGAAATCGATACGCGCATAGAGGGACAAACTCCCTTTTCCCCTATGAAGAACGCGTGGCATGGAGCAGACAAATTCATGCCAAAACGATCAAAAAACACTTGCATCCCTATGAAAACCGCACCACTATTAGCGGTGCGTGATTTGACGCAATTTCCC
>Ga0196972_1000706_pt1 | contig 13413 bp, 9 predicted proteins | sample S1v_2013CmetaG_FD_148618 | JGI IMG/M metagenome (GOLD analysis project Ga0196972, IMG submission 148618) | Soil microbial communities from Anza Borrego desert, Southern California, United States - S1+v_20-13C | ecosystem: Environmental > Terrestrial > Soil > Desert | place: USA: California...
ATGGCGCTGCTCCTGTCGTGAAGCGAGGCGGATTGCCTCGTTCGCCAACATAGAAAAGAGCAGCCAAGCTTTTCAATGACCTTCAGCCTTGGATTGGAGCACCCCTACCGCGCGAGCGGTTTAGTCCTTGGTCGTTTACCGGCCGGCCTCACCTCAACGTCAGGAAGCCCGGTAATCGAGAATATCTCGCTCGCCTTGCTGGTTTTCAAAAGGTCCGACATAACGAGATCCGGCGTCATGGCGACATAGGTGCAGGGAATGCGCAGTTTGCCGCGATCCTCGGCCATTTCCCGCGCCTTGGCCTGAATGGCGAAGCCGAACAGGAACAGGTGGTCGTACTTGAGGTAACGGGCTTCGCTGGCGGCGTTGAACACGAATTCCGAACCGATGGCGCCGTCTTCCGGGCCGAAGGCAATGGCGATGCGCCTGTCGTCGCCGTTCCTGGCGGTTGCCTCGGCGTGCAGACTCTCGCAATCCGCCAGGGGGCGCACCGATTCCAGCTGCAGGGTCAGGTTGCCCGGCAGTCGCAGGGTCTTGCTCTGCCGCAGCACCTCGATCATGCGATCGAGATAGGCGCGCGGATTGGCATAGGCGCCAGGCGTTTCGGCTACCTTGTTGTCTTCCTCGTTCAGGCTCAAAGCCGCCTGGATAGTCGCTTCCACCGTGAACGGCCCACATACGCGGGTGACCTGGGTGTTGACTTCAGGGCGATCCACCAGAGTGACCATTTCCGGCTCTTCGTTATTGGCGATGGATTTCAGGGTGATGCGCGGCACCAGACCACCGACTTCCTCGCCCTTGCGGTTTTGTTTGCGTTTGTAAACGAAACCGCCGATCGGGCCTTCGGCCGGCTGCTTCAGTTCATACCAGGGGAAGGTGGCAGTCAGCAGTCGCTGTCGAGCCAGAGCGAGCGGCACGCGGGAGGTGTCGCAGGTGATCCAGCGTCGGCCCCATTGTTCGGCGACATAGGCGGTGGTCCCGGAGCCGCAGGTGGGGTCGAATACCAAATCGCCTGGGTCGGTAGTCATTAATAGACAGCGTTCTACAACTTTTAAACCTGTTTGTACTGCATAGAGTTTTTCGTCCGTAAAGCTACCAGTGATAGTATCAGTCCATAAGTTTCCGATCTGCTGATATGGGAAATCATCGGAAAAACGACGGTATTGAATACTGTTTTTAGCAACGTGAATTCGGCCCGCTGTTGCCAATCGATTCATGCCCTCTGGATAATTAGCTTTCCAGTGAGAGTTTTTGCCAGGCTCATAAGTTTTGCCATCAAATTGAAAAGGTTGTGGCTCTTTTGCTGCGCCTTGTGATTGTATATTGTCTGGCTTGTATAGCCGTGCACCGACTGGAATAGTTTCTTCACCGCGTCTTTCTGCTGCACTTACACCCCGATAACTACCATTTGGGAGTAAAACCCATCTAGCATTGCCTTCTCCGATCACGGTAGGTTGTGGCTGGTACAACCGATTATATTTGACCTTTTCCCTGCATTTGGAATACCAAAGCAAAAAATCACCAAGAGTGGGTAACGTAGATGATTCGAAGCCCGAAGTAGTTTGAAAGCTAATCTGAGATATAAAGTTTTCCTTGCTAAAAACCTCATCCATAACCTCCCTGACATGATGCAGATTCTCATCGGAAATCTGCACGAACACCGAACCGGATTCGGTCAGCAGTTCCCTCGCCAGTAGGAGCCGGTCGCGCAGATAAGTCAGGTAAGAATGCAGCCCCAATTCCCAAGTATCCCGATACGCCTTCACCATTTCCGGCTCACGGATCATTTCCTCATCCTTACCGTGCTGCACGTCGCGCTTGCGCACGAAAGGCTGGAAGTTGGAGCCGAATTTCACCCCGTAGGGCGGATCGATGTAGATCATCTGCACCTGTCCGCCCAGCCCTTCGTATTCCAGAAGCGAATTCATGACTTGCAGGGAATCGCCCAAAATCAGGCGGTTGGTCCACGGGCCCTGATGCTCGTAAGCGTCCAACTTGTCGGCAATATCGATTTCCGGGTCGCCGAATAGTTCGAGGTTGGTGCCGGCAGCCTTGTGGGATTTCAGTTTTTCCAAAATCGCCTGGGTGGAATGGCGCTCGTGTACGAATAGGGGAATGGTCGGCACGGTGATTTGCTGACGCTCCGCCTTGCCGGCCCAGTTAAGGAAAGGTTTAGTCAAGCTCTTAAGACGGGCGGCGCATTGGGCCAGCGACAAGAAGGTCTCGCCGCTGCCTTTCCAGACCAGCGGGTTGGCGAACACGGTTGATTCGCCCTTTTCCGCTGCTTCAGCGATGAGATTTAATAGCCACTCGGCAAATTCCCGCTCACCGTTCTCATCCCAAACGAGTTCCGGGGCCAGACTGGAATCGTACCGATAGGTTCTGGGCGTCTTGCGGTTCGAGAATTGAGCTTCCACACCTGCATCCGGACGTTGCACACTCTGCTGTGAGTGCCGGTACGCGCCGGAATTCGGTTTTTCTTCAACGGTCATTGATAGTGTTCCTGTTCTTTTTCTATTCGAACTGAGAAGACGAGTCGGCTTTACGCAGCCAGATCAAATTATTATTCAGCTGCTTTTGGGGACATCCAGCCGGCATTGATCAACTGTCGGCTCTCGGGATGCAGGTCGGCGTTGCTGATTTCGGCCAAACGGGCGTCGAAAGCCTCGTATGCCTTCATGCGAAGTTGCTTGGCTATGTTGCGGTCCACGGCAACATCGGCCCCATCGTCTGCAAAATGAAGTAGCCAATCGATCAGCTCAGGTGGATTAGTTTGGACCTCGCCATTCGCCCGCACCAGGGCTGCGGCGTATTCGTCCCGCATCCGAGCCCCTTGGTCGTTCTGCCAGCGCAGCATCGCAGTCAGTACCGCCTGTCCCGGCAGACTGGTAAGCCTCGCTGCCAGTCCATCGAATCTGTGACGCTTGGCAGCATCGACCATATACCGGAATAGTGGGGAATCGAGATCCATCATCTGAACGTCGCCGCGGCGGGCGGCAAGTTCGCGATCGAAGGTGATGCTGAGCCGCTGGCGTGGTCCCATAGCGAGATCTTCTCGTACCTGCTCGGGTAGCCGGAGGTCCCAGATAGATTCCTGGTAGCGTGTCTGAATGAGCTCAATGCCGAGTTGGCGCATCATTCCAAGCACGAAGGCGCGCACATGATCCCCGCTGAGTTTGAGTTCGTCCTTGGTCTCATTCGGATCGTAGCCGGCGAAATGCTCGAACAGCTCCCGCTGCTTTTCCGCTGCTTTCTGGGCTTTGCGCAAGGCTTCCTCGATATCGGCCGAAGTGTGATGGATTCCGCTTTCGGTTGCCCGCTCGAGGATGTCTTCGACTTCCAGTAGATCGGCGATTTCGCCCAGGATTTCGTCTTCCAGACCTTCGCGAAATTCACCGCCGAGGATGGCCATGTCCCGTACCACCTGCTGGATACGCTGGTACATGAGGCTCATGATTTCGGCGTCCAAGGTTTGTGGTGCGTGGATGTTGAACACGACGACCGGCTTCTTTTGTCCGTAGCGGTAAAGCCGGCCCACCCGTTGAACCAATCGCATGGGGTTCCAAGGCAAATCGAAGTTGACCATAACATGGCAGTGCCGTTGCAGGTTGATACCTTCGCCGCCGGCCTCGGTCGAGACCAGAAACTGGCTGCTATCTTCGAATTTGGCGATGGCTTGCTCACGCTCGGTATGATTCATTCCACCGTGAATTAGTACCACAGAATCGGTACCGAACCGCGTCCGTAGCGCTTCCACGATATAGTCCTGGGTGCCTCGGTATTCTGAAAAGATCAGAATTTTTTCATGCGGATTGTTGCGCAGTACCGATTCGACCAGCTCGTCTATGAAAACGCGAATCTTCCGGTCCACCATCAGCAGCGCTTGGGCACGCTTTATGACCTCCTGCAGGAGTCGGATCTCGCCTTCGAAGAATTCGTCGTCCGACTCCGCCGCGAAGGACTCTTCCCATTCTCCGAAGAAGCGTTCATCGGCTTCCTCTTCCGGAATAGGAGGCGCAGCGGCCTGTTCAACTTCCTTTTGCAATTTGTGCAGCCGTCGGATTAGGGCTTTCTCTATGGCAGCGATACTTGAGGCGGCTAGTTTTCTATAGATAGTCATTACGAAGCCAATGGCTCGACCCGAGGCACCTTTAATCGCACGGCCGGCGGCGTAACCCTCCTTAAGATAACGTTGAAGAATGGCATCGAAGTCCTTTTCCTCATTACCTAGGGGAACCTCAATAGCTTTGGTGAGCTTGCCTCGAAAGATGAATGCTCCATCGGCGTCGGTCACGTCGGACTTGTGATTTCGGATAACCATCTCCCGGAGGATCTCGGGATTTAGCGATAGAGTTTCGATCTGCTCGCGCCATTCCGGACGAATGATTTCTAGCAGCGCCTGGAACTTATCTTGCTTACCCTGGTGAGGCGTTGCGGAGAGCAGGAGAATGGAATCGGTGCGCTTTCGAAGTTGGGCCGCCAAGCGAAAGCGCTCGCTGGTGGTGTAGCTGAGACCATATTGCGCCCGGCTTAGGCGGTGTGCTTCATCGAATACCACGATATCCCAGTAATCCGCCTGCATGAGTTTGCCCAGATGGGGATCCGACTTGAGCAAATCCAGCGAACCGATGACATGGTCGTAATGTTTCCAATCGCGAATGTCGTTGATAGTGAAGTCCTGACCATAGATCCGAAAATCACTAAGGCCGAATTTGTGGTGCATCTCTTCTTTCCATTGCTTTACCAAGCCGGCCGGAGTGACCAATAGAATGCGGCGAAAAGTTCGCCGTTGGCGCAGCGCCGATAACAGCATGCCGACTTCTATCGTCTTACCCAGACCGACGTCGTCTGCAATCAGCCAATTCAGGTTTCCGGATTTCAGTATGTGATGTACCAAATGAATTTGGTGGGGTAACGGGTCGATGTCGAGCTTAGAAAGGGAGCCGGTGTTCTCATTCCACATCTCGAGTGCGTAGGCTAATGTCCGAAGCCGGAAGCGTTCGGCGTTTCCCGGCTCACCGAACTGCCCAGCCTCAAAACGGTGACGGACTCCTCTGATAAAACGGAGGTTTTGGAATGGGATCCAAATTCGTTGGCCAGTTTCCGCAAATTCCACCAGAACTTGATCGCGCCCTCCGAGAGATCGATTTTCCAGAACCGTGCCTTCGCCCAGGCTTATCCGAACCCGAGAGCGAGGGACATCCTGTACTTCCATGCCCAATTGAAATCCAGATTTCAGGTGCTCGGCATCTACCCACTCAGGTCCGCTTCCCTTAAGCCATCTAACTTTGGCCTCGACCCGGTCTGTGCCCGCGATCCGGTGACTTATAACCTCACCAAAGCCTCCTAGATCCGAGCACCTCACAATGCAGCCTTTGACGGGGGTTAGTGCTGAATTAGCCATAAAACTTCATTGCGCCAAGATAAGACTTTTTGAAGGCGACACGCTCTATCAGCTCGCAAGTGCGTCTATGCCCATGTCGCGTAGCTCTTCGGATAACTGCCTGTTTAAAACCCTTTCTTCCATCTCTTCAGCATCCCAGTCTTGAAAGCCGTAGTCTTCCGTCTCAAAACTCATCCAGGGATGCCCAATCAAAGTATCCCTAATGCGGCCAAGTCGATAAGCTAAATAAGAACTGAAGGAAGTAAATTTTCGCATTAGCGAACGCTTGTAGCGCCAATGGTCATAGAGGTCGACCAAGAATCTCTCAACTTCGGCAATATCCGGATAACAACCAAAGCTACGAATGAGAGCAAGTGCATTGGGCCAGGAGAGGTGAAGAAACTTGTAGGTCAATTCGCCGGTTGTCTTAAGGTCTTCAGAAAATTCCGGATAGTGGAACCACAATTTGCGAGCTTGCTCCGCCAGTTCCAGTTCCAAAGGAGTTAAACCAGCTGCCATTTCTCGGCGCAAGGATACTTGAGCTGCACTCCACCAATAGCGATAAAATATTTTAGTTAGCAGGTGAATGCCTGCCTCGTCCCAACCGTATTCATTCCCAAGGCTTAACGCTATCTGCCGGGCTCGTTCAAACCGAGTAAGCTTCGTGTCAGTACGAACGGTAAGAGATTCAGCAGTCGAAATTTCCTCGTCAAACTCAATTCCTTCCGGCTCGAAGATTTCCCAAGCATATTCGTAGGTATCTTCAGTCCCAGTGTTTGTATGATTTTTTGAATGAATGGTATCTTCGATCCAGTCAACGTCAACAACATCGTCATCATCATCCTCAAATTCCCATTCATCAGATGAGCCTATTTCAGCTTCGAACTCTGGATTAGATTTAAATCCAACTTGACTCTCTTCAGATAAGGGGATTTCGTTGTCGAAATAGACATTCTCGTCAAGCTGATAACAGTTCTCTTCTACCTGTAATCCATCTGGCCTAGATACCTTATCAGGTATAACTTCCTGCAAAGATTCGACGAAATGATTATTAGGGCTTTTAGTCGTCCCACTGAGTTGTTCTTCTGATTTATGGGATAACTTAAAGAGGTCAGGAACGACTCCTTCCGTTTCCGTATCGTAGTAACTTCTTTTTGCATGAACCTCGTCCGCTACCTCTTCAATAATTGCAATGTCGGCCTTACATAACGAACTATCTTCATGAACTGAGACCGTTGGAATGGTCCGGCTCAGTGCTAAAGGTTCTGGTTTTTTTGCAGCCTCTGAGAGTGCCAATGAACGCTTAAGCAGTGGGACCGCGTCTTGCGGTTTACCCTGAAGCATCCGGAGACGGGCCAGGCCTCTCAAAACAAGAGGATGCTCGCCTTCATCGTCGAGAAAATCTTCGAGGATCGAACTGGCTGTCCCGACGAGCCCTTTAGCAACTAGGTGGTCCACCTCAACCAAGAGATCACGGACCGTAACTGATAATTTTTTTGGTTCAGTCACGAACGTCTTTCTTATTGTTTCTTTTTTTTTATGGCGTGAAAACTAACGATAGTTCAGCAAGATCTGATCAAATTCTGTTGTTAAGCTTTTGTTAGAAGGCTGAAAAGGTAACGTATCTTAAATCTTAGCATCTGCTCGGTGCAGCTAAGAGCTTATATGGGCGATTGACGAAACAGTTCCTGATAACGCCAACAGATCAAGGCGCAGCCGAATGAGAGAAGAGTCTGGTAGATGTCAGTCCGACGCTCATAGCGGATGCGTGGCGCCGAGGGAGATTGATTCGGGGCCACTCCGCTCCACCACGCAACGGGAGCGGCCCAGCCGCTCATGAGACTCCACCCCACTTCAGGCAATGCGGTCGGCGATGCCGCGGTGGCGTAAGCAAGCGTGGATCTGCGGAAGGTTATAGCCCTTGTCGGCATGGACCTTCTCGATGCGCTTCCGTAGCCGCCCCGGTAGGCCTGACACTGATCGGGCGGCCTTCAGGATCGTCTTGAACAGGCATGAGTCGCGGTGTTAGCCGCTGAGGTCAGCGCGGCTACGGGGACCCCGGCTCGGTCGACGGTTAGGTGGCGCTTGGTGCCCAGGTTTGCCCCGGTTGGTCGGATTCCGCCCCGTCTGCGGGCCTCCGGGAGCCGGCATAGTGTTCGCATCGACTGCGACGCGAGACCAGTCGAACTGGTCGGTTTGGCAGAAATGCCGCAGCAGGAGTTGGTGCAGCAGTATCCAAACTCCGGTGTGTTGCTAGTTGCGGAGCCGCCGCCAACAAGTCATGCCGCTCCCGCAGCCCATTTCGTGGGCAGCATTTTCCGCGAAAGCCCGTTCTTGAGCACAAACAGGATGCTGGTCAGTGCAGCCCAGTCGTCGATCCGGGACGACCGCCTTTCGGATACGCCCGCGCCGAGGCGGCAGCAGTCTGATCAATGACCATAGCTCGCCGGCCATCTGCCGTTTGGCGATACTGAGTCTCCTTCCGTTGATACCTCGTTATAAGTAGGCACCTCTGAAATCTGGATTTATTAGTCGCACTAAGCCGTTGATGCTATCCGAGTAGCGAAGATTGCGCCATCGAAGTGGACGATGACGCTGTTTAGAGACCATAAACGCGAACGCCGTCGATCTCTCTGTAAGCCGGGATGTGCAAAAGTGGCGCGAGCGATTCAGGATTTCGTACCCACTCCCTCAGAGGCTGGGCTTCGAGGAAGGTAAAGCACCGAAGGAACTCCCCAAGACTCATAGCGCATTGGACATCGCCCGTCCAGTAGCCTAACGGCAGGGCTCGTTTTACCCTGGCCGCGCTAATGAAGTCTCGACCTGTAAGCTCGTGCCGACTAATACCTTCGCGGCCTTTTGTCGTAAAGACATATCGATCGGTGTTTCCGTCTCCAGCCGGAAAAACTTCCCGATCCAGAATCACAAACGGTGCCACGATCCTCCTGGGGCGCAGTTCGACGGGATTTTTCTCAACTGCCAAAAGCCATCCCCAATACATGCCTTCCGGCGTGGGAATCAGGATGTTATAGCGAAAGGTTTCTTCATTCATTGCGGACCTCCATGTCTAGATTAAAAATTTAAGGATTTAGGTTTGTCGGTTCCGACTTTGATCGCTCGACGGATTCCGTTAGCCTGATCAAGGCATTGATGACGGTGCGAGCTGCCGACAGCTTTGATTCACTCGAGACGTATTTCCTGGTCATATTGCTGTGCAAAACCTTCACAGCATCATCAGCCATGCTGGATAGCCGCACGAGTAAAGTAACCTGAGCCTCCCGAACGCAATTACGAAGCATGGCCTGCCACTCGGTAGAATGTTCCCACCGGTAGAGTTGCCTTCGGGATACCCCGATTTCTTCGGATACCTTGGTTCGAGTTTCACCGTTCAGCATCATCAGGAAGGCTTTGATTTGCCGCGGCTCTAAAGTGTGAGCCGTTTCCTGCCTGAACGGGCTAATGTCGAGTGAATTATTAGCCATGGGTTTAAACCTCCGTGTCTAAGATGAATGTAAGTTAGGTGAGTCTGCGCTTTTTAGGCTCACCTGTAAGTGTTTGAAATTTAATGTGAGTGGTGAATCTCGTGAGTCTTGTGACTCTGGCTCTACCGCTTCTAGCAAAAAAAAATTGATTAAATATTTTTTCCTAATACGGCTAAAAAAACTTACCAGACTCACGAGACATTTATTAATCAATAACTTACCAGCAAGCCCAACTCACGACATTGACCCAGCGAGTTCGACTCTCCAGAGTGTTGCGCCTTGGTACGTGCCGGCAGACACAAACCGCTTGCCATCTACGATTCGGCCTTTGCGTCGGCGGATATATTCAGCCAACCGCCTGGAGTCGATATTGCCATTCCGCCCCAGAGCCACGGCCTCCATTGCTTCGAGCAGTACGGCCCGCCCAGTTGCATCACACAACACACCCTCCGCCCGCACCGCCTTTCCCGCTGTTACCGCAACGCCCCCATACGCACTCTTCCAGGCGTTTAGCATCGCACCGAGTTGTGTTAATTCAGGGTCTTCCTCCGCATTGGCGTTTAACGCCACCACAGGGTCAGCACAACCCAACCAGATCAAGGCATTACGTACCCAGCGGCTCCAGCCCTCGAACGAGCCCATCGGACTCACCCCAACATCAGGTTTTCCTGCTACGACATACGCCCGCAGGATCGTCAGCGCCGCTACGATCAAAGCACCCCGATGCTCATCGCAATACGCCAGAAAGTCGCGGTCAAACGACCGCTCATAAGGGCGCTCGCATTGTGGGTCGACATTGCTCATCAGCGTTCGCCGGACCAGGTCACCGGCGATTAGCGTGTTGTTGCCGGAGCCCAAAAGTACCGTGTTCGTCGGCACAACGACATTGCGCGACACGCCGAGCACCCGATCGGCAAACACTTCTTGGGTGAGCAGGAGACAAAGCAAGTCGCTCTTGAGCGTATTCGAGACGTTGTCTAACAGTATGGCGGGATGCCCTTCACGCAAAAGAGCAACAAACCGTTTCCGGATTTCGTCTTCATCCGTGGTGTAGGCCATCGTAACCGGCTCACGTCCCGTCACAATCCGACCAACCGCACGTGCTAGTAAGGTCTTACCGCTCCCTGGGACCGGCGCATTGAAATAGAACATGGGTGCTGTCGATAGGGATCTACGAATACACGCCGTCAGTACCGCTGCCAACCAGACCGAAACATCAACATCCGTAGTAAATGGGAATGTGGACACCGCCCCACGGAGTACGCCCAACGCGATCAAAGCATCGTTGCGGCTCGGTAACTGCAGCACCGATGAAAAATCACACCCATTCAGGTCGATAAACAGCCCCGTAGCTGGGTCATACCCTTCACGCTCAACGATGCTTCCATCGGGTGCCAGCGTCGGATGCTGGACTACGCCGGTCAGTACCGGCAGGCCACTTTCGCCTCGATTCAGAAGCATCTTTAACAGTCGTTCCGGTGCATCCTTGGTGACCGGGACTCCCTTAGCATTTGGTTTCCGAAATCGAGCTAAGCAACCCAAAGCCATGTGGAGTGAGTGTTCGTTTAGGGCCTGGATTTGTGCAACTCCGGCCGCGCGCCGAATCGCGCCGGTGGTGCTGTCTTCTCGGCGAGTGATGTTGACCAACTCGCCGCCCCGTTGAAACACTCGCGGCACCGTTTCACACATCAAGACGGCTTCCGTTGTCTCAACCGTCCGATGCAGGTCGCCTTCACGCAGTAGGATGTCGGTGCGTTCAACATGGTAATTCACGCCCCCGGAGTCAAAGCTGTGAATGACAATCCTCCCGTCGTTGACGTACAAGCGCGCCCGCCATCTCGATTCATTACCCGGTTCCCACGGATCGAGCAAATCACAGCCGTCAAATTTCATGGGATCACGAAGCACATCCGCTGCGGTTACCTGCCCGTGCTCCCTAAATTGCAACAGAAAAGCACCGGTCAAGCTGCGCCTTTCACTATAGGCTCGCTCGATAGTCTCTTCCGCCTGCCGCTCGGGAACACCTTGGTCTATCAGCTCCCGCTTCCGACGCTCTTTAAACTTGCGTCCCAATGCTTCGGCTTCCGGACGTGCCTTTTCCTTCGCAGCCTCAACAAGCTCCCTGTACCGCGCTTCTTCGGCCTCGCTCAAGTCAGCAATCAATGCTGTATCCAACGCCATACCCGGCCGATGCTCCGGATCGCGCCGGTATTGTCGCAGTCTCTCGCCTAAAACTGGCCTCGCGCAAAAGTCCAGCCTCTCCGGGCTACTCACTGCGGCATCAATCAGCGTCCGTTCCAACATCGCCCCCGCCTTCGAGACATCGATCCTGCCATGCCCGGCCAGCCAGAGCCGTTTGAACAACGCCTTGGTCGCCCTTGGGATGTCAGTGCCCGACTTCACCCGAATATAAAGGTGCAGCCCGCCTGCATCGATCGCTGGTCTCTGCACCTTCCGTACACACGGCTCGCCGAGTTCGTTGGTAGTCTCCACGGTCTCAAAGTCGCCCTCACCGGGATCGATTCGGTAGATCCCTGATGAGGTTGACGATGTGATGAGCTTTTCCGCTTGCGCGAATCCCGGAGTGACCGACTCGAGTACGCATAGAAGCTCTTCACGACTCAGCGCGATGCCATTTTTCGGCGGGTCATAGTCGAGGAGCCATAAAGCCTCGCCGTCGGGATACTGAAAATGCTCTTTGGTTCGTGGGATGGCTCCTGGATGCCTGGCCAATAGGCTCCGCGAAGCGATTTGCACCCGCTCCCGGCCACAAACACCCTGCCCAAGCGCCACATTGGCCGGCGCCGCTGGATCGTTTGCTGCCAATAAGAAACGGTAAAAGCCCAAAAAATCAGTTTCGATGATCTCGGCCTCACCGGTCGACATGTAGCATTGGGTTGCATCCTTTTGGATGTTACTGTCCTCGCCCAGGCGAATTTCCTTGGTGAGCGGACCATCTAGCTTTGTAAATTTGGTGAAAGGAACGGACATTGCGTTTCCCCTAAATTAAGGGTTTATAGGGCCGCAATGGACAGTAGGCGGGATTTTGCTGAAATATCAAAGGATTACGATGATATCCCGCCCCGCGTCCTTGCGGGGTTTTTCTTTTTAACGGTTAACGGCCGGTTCTACAGCGCAAGACCTTAAAAACGTGTCCAAGTCTTGCCGGTCGTAGAAGATTTCTCGGCCAATTCGGTAAAAGCGGGGAGGTTGGTTGTTCTTGGCTCGAAGCTTGAGCCACGGTACAGATTTGCCGACGTAGGGAGCGGCTTCTCGACGCGGGATAAGTTCCATTTTCGATTCTCCTTTTGGTTATCCGTAACGTTACGGACTTGACAAAGCTTATCCCATATTATCCACGTCCGTCAACGCTACCCCAGCTTTTCCCGAATGTCCTCCGGCCTCAGGTGAGTGTACCGCCCTAACATGTCCAAACTCCGGTGTCCCGTGATCACAGACACCTCTAGGGTGCTCAAGCCTTTCTCAATCAATCGGCTTGTCGCCTCGTGCCGGAGATCGTGAAAGTGCAGGTTCCGGATGCCCGCCCTACGGCAAGCCTTAATAAACGCGTGGGTCAAACCATCAGGCGACATCTCCCAGACTTCCCCGGTGATGTTCCGCGGCAGCTGCTTCAAAATCTCGACGGCTTTGGTCGTCAACGGAATCGTCCGTGGCACCAGGGTCTTCGTCTTCGGAATACGAAGCAACCCGCGCCGCATGTCGACATCTTCCCACCGCATCGCACAAAGTTCGCTCCGTCTTACGGCCGTTTCAAGAGCAAACAGAACCATCGCCTGTGTTCCCGGAGATACGGCCAAGGCTTCGATCAGCCGCTCCAGTTCCCCGGCCTCTAACCGCCGTTCACGCCCGTGTGGTAGCCGTGGCGCCTTCACCGCAGGAACACCACCCGGCAAAGAGATACCCCATTCGCTATGGGCCAGCTTCAAAACACGGTTCAACAGCCCCAATTCATGCTTGACCGACTGCGGACCTAGAACCTTCAGTCGCTCTTGACGGAACTCGGCCAGACGGCAAGGCGTGAGTTCCACCAGGGTACGCTTGCCAAGTTCCCGCCGTAGATGTCTGACGCGGGTTTTTTCGGCCTTCTGTCCCCTCAGCGAAGGCAGTATTTCAGCTTCGAACCGGTCCAGAAGCTCACTGAGTGTCATACGCTCGGCGAATGTAGGGTTTACGAATGTGCCTTTGCCGATTTGCCCTTCAACTTCGGTTGCCCATGCTTGGGCGTCTGCCTTTTTCTCGAACGTTTTGGAAAGCGTCTGCCCCTTTTTCCGAACCTGAGCCTGCCAACTTGAACCCCGCTTGCGGATGGTCGCCATAATCGCCTCTGTGACAAAACTGTGACACGAGGACGTTGGCCTAATTGGGGTATGCACCGTAAGTTATTGAGTCCTATGACTTTGACCGTAGCTCAGTTGGATAGAGCGTTGGCCTCCGGAGCCAAAGGTCGGACGTTCGAGTCGTCTCGGGCGCGCCATTCAAATCAAAAGGCTAGCGAAAGCTAGCCTTTTTTATTTTGTGCCGGTGCAA
>Ga0196972_1000709_pt1 | contig 13339 bp, 17 predicted proteins | sample S1v_2013CmetaG_FD_148618 | JGI IMG/M metagenome (GOLD analysis project Ga0196972, IMG submission 148618) | Soil microbial communities from Anza Borrego desert, Southern California, United States - S1+v_20-13C | ecosystem: Environmental > Terrestrial > Soil > Desert | place: USA: California...
AGCAGGAAGTGGGATACAATAATTATCAAAGGCGAGTTTTATTCAAAAATTCACTAGCTCGCCCACCAGTGGGCTTGGCTGCAAGCCGGGTGAACGTGTTGGTGGGGGCGCTCACTGGCCAAGGGATATCAGTTGTTGCGCCGCCACCGCAAGTGTCCTAAAATTAGCCCGGCCCTGCGCCAAGCAACCCTTGGGCGACATTTGATAGACACTTTCTAAAATTCAATAAGCTAAATTTTTTTAATGGAAAAGCTTTGGTGTTGGCGATGTAAGATGGAAGTAACAATGATGGATGAAGATGAATATGCAATTGCCTATGACCTGTACAGCAAAATGGTTAGTGATACATCTGCCAATTCGCGGGAAGAAAGAAAAAAAGAGATAGTAGATTATTACTTTAATTTAACAGGAGAAACAGATGCCAATCCAAATTCAATTATTCATCATAGAATTGCACTTTATGGTCCACCATGTGAAAGATGTAATAAACCATACCGGACGCCAAAAGCTTCTTTTTGTGCAGCATGTGGCCATAAAAGAAATATTACTCCATAATAAATTCCACACAGTCAGGAAATGGCATCGAACTATTTCTTCTTTTATGTCGAAGTAGCATTCCGAAATCTAAAGTATAAGTATATCTATGCTTTCGGAAATCTAGCACATATTTTGACCAAAAGAACTTCGCCCCACAGTCGGCTTGGCAGCAAGCCGGGGAGTCCGCTGATGGCGAAACTCTGATGCCAAGGTATATCAGTTGTTGCGCCACCGTTGCAAGTTTCCTAAAAATAGCCCGGCCTGCGCGGGAACCGTACGTTATACGTAACCAAACCAACAGACACCAAAAGGCAAGTTTACAAGCGTTATGGCTAATAGAACCTCAACAAATGTTTAGACAAGTAAGAATACAAATGCGAAAATTATCACTTTTCATTGCGACAAGTTTGGACGGCTATATTGCAAAACCCAATGACGATCTGAGTTTTTTAAAAATTGTTGAAAAAGAAGGAGAAGATTATGGCTATGCAGAATTTACGGCAAATATCGACACGATAATTCTCGGTAGAAAAACCTATGACTATGTTCTTAAAGAAATTGGTTCTTCTCACTACGACAACGGACAACGAGACGTGTATGTAATAACGAGATCTGAAAGACCAGGTGTAGGCAGGACCACGTTTTATTCAGGAGACTTGAGAGACTTGATTCAACGCCTAAAGTCTGAGAAAGGCAAAGGTATTTATTGTGACGGCGGAGCTGAAATTATAAATGAACTTTTACATCACGACTTGATAGATGAGTTAATTATCTCAATTATTCCGATTTTAGTTGGTAATGGGACAAGACTATTTAAAGACGGCAGACCTGAACAGCGTTTAGAATTTATAAGTGCAAAATCATTTGAATCAGGGCTAACACAACTTCATTATAAGCGAGCGGACAATTGATTGAGTTGCCGAACTGCTGGCAGCTTTTTGCCATTGAACGACTCCAAACCATAGCCTGGCAACGCATAACAGCGGCTAGGCTCCAGCCGGCCTTTTTTATATTTGTCTTGGCGGTCTGCCACGCCGGACAGGTCAACGCTTCGGCAGCACGTTTAGGCGGGACAATAAGGCCGGGCAGGCCGGACGCCTAGCCGCGAAACGTTTGTGCAGTATTTGCTAAATCATGTTTGTTCTCATCCTTTGCATATTATTAATTGTTTTTACCCTATTTCTATGTTGTTGGTATATTACCTTGGCGATTTTGCACACTTTTTTGAAGAAGTCTGATTTCGTCTTAGGGCTGACTTTTACTATAAGTGCAGTTCTAACTTTCGTTATTTTGAATCGGTGGAATTATTTTTTGGAAAGTAATTTAGTTTTTATCGCGGGTATCTTATGTGGAATATCTTTTACATATTTAAAAATGAGAAAGAGAATTCAAATCGCGAATACAAGTGTCCACTCATTCAAAATTTTTGGTTGGCTTATCTTGGGAGGTGTATTTGGGTTTTTGATTTTACTTGCCATTATCGGATGGACCGGTTGGATAGCGGCTAATGCCATTCGAATGGCGTGACTGCTGGGCATGACAAGTCGGTTTAAGCCCAAGCCTGAATGTTTGTAGTATATAGAGTATTTAATTTGAATAGCCTGCGCCAAGCCATAGCGTAATTGCGATTGTGTGTAAACGTCAAACCATTTGCATCTTCTATAGAAACTTTATGACACGTTTAATAATCTTCTCTCTGGCTTTTATTTACTTAGGCTGTGCTAACACTAACAGGCAAAATAGGGTGATAAACCAAAATCCAAGCAGGGGATTAATAGAAACCGGTTCCAGTGCTGACAGGCAGGAAACAAGATTAGGCCAATCAAATTATTTTATATTGCTTCCCGGCACATTTTACTTATCGGAAGCAAGAGGAAAAGAGGGGCAGTTGGGTTACAACATAATTCCTAAGGACAAAAAATCAACCATGTTCGGTTTTATAGAAATAAAGCATGGGCGCCCAATTGGCGGCGGCTTAGTTCATGATGGTCCGCCAAAGGAAACTATATTGTCGTATTTTCTTGACAAGCAAGTTCGGTGGAAGATTTATATAACAGAAACTGGCTATTTTGACGCTTTTACAGATGAAGAAGGAGACCTCCATGCGATTGCTTCGTCTAAAAAGCGAAATGAGATTGACAGTTTGATTTCTATTATTTCAACATTAAAACAAAAGTAAAGCGGCAGCTAACAGTGCATTGGCGCGTATGGCAGGAAAACTAGCAAGCAATCGGCAATAAGCCGCTAATCAGTCTTTGCTCCAGCGTGACACAACCCTATTGATCAGTAAAACAACCAATGAACATTTGTACATTTATTCTGCATTGGTTTGGGCTTGACGTTAATGAATGCCATATTAGTGGGGCTTCGCCGGAAAAGATTTTGAATTCAACCAGCCTGCACCAAGCCTGGGCGTTCTATGCAACCCTACAGTGTATTCCCACAGATTCAAACTGTCAATATGAAAAGAAATAATTTCAATACCTCAAAGGTCGCAAGAATGTCAGAGGTGTTTCCGCAAGCTGTAATTACCGACAACTATATTTTTTTGTCGGGTATGCCGGGCCTCGACCCAATGACTAGAAAGATTGTAAGTGATAATTTTGAGGAGCAAACCAGGCAATGCTTTTTGAATATTAAAACCGTTTTGGAGGAAAGTGGCAGTGACATGACTAAAATTGTTAAGACAACAATTTTTATGGTTGCCGGAAATGACTTTGGAGTAGTCAACAAAATTTACGGCGAATTTTTTCCTGATAATGCACCTGCCAGGAGCACTCCCCAGGTTATGCCTTTTCCAGGGGGTATTCTTATTTCGGTGGAATGTATTGCACTTTTATAACAAGGCAGTGGTGCCGTAAATAAGCCTGAAAAAAGGGGACGCATAACATAGGTTTTCTGCTATGGCATTTGAGTATGGCACATAAAAGTCGGCCTCAGCCCAAGCCTGGCTGTTTTAAAAGTGAAAGCATATTAAATCCAATCGGCCTGCGCTAGCTGCGGCGTTGTGCGTAACCTACGAGACATTATTCCAAATGACAAGCACTCAGATTTTTAAGAATATCTTTTATTACGTATCACCTTTCAGTATAATTATAGTACTTTCATTTATCGCAGTATTGTTTCGTGGAGATCCTTATCACACTGAAAGATGGACCAATCAGGCCTCAGCTGTATTTCTTCCGGCCTTCCTTATACTTGGTTCTTTATATGTAATTATTAGGGTGGTTTTAAAGGAACGAATTCTCTTGATTTGGATATTAGAATTTGTTGTGATTTTCATAACTTATATTTTCTTTTTTAACTAACAATGATTTTCATAAAGATTGGGTAGAGAATGATTTTAGTACAATAGAGGATCTTAAGCACCTAATTACGTATTCGACAAACCCTGATACTGGATTTGATTATAATGAACGTGGAAGGCTGGCCACAATGAAAACGAAAATATTTTGGAAGTTCAGAGGGCTTGGGAGGTCTTTTACGATTCCGGCGACAACTTTGGCGAACAACTTAAAGTTTAGCCAAACTCATAAGAAGAAGTTGAATGCTTACCAGGAATTTGGTGACGTCAGCTTTCACTAAATAAAGGATTTTATTGAAAGAAGGATGAATGGAAACTAAAACTAAGATCATGGAAACCTTGGAACAGTTACAGGATTTTTTTGTCAATCATAATGTAAATGGCTGGGCCGAAAGGACGGGAATGGCAATTCGACAGCTTCAAGCGGGAATGAAACCAAGTTCTGCTTTACATGACTTTATCGGCGCGGGAATGGGTTCACTTATCGACTTATACATCTGCACTGATAATGGCCATTCTTTGAATGAAAGTGAGGTAGAGGCAAACAAGGAGCTAGAAAAGTTGACAGAAAAGATCCTGACAATGAAAAATGCGCTTCAGTAACAGAAAACGCTGCTACAAACAGTAAGTCTGGCAAAATACCGGCTTTAAAATAAATTCACATCTTCATATCGCTATTCAGCTTCCGTCCCGGCTAGCGAATGCCGGATGACATTTGGAAAAAAGTTCAGTGGTATATCTTTACTCAGTGACAAACCGGGCGACAGTAACACGGACTGCCGGCTTGCGCCAAGCCCTGACCGTTGTATTCAATAACCATTAGAGTATGCAAATTAACAGAAGACTATTATTTTTACTGTTACTGGTCGCTGTTATTCTTTCAGTTGTTTATTGGTTCCGTACTGAGTGGCGAAGAAAACTTTCTGGAAAGAATGGCCATTTTACAGTCGCTCACGTTTATTCCACTTACAAAGTCAAATCGACGAGATATTACCATTATATTTACAAGGTCGACGAAAATTATTATTCTGAATCGGCTACGGGTTCAAATGTTGATTATAATGGTGATTCTTTAAAACTTCAATTCTTTCCCGTTTCGTTTTACAGTAAAGATCCTGCAATACATACGGTAATTTGGAGCCATAAATTCAACCGTGAAATTCCGCTGGGGACAGCACTGGACAGTTTAAATTTTGACAGGTCAATTGTAAAGAAATACACTTCGTTTTGGAACGGACTCAGTCCGACTTCAAAAAAAAACAACGAAAGAAATATTGCGTCATACCAGATGATTACAGGTAGGACTTTAAAGTGAACGTCGTGAATAGGACCGGAGTATTCTAAAATGAAACATATTCTGACTATTATTTTAGCAGTATTTTTTATTCAGGCTTATGGACAAATTGATAACCGAAGCCAGCCAGATAGCATTTATCAAAACAGGAAAGTAAAGAAGATTTATGCCTTTCTAAATTCCAAAAAGGATTTGTCAGAGGTTGTTGAATTCGACAGAAGTGGCCGCAAGGTCCGTTCGGTTAATTACAGTGCATCTTATGATAGGAAAACGAGAACAAGAAAAAGAATTGATTTAGTACGCAGTTTTCAATATGACTCTGTATCAAGATTGACGCAAATAATCGACTCCGTTCTTTATTGGAACAATTCCTGGCGTGTTAATAATCGGTACTTCTATTATGACGCAAAGGGAGCGCTGAGCGCGGTAAAATATTATGAAGCGCCATTTCATACACCAGTCAGCATAACTTATTATTACCAGGATCCTTTTCGCTCAACAACAATTCGCCAAAATGACACGATAATTCTTTATTGCAAGACGAAAGAGTATGAGAGAGGGTTTTATGTGAATAAATTCTATGGCTATTATTACGAAACAAAATTCAAAGGTGAAGTTAGCGTCGTGCCAGGCGACACCTCAAAATATCAATACCCGGACTATTCTGGTATGCAGAGATTTGAAGACACAATGACCATAAAAAATTCTTTCAACTCCAAAGGGCAACTTATCTCTTCAGATGTTAATTCAGTATTTATGTCTGATAGGACGACAAGATATAAACTTACTTACGACTATTATTCTAATGGGCTTTTAAAGAGCATTCGTGGTTATATTCCTGAATTTTTTAAGTATGAGTATTACGACTGATGCTTCCCCAAACATCGTTTTTGCGGCATGTGGGCGGACCTTCAAGAGTTGAGTCAATCAATTTCTGTTTGACAAGCTAATTTTCGGACTCCGCTTAGGCAACCACATTGTACTTTACCGAATGACAAAAGCAGGTGACATTGAAATCTTGAGGATTTTACACCGGCGAATGGACTTGAAAAACAAGGTTGACGAATAGGACTTCTGAGTATTGCATACTGCATGCAGACGCAACAATATTAAGCCGGGACGTAATCGGCACCCGACTCCATGCACATAGTCAAATCGACATATAAAGTACTTGCAGGCCGGTCTGTTCAAAGAATATCTGTAGAGGAATGGGTAGATTGGGCATTGGAAATGATGGAGGCTGGCTTCGAACAGAACACCTCATTCGTTTAGCAGGAGTTTCACAGGATATAAATCGCTTTGAATTTGATGACATCGCTAGCAAAGCACTAAAAGAACTGTCATTAGATACGCTCTCACATGATGAAGTAGTTTATGGTTACGTTTATTTCCTAATTGACCAGGCGCTTAGTTCGAAACTGTCCTTTATGGTGGTTTTGGGCGCTCTCCGTGATCTATGCAGGGACAGGGAGTATGACGAAGAGTTGTTTGATTTTTATTTATTGGCCTTTGCCAAAGAGGAACTGGAAGAATTGGGAGTTCAGTTTTATTGGAAAAATGCAGATAAAAATAATATTGACTCTATTATCAATAGCAGGTTTCAGGAATGGATAAAAAAGTATGAAGTGTGTTGAAATAATGAACTTTGGAGTTGGCTTGAGTGCATACCTTGCTGGTAGAATGTAAAGATTATCAAATTCAAAACGCTAAAAAAGCATCAATTATATGACGATTACCGGGAAGCTAACTTTCATACTTGCATTTGGTTGTTATTATCAAGCATAAGGATGGAAGTTTCGGCTGTTATTGGCATTTAAAGAAAGGTGGCGTGCTGGTTAATGGTGGCCGGGTCTCGAAAGGCCAGAAGATCGGCATCAGTGGAGGTACTGGCCAGGTATTGAAACCGCATCTTCATTTCTCCGTCAAGCGAAAGTTGAATTATGAAATGAATTCGTTTATAAGGACTAAATTTAAAACGACAAAAGGGCCGGTATTATTAAATAGAGGTGAATCATATAAACGGCCAGAGTAATTGCGTACAAAAGCCGGCTTACGTACAAAGCAGGGTTGTATTATGAAAAAGAGAAGTAAATATAATCGACCAGCGCCTGGCTGTAAGGTAACCAGCATTCTATGAAGATTTTCCTGACAACATCTTTCTTCCTTTTGACAACCCATTTATTTGGTCAATATTTGGCTGACACTACAGCAAGCAGATTGAAAATATCCAAAGTGGTTCGACTCATTAAAGGTCCAAATAACCAGGATTTATTTACTGACCACTATGATAAAGAAGGAAGAATTGTGAAATCAGTATCTGTTGACAAATATTCGAAGGAAAGTACCATTACAACGTACATCTATGAAAATGGCCTGGTCACAAATGAGACATTTAAAGGCTATTATAAAAGCAAACTCGTTACCTATCAAATGATAGCATTCACATATGATTTGAACGGAAGAATGGTTTCAAAAATCTTATATAGTGATGATAAAAGAATCATCAAAGACACCACCATTTATTCAAAATATGGCGACACAACTTACTCCTATTCAAATGACACGATGATTTATGATGCAACACAGAATTTAAAAAGGGTCGGGGCAGGGAATTCATTTCATATCGAAAGGTTAACGGTCAATTTTTACAAGGAAGGGGGCGACAAGCTAAGACAAATTGTTTACTCATACCGTTTACGGGAAAGATGTAAGAATATAAACAGGTCTGGTTTTAAAGACTCCACAGGCTATACAATTACAGAATTTTTTACAACAGCAGACACAACTGTTGAGAAAGTAACCAGATGGTTTTGTGCGCAAGAAAAGGAAACAGAAATCAACAAAACAGTAATAATTTCAGCAGGTGTAACTTATAAAGAGGATGGAAATGGAACCACCACAATCCATGACAAACTAAATGAGTTGGGTCTTATCACTAAAAGAACAATAATCAATAGAAGAGGCTACAATAGTAAAACCGAGAGAACGATTACCTATAATTACTATTTCGACAGATGAGGATATAAAGCCCATTTGAAATCAGAATACCTGTTGAAATGCTGACAACCGGTTTAAGAGAAAGTCTTGTCTATGCTTTCTATACAAGACCGTTAAGTAAGCACGAGGCCGAGAAACGAAGGCGGCCTGCACCACCGGGTTTGTAATAGCATTGACATGGAATAGGCCTTGACGCCATTCTTTCCAAAGAATATGATGGCGTTTATGAGAATGAAGATGCTCGAAGTTAATTATTAGGGAAAGTCGGAGACTACCTGACTTCACTGGTAGATGACAGAAGTACTCCGGATAATATTCCGTTTAACAAGGATAAATGCTTTTTCAAAACGAATGATCTGTATACTTTGCATTTTATCCGGAACAAATCTGCCAAAGTCATTAAATTACAAAATCAGGGGCCTGTTGGAGATCAGTGACTGGATAAAGGACGATAAATAAACTGATAGAAACTTAAAAGTCAGTGAGTGAGCTAAGGGTCAGGGCCAATCATTCACCAAACAATTGGTTTTTGCTGAAGGATATATATTCGCCGTACCGTTCGCTTATCCCAGAAAACCCTGGCAGTTGTGGCAGGTCTTGGACGACTCAACAACCTTAAAATTAAATTAACCTCAAAATTTTAATGAGCAAGATCAAAGTAACCAATTTTACCATCTCGTTAGATGGATTCGGAGCCGGACCTCATCAAAGCATCAGGGAACCGTTAGGCATAGGTGGGGAGGAACTTCATACCTGGATGTTCCCAACCAAGAGGTTCCGGGCAATGGGCGGGCAGAATGATGGGACTGAAGGGGTCGACAATGACTTCGTGGAAAAAGCATTTGAAAATGTAGGTGCGTGGATCATGGGAAGGAATATGTTTGGTCCGGTTCGGGGGAATTGGACAGATGATGAGTGGAGGGGGTGGTGGGGCGAAAATCCACCCTACCATGTTCCTGTTTTTGTGTTAACCCACTATGAAAGAAAACCCGTTGAGATGAAGGGAGGAACGACGTTTCATTTTGTTACCACTGGTGTAAAATCTGCATGGGAGGAAGCAAAAAAAGCGGCGAATGGAAAAGATATACGATTGGGAGGAGGGGTTTCCACTATCCGTCAATTCCTGCAGGCCGGGTATGTGGATGAATTACATCTTGCCCTATCTCCCCTTTTCCTGGGCTCGGGAGAACATTTGTTCTCTGGCATAGATATGCTTAAGCTGGGGTTCAACAGGATTCAACGAGTAGAAGGAGAGCAGGCAACGCACCTGGTCATAACCCGGAACTAATTATTAGGTAGATTAGCGCAGGCGCCAACAGGATATTGCGAAAGGTAATAGTCAACCACGTGGATAATCCAGGCTAACAATTTGAAATAATCAAGAATTAAATACAATGAATAAGCAAAAAATTACTCCCTGTCTCTGGGTTGAAAAAGATGCCAAAGTAGTTGCCGGGTATTACCTCTCTATATTTAAAGATGGCAAGCTGAAAGACTATCAATTATTTGAAAACATGCCGGGAGCGGATGGTAGCGGCAATGAGGGTCGTTTTGATACTGCTGTAATGGAGCTCGCAGGAGTAGAATTTTCGATTCTTGCTGCAGGGCCAATGTTTAAATTTAACGAAGCCATATCGCTTGTCATAAATTGTAAAGACCAGGATGAAGTAGATTATTATTGGGAAGCACTCACCGCCAATGGGGGAGAAGAAGGCCCTTGCGGTTGGTGTAAAGACAAGTATGGCCTATCATGGCAGGTTGTGCCCATTGAATATTTTGAACTGATACACAGTAATGACCCGGCTGTTAGAGAGAAAGCTATAAAGAACACATTTAAGCAGAAAAAGTTAATACTTTCAGAGCTCAGATGAGCAAATAACATTTTCCAGGGAAGGCAAAGAATTTATCAGGGTTTATGAAAGCGCTGACGATTACATCACTAATGTTCTGATTTACCTGGCAGACCAGGAAAAATCCAGGCAGGAGCGAACAATAGCGCTATTAAAAATGCAAAAAGGGTATTGGAGGAACAACCTGAATTTTCATTACACCTTGATAATGGACGTTGGCGAAAAGACAGTAACACGTACTATCGCCACGGCGCCAGGCGGAGGATGGTTTATTTCTGTATATGACACACACTAAATCTATATTAACCATTTTTCTGTTGACAGTTGCAGGTTTTTGCATGGGCCTGGAGCAACAGGGAAATAAGCAAGTGCAAACCTGCCAAAATCAGTTTCGTAAAATGACAGCATTAGAACAGCTCAAAGCAATTCTCAACAACCGGTATGAAACAGAAGACGGGGATGAATACCAGGTAGTACTGAAAGAAGGATTGAACAGCCAGGAAATTGAAAATTTAGCAAAACAGCTTCCCCTCGGGCATATTCCCGGTGACATTAAAGAACTATTGAAGTTTGCAAGCGGGTTTGAGTTTTCACTCATTGATGAAGTGACTTTTGATGCCGTTGGACAGTTCGGGTTTGAAAATGTCTTTCCTCATTCTGTGCAGCTTGCAGGCGACGGGTTTGGAAATTTTTGGATTTTGGATGTGGACAATAAGGGCAACTGGGGAAATGTATTTTACGTTTGCCATGACCCTGCTGTAATAGTCAAACATTCAGAAGACCTGGCAGAGTTCATCAAGCATGTTGACGAGTTTGGCAGGCTGGGTTCACAGTCGCACCTTGACATTGTTCATGAAAAAGCCGTCATGAACATTTGGAGCAATAAGAATGGTTTTATAGACCTTGCACAAGCGAGAAGCTCGAGTGACACTGCACTAATGAATTTTGCCACCCGGCTGCCAGACAACTATGTGGTTGCTGATTTGCGCAAGAAGGCAAATGGTGAAGGCTTTGCCTGGGGGCAATTTGGATCAATCATTGACCGGGCAGTGCGTCACGAAACTGAACTCATGTGGGGCTTTGAGAAACAATAGTAATAAGGTTTGTAAGTGAAAACTGGTGGGTCGGCCGGTGACGGTCAGATAGCTTATCCATTAAGTTTTAAAAAGGATTTTCCTATTGCGCAAACCAGTGAAACGCCCCGATACAATTAAGGTATAGAGCAGGACACCACTTTTAAGGCAGTTAAAAAATATGAGAAAAGTAATTGCAGCGTTCAATATGACACTTGACGGTGTTTGCGACCATACGGCAGGAATTGCTGACGATGATTTACACCGGCATTATGCTGAACTGATAAATAATGGAGGTATAATTTTATATGGGCGGACTACCTACCAGCTGATGCAGTTTTGGCAGGAACTGGTGAAAAAACCATCCGGTGAGCGATCAATGGATGAGTTTGCCATTGCAATTGACAAGATCCAGAAACTGGTTTTTTCAAACACGTTGAAAGAAACGGGCTGGGGAAGTGCAAAACTTGCCAATAGGTCTCTTGTAGAGGAGGTATTGCAACGGAAACAGCAACCGGGAAAAGATATTCTTGTTGGAAGCCGGAGTTTGATCATCCAGCTTTTACAAGGTCATCTTATTGACGAATTCCAGGTTTGTATTCATCCCGTCATCGAAGGAAGGGGATTGTTACTATTTGACGAAATCGGCGACAGGATCGTTTTAAAGTTAATTAACACAAAAGTGCTTGGGTCAGGTGTAGCGGTATTGTATTACCAGCCGGTGCGAGAGTGAACAAGGAACTGTAACAAGGCATTGCCTGGGCTGTGGTTATTCTATGATTGAGTACATGTGGAAGGAGCAACATTCATTCATTTGATGAACTTTTTGTATGAAATCTCGTCTACCCGCAGCTCAAATTCTTGGGTGAACCATTCGAGAGTTTTTTTGGTCAAACAAGTACTTCGTTGTATCTCATTTTAGCTACAAATGAAACTATTTATTATACTAATCCTGATCTTAATTGCAAACAGTTCTCTGGCTCAGGGTGACTCCAAACTACAGGGCAAATGGAAAGTGACTGCGATATCCCAGGTTGTTTCGAGTTCAGGAGATAGTTTATACTATAGCCTATGCCAGGACTCAATATATATACCACCCGCGGACCTAAGAGAAGCAGCGAGGGATGGACTGGACAGTATTCAAGCGGTTAATTTATTTAAAGGCATGTATGGTTCCCTAAAGAATTCCACCATTACGTTTGCAGGAGACTCTGTAATTGTGGAATATGGCATGAGCCGGGCGATTGGAACATTTCATATAAAAGGTACAGATGAAGTCACGATGGACTTATTTTTTGAGGAGAATGAATCAGAGGATATTACCTACATTTTTATTCTTAAAGGAGATATTTTGGAGCTAATCCTAAAGCAAGACATTGGGTATACCAGGTTTGTTTATCGAAAAGAATAAAATAGCCAATCAAATAATAACCAAATGGAAACAGGCTTCTTCATTTTAACGACATGATTGCCTGATCATGATCAATATTGAATCCGGCTTGTTCTAATCCGTACTTTCCAATTTAAAAATCTCCTCCACCTTTTTTCCAAAAGCTTTGGCAAGCTTAAGTGATAGCATTACTGAGGGAACATATTTGTTGATTTCAATGGAGAAAATAGTCTGGCGGGAGACACCAACCAATTCTGCCAGTTGAGTTTGCGTAAGTTGCTTTTTTTGACGTTCCTCTTTAACGGTGTTCTTCATGGCCTGTACTTCACATGGAGAATATAATTGAAACGACCTAGGAAAGACAGCCAGAAAAGCAACACCAGGAATATAAAAAAGACCATCATGCCGCCTTCACCCGGGTCCCCTGCAAATAGTATATACAGGAAACCCGCGACGGTGACAATGATTTGCAGGAAAGCGGCAAATTGAAAGCTATCCAATCTTGTTTTTTGAACCATCTCATCCTCCACCTTCTCTTTTGAGAAGGAGATGCAATAAAGCCCGGCAAGAAAAGCGAAGAAGCCAAGTACCGCCGCAGCGATATTGACCATATGATAGGCTGACCATTCATAACTACCGTTAATTTCGCCGAACGTAGCTGTGAGCAGGCGTTTTATATAACCAAGCTGCATCAGTAACCAAAGACAGAAACCCAGGGGAGCAATGATGGCCCCGATCTTTTTAAAGCGGTGTGGTAGGAGGAATTTCATAACGGTTGTTTGAAAAAGTAAATGTAAAGTATACTTTACATTCTACAAAATTTATTTTTCCTTTTCTATTTTTTGCAAGGCCTAAAGAAAATTGGTATGAAAAAAGGAACTTTGGCGTCTCTTC
>Ga0196972_1000710_pt1 | contig 13337 bp, 10 predicted proteins | sample S1v_2013CmetaG_FD_148618 | JGI IMG/M metagenome (GOLD analysis project Ga0196972, IMG submission 148618) | Soil microbial communities from Anza Borrego desert, Southern California, United States - S1+v_20-13C | ecosystem: Environmental > Terrestrial > Soil > Desert | place: USA: California...
CATGCCCGGCCCGTCGCCGACACGCTGCATGCGTGGCTGTTGGCGCAACGGCAGCGCGTGCCGGACGGCAGTGCAACGGCGAAGGCGATCAATTACAGCCTGGGACGTTGGGAAGCACTGACGCATTGACACTCTTCTCGAACTCAATTATTTCGAAGAAAAAGCACATCATTTCGCTGCTTCTTGAGAATCTAATTCATCCGACGAATCAATAAACCCAATCGAATAGGCGCCCAGATTCTGTCGAGATGATCATAGTCCACCCCCATGTCGCGAGCACCTAAATCTTGATTTGCGTGCAGGATGAGCGAATGCAACGGTTCGGCCCTAGTTCGGTCGTCAATGCCTGCCACCAATCCGCGGAGGTTTTTCCTTGTGCAGCTAAGTACGGCGCAAGGGAGCCTGGGCCAGGGGCGACGGTACCCGCATCATTACGTCCCCGCTCGGTGCAGAAACGGCCCCCTCCAAACTCCGACCATTCGTGCTTCCGTATGACGAGCGCCTGGAGGGACTGCCGAATTACGCGGGCACACGCACCGATTTTCCACAACGTGCACTTCTGCACTTTGTTCAGGAACTCGACGGCCACCGACGCGACTTCGGAACCGCACACGCGTCGGTCCTGTTCGAGATGTCCAAGTTGAAGAAGCCAGAACTACCGGTGCGCGTAAAGAAGTCAGACGAGGAAATTATGGCCCTGCTCGCAAAGAACTGGGACAAGTACGACGGCGCATCGGGCCGACTATTGCGATTCCTGCGCGATGAGAAAAAAGTGGCTTGCGAGCAATCGCGCTTTCGCCGTCTTTGGCTTCACTTACACCTTACAGCGCCGGACGTTGCTTTCACCTTTGTCGTCATCCAAGAAAACTAGCTTTATTAATCGATGCTCATCGGCCTGTGCATGAATTCCGAGAACAAGGCTCGTAGGACTTTGGTTCGTCGTAAACTTACTGAAATAGTCTTTTGCCTTCAAGACACGAGACTCTTCATCGGGCCGCTGGAAGCCTGTTAGCGTATTGTCTGTTTTGCGTGGGATACCCGCCCAAGCATTCACTTCCTCAGCGGGAGCAACGAACGATATTAACCAAGGGGCGCTTGGATCAAGGGCCTGACGATATGCTGTGCCGTGATACTCGATCGTCGTCATAAAAATCCTCTCTACATTTATTATTCGTCGCTATGACTCAGGTAAAAATAAAACAAAGGTTTGAACCTCAAACGTCAATATTCCCCGCCTGCAACGCATTAGTCTCAATAAACGCCCTTCGCGGCTCCACGTCATCACCCATCAAGGTCGTGAAGATCTGATCCGCAGCAATCGCATCCTCGATCTGCACCTTCAGCAAACGGCGCACCGTCGGATCCATCGTCGTCTCCCACAACTGCTCGGGATTCATCTCGCCCAGACCCTTATAGCGCTGCTTCGAAACCCCACGCTCCGCTTCATCGCGCAGCCAGTTCATCGCCTCATGGAAGTCGCGGATCGCGATTTCCTTGGCCTTCTCGCCCGTACCGCGACGCACCAGCGCGCCGGCGCCGATCAAGCCCTTGAAGGTGGCGGCGGCGCTGGAGAGGATCGCGTAGTCGGGACCATGCACGAAGTCGGCATCGATCACGCTGACCTTCACGTTGCCGTGATGCATGCGCTGAATGCGCAGCATGTGCTTGTCGGAGAGTTCGTCGGATTTGACGACGACTTCGACGCTCGGGTCGTTGATCGCTTGCACGAGCGCCTTGCCCGATTGTTCCGCGCTCTCGAGCGTATCGAGATTGAGCGTCACGCCGGTCATAATGGCCGACAGCGCGGCTTCGTCATAGGCGCGCGAGAGGCGCATGATGATCGCGTTGGCGGTGTTGTATTGGCGAACCAGTTCGGACAGGGCGTCGCCGGTGATCGGCGCGGCGCCTTCGGTCGGGATCAGTTGCGCGTCGTGCAGCGCGATCTGCATCATGTAGCTGGCTTCTTCGACGTCGTCCTTCAGGTAGCGCTCGTCCTTGCCGTGCTTGACCTTGTAGAGCGGCGGCTGCGCGATGTAGACGTGGCCGCGCTCGACCAGCTGCGGCATCTGGCGATACAGCAGCGTCAGCAGCAGCGTGCGGATGTGGGCGCCGTCGACGTCAGCATCGGTCATGATGATGATGCGGTGGTAGCGCAGCTTGTCGATGTTGAATTCGTCGGCGCCGATGCTGGTGCCGAGCGTGGCGATCAGCGTGGTGATCTGCTCGGACGAGAGCATCTTTTCGAAGCGCGCTTTCTCGACGTTCAGCACCTTGCCGCGCAGCGGCAGGATCGCCTGGAACTTGCGGTCGCGGCCTTGCTTGGCGGAGCCGCCCGCGGAGTCACCCTCGACGATGTAGAGCTCGCACAGTGCCGGGTCTTTTTCCTGGCAGTCGGCCAGCTTGGCGGAGAGGCCGAGGCCGTCCATCACGCCCTTGCGGCGCGTGAGTTCGCGCGCCTTGCGCGCAGCTTCGCGGGCGCGCGCGGCTTCGACGATCTTGCCGCAGATGATCTTGGCGTCGTTCGGCTTTTCCATCAGGAAGTCGGTCAGCGTCTTGGCGACGATTTCCTCGACCGGGCCGCGCACTTCGGAGGAGACGAGCTTGTCCTTGGTCTGCGAGCTGAACTTCGGCTCGGGGACCTTGACGGACAAGACGCAGGTGAGGCCTTCGCGCATGTCGTCGCCGGAGATCTCGACCTTGGCTTTCTTGGCGAGCTCGTTTTCTTCGATGTACTTGTTGATCACGCGCGTCATCGCGGCGCGCAGGCCGGTGAGATGGGTGCCGCCGTCGCGCTGCGGGATGTTGTTGGTGAAGCAGAGCACCTGCTCGTTGTAGGCGTCGTTCCATTGCATCGAGACGTCGACGCCGATGGTGGTGCCTTGCTCGGAGACCTTCTCGCCGGTGGCTTGGAAGATGGTCGGGTGCAGGACGCTCTTGCTCTTGTTGATGTATTCGACGAAGCCGCGCGTGCCGCCTTCGAACGCGAAGTCTTCTTCCTTGCCGGTGCGCTGGTCGGTCAGCTTGATGTGCACGCCGTTGTTGAGGAAGGAGAGTTCGCGGATGCGCTTGGCGAGGATGTCGTAGTGGAATTCGACGTGCGTGAAGATTTCCTCGTCGGCCCAGAAGTGGACTTCCGTGCCGCGCTTGTCGGTTTCGCCGGTGACCTTGATCGGAGAGACGGTGACGCCGTCCTGCACTTCGAGTTCGCGGTTTTGCGTGACGCCCTTGGCGAATTCCATCTGGTGGACCTTGCCGTCGCGGCGGATGGTCAGGCGCAGCAGCTTGGAGAGCGCATTCACGCAGGAGACGCCCACGCCGTGCAGGCCGCCGGAGACCTTGTAGGAGTTCTGGTCGAACTTGCCGCCGGCGTGCAGCTCGGTCATGACGATCTCGGCGGCGCTGCGCTTCGGATCGTGCTTGTCGTCCCACTTGATGCCGGTGGGGATGCCGCGGCCGTTGTCGGTGATCGAGATCGAGTTGTCGGAATGGATCGTGACGTGGATTTCGGTGCAGTGGCCGGCCAGCGCTTCGTCGATCGAGTTGTCGAGCACTTCGAACACGAGGTGATGCAGGCCGGTGCCGTCAGAGGTGTCGCCGATGTACATGCCTGGACGCTTCCGGACCGCTTCCAAGCCTTCGAGGATCTGGATCGAGGATGCGCTGTACTGGTTTTGCTGCTGCTCTTGCGGTTGGCGCGGAGCTTCTTGAGGGAGTGCGGACATGGCTGCCTTCTGAAAAAACGGTTACTGCTGCTGCTTCTAAAATCCTAAAAAGAGACAAAGGGGCGCGCCCCTGTTTCTGCCGCCCCTTGTCTCTGGTTGTTGTTCGCGAACTTATATGCGCATCGGCATCACGACATACTTGAAATCCGCATTGTCGGGAACCGTGATCAGCGCGGAGGAGTTGGCGTCTCCGAGGGCGACGTTCACCTGGTCGCCCTTGAGGTTGTTCAGCACGTCGAGCAGGTAGGTGACGTTGAAGCCGATGTCGATGGCGTCGCCGCCGTAGTCGATCTCGACTTCCTCGACCGCCTCTTCCTGGTCGGCGTTGGTGGAGCTGATTTTCAGGCTGCCGGGCGCGACGACGCAGCGCACGCCCTTGAACTTATCGCTCGTCATGATGGCGGCGCGCTGCAGCGAACGCAGCAGTTGCTCGCGGCCGATCGTGAAGTTGTTCTTGTAGCCCTTCGGCACCACGCGCGTGTAGTCGGGGAATTTGCCTTCGACCAGCTTGGAGATCAGTTCGATGTCGGCGAAGGTGAGCTTGATCTGGTTGTTGGCGATCTCGACCTGGACCGGATCGTCGACGTCTTCCAGCAGGCGCTGCAGTTCGAGAATGGTCTTGCGCGGAATGATGACTTCCTGCTTCGGGAATTCTTCTTCGGTCTCGACCTGGCAGAAGGCGAGGCGGTGGCCGTCGGTGGCGACGGCGATCACATGCTTGCCCTGCACCACGAGCAGGAGGCCGTTCAGGTAGTAGCGGATGTCTTGCTGGGCCATCGAGAAGTGCACCATGTTGAACAGGTGCTTGAGGGTCTTCTGCGGCAGGGTGACCTTGGCGTTGAAGTGCTCGGCTTGCGCGACCGTCGGGAATTCCTCGGCGGCCAGCGTCTGCAGCGCGAAGCGCGACTTGCCGGCCTGGACCGTCATGCGCTTGTTGGCGAGCGTGAGGGAGACCTCGGAATCGGGCAGGGCGCGCAGGATGTCGAGCAGCTTGCGCGCGGCGACCGTGGTGGCGGCGACTTCGCCGCCGCTGCCGATCTCGGCGTGCGTCGTGATCTGCACTTCGATGTCCGTGGACAGAAAAGACACGCGCTCGCCTTCCTTGCGAATGAGGATATTGGCCAGAATCGGCAGAGTGTGCCGACGCTCGACAATACCGCTCACGATTTGCAGTGGCCGCAGGAGGGTGTCTCGCTGGGTTTTGACCAATTGCATAAATTATCCTTGTAGTGATGGGTTACTGTGCGTCCCCGGTGGATAAAGAACGTCGATGAAGCCGCAGTCTGCCCGGGTAAAAACGAGGGGCGAAACCAGTCTTCTATTTTGACAGAAAAGAGGCCCTTTCCCTACTACCAAGCGTTCACGGCGACACCGAAATTCCTCTTCGCCTGTTGATGGAGATCAGGGCGGCATGCAACATATTCACAACAAACTCACAACTTGTCCCGGAGATACCCACAAAGTTATCCACAGGCGGCTAGGCAGCCGAAATGCAAACATTTTGCCGGATCAACCTTTCAAAGTCTGTTCCAGCACGTGCAATTCGTGGTTAAGCTCGGGGTTCTTGGCGCGGTCTGCGGCCACCTTGCGCACCGCATGCAAGACCGTCGTGTGATCGCGCCCACCGAACAGTTCGCCGATCTCGGGCAGGCTCTTTTGCGTTAGTTCCTTGGCAAGATACATGGCGATCTGGCGCGGCCGGGCGATGTTGGCGGGGCGCTTCTTGGAATACATGTCGGCAACCTTGATGTTGAAGAAGTCGGCAACCGTCTTCTGGATGTTCTCGACCGAGATTTGCCTGTTTTGCACCGACAGCAGGTCTTTCAATGCTTCCTTGACAACATCGATCGTGATGTCCTTGCCGTGGAAACGCGAGTAGGCCAGGATCTTGCGCAGCGCGCCTTCGAGTTCGCGCACGTTGGAACGCAGGTGCTTGGCCACGAAAAACGCGACATCGTCGGACAACGCGGCGCCTTCGGTGGCGGCTTTCTTGAGCAGGATGGCGACCCGCATTTCAAGTTCGGGCGGCTCGACGGCGACCGTCAGGCCGGAGTCGAAACGCGAAATCAGCCGGTCGTCCATGCCGGTGATTTCTTTCGGATAGGTATCGCTCGTGATGATAATTTGTTTCTTGGCGGCAATCAGCGCCTCGAACGCATAGAAGAACTCTTCCTGGGTGCGGCTCTTGCCGCCGAAGAATTGAATATCGTCGATCAGCAGCAGATCGAGCGAATGATAGTAACGCTTGAACTCGTCGAAACCCTTGCGTTGGTAAGCGGTCACTACGTCGCGAACATATTGTTCCGCGTGGATGTAGCGAATCTTGGTGTTCGGATTGTCGGCCAGGACCTGGTTGCCGATGGCATGGATCAGGTGGGTCTTGCCGAGGCCGACGCCGCCGTAGAGGAACAGCGGGTTGTAGGAGATGCCGGGATTGTTGGCGACCTGGATCGCGGCGGCGCGCGCCAACTGGTTGGCCTTGCCGGTCACGAAATTTTCGAAGGTCAGGACCGGGTTGATGCGGCTTTGCTCGCGGCGGGCGGTGTCGAGCGGGACTTCGATCACGCGCTCGGGGATGTCGGGCGCCGATGACGCGCCGTTGAAACCGCCATGGAGACCGCCGTCATGGCCGTCCACGGCAACCGGGCGGGCCATGGGCGCCGGTTTCTTGATGCCGTTAACCGGCGCCAGCACGAACTGGACTTCGACCGGCTCTTCCCAGAATTGGGAAGCCAGCGCGGTGATGCGGTTGGCAAACTGGGTTTTCACCCAATCGAGCTTGAAACGGTTCGGCGCGGCGATGCGCAGTCGGCCGTCTTCGAAGTCGAGCATCGCCAGCGGCTTGATCCAAGCGCTGTATTGTTGCGGCGTCAACTCCTGCTCCAGCTGGGCGGAGCAAGTCTGCCAGAAATTTTCCATGTATCCGTAAACTGTAAAAGCGGCCGAGGGGTGTTTTTACAACCAACAACCGGGCCGCATGAATATTCTTGTTTTGACGTGGGGTCGGGGCGTCCTTCGTTCGCCCGTGATTGCCGCTATTCTACCCGCGGCAAGGCAAGTTATCCACAGGCGGATTATTTATTTTCCAGCCAATGGCCGCTTTACAACGCGCGGAAAGGCTCGCTAAGTTATTGACATACAACAGGAAAATGCGGTCTAATCCTGGGTTCCCTACCCGTTGTGTTGGCAAGGTCTGCTGAGACCGCTCGTTGGTTCAGCATCCATCGGCCGATGATTCGCACGTATTGGCGCAAGCGCGACGCGATGGGCTACAGATCCGATTGTTTTTTGCCGATTAGCGAGAAAAGAAAATGAAACGTACCTACCAACCTTCCGTCGTTCGCCGCAAGCGCACCCATGGTTTCCGCGCTCGCATGGCAACCCGCGGCGGCCGCGCCGTGTTGAATGCACGCCGCGCCAAGGGCCGCAAGCGCCTGGCCGTCTAAGTCGGCGCGCTTGTATCCCGACAGCGTCGCTCGGCTGGCGTGACCGGCGGTTCCCTGGACTACGCTCGCGCTCGGCGCATCGTAAAAACGGATGAGTTCTCATCCGTTTTTCGTTTGCGGCCCGTGCAAAGGACGGCGCATTTCGTGCTGTATGCGCGCCGCAACCAATTGCAGCACGCGCGCCTGGGCGTCGTCGCCGCCAAGCGCTTCGCGCCGCGCGCCGTCACCCGCAATACGATCAAGCGCGTGACGCGCGAATTGTTCCGGACCACGCCCTTGCCGCCGATCGATTGCATCGTGCGCCTGTCCAAGCCGGTCAACGCCAAAAGCGGTCCGGCGACTACGGTTTCCCTGAAAGCGCAGTTGCGCGCCGAACTGGCGCGCCTGTTCGCTTCGCAGGCATTGCGGGAGCAAGCGCCATGAAAGCATTGCTGCTGTTTCTCGTGCGAGCCTATCAATTGGGCGTGAGCCCTTTTCTCGGCTCGCAGAACTGCCGCTTCTATCCGACCTGCTCCAACTATGCGATGGAAGCGATCCGCGCGCACGGCGCGTGGAAGGGCAGCGCGCTGGCCGCGAAAAGGCTGTGCAAATGCCATCCCTGGCATCCGGGCGGCGTCGATCCGGTGCCCGGCGCGGCGCCGTCTTCCGCAACATCATCCTCTACAGGCCAGTGCGGCTGTAGCCACTCGTAATTCCTGACTAGATCACCATGGATATCAAACGTACCGTACTGTGGCTTGTGTTTTCGTTCTCCCTCGTGATGTTGTGGGACAACTGGATGCGCTACAACGGCAAGCCGTCGATGTTCTTCCCGGTGCCGACCCAGCAAGCCGCTCCGGCGGCCGGCGGCGCGGCGCCGCAAGCATCGAAGTCCGACGTGCCGCAAGCGAGCGCGGCGCCTGCCCCGGGCAGCACCGCCGTTCCGGGCTCGCCCGCCGCGGCACCCGCCGGCGAGCGCATCACGATCACGACCGACGTCGTCAAGGCCGACATCGACACGGCCGGCGGCAAGCTGGTGCGCCTCGAGCTGCTCAAGCACAAGGATACGGCGGAGCAGGAATGGTACGCGGGGTTCCAGGAGCTGTTCGGCAAGAAGAACGCCGCGACGCCGGTGAAGAATGTCGTTCTGTTCGATGCCAGCGCCCAGCGCACCTATGTCGGCGAAACCGGCCTGATCGGCGGCGCCACGCCGGACACGCCATTCCCGAACCACAAGACGCTGTTCACCGCCCAGCCCGGCGCGCGCGCGCTCGACGGCGGCAACCAGGTGCAGCTCGTGCTGGAAGCGGAGCAGGGCGGCGTCAAGTTGACGAAGACCTTCACGTTCAAGCGCGGCGACTATACGATCGACGTCAAGCACGCCGTCACCAACACGGGCGCGGCGCCGGTCGCTCCCTCGCTGTATCTGCAACTGGTGCGCGACGGCAGCAAGCCGGTAGGCGAGTCGAGCTTCTACAGCACCTTCACCGGCCCGGCCGTCTATACCGATGCCGAGAAATTCCAGAAGGTCGAGTTCGAGGACATTGCGAAAGGCAAGGCCGAGCATGTGACCAAGGCGAACGATGGCTGGATCGCGCTGATCCAGCACTACTTCGTCTCGGCCTTCATCCCGCAGGACAAGACGCCGCGCGAAATCTTTTCGAAGAAAATCGATGACAACCTGTTCGCGGTCGGCACCATCCAGCCGCTCGGCACGATCGCTCCCGGAGCCAGCATCTCGTCGGATGCGCGCCTGTATTCCGGCCCGCAGGAAACCGTCGTGCTCGAGAAAGTCGCGCCCGGGCTCGATCTGGTCAAGGACTATGGATTCCTGAAGTTCATTGCGGAACCGATCTTCACCTTCATGGAGCTGCTGCACAAGGCGCTCGGCAACTGGGGCTGGACCATCATCGCGCTGACCGTTCTCATCAAGCTGGCGTTCTTCCCGCTGTCGGCCGCGAGCTACCGCAGCATGGCGAAGATGAAGGTGGTCACGCCGAAGATGCAGGCGATCCGCGAGCGCCACAAGAACGATCCGCAGAAGATGAACCAGGCGATGATGGAGCTGTATCGCACCGAGAAGATCAATCCGCTCGGCGGCTGCCTGCCGATCCTGGTGCAGATCCCGGTCTTCATCGCGCTGTACTGGGTGCTGCTGGCCTCGGTCGAGATGCGCAACGCGCCGTGGCTCGGCTGGATCCAGGATCTGGCGGCGCCGGACCCGTACTACATCCTGCCGCTCGTCATGGCGGTCACGATGTTCATCCAGACCAAGCTGAACCCGACCCCGCCCGATCCGGTGCAGGCCAAGGTGATGATGATCATGCCGATCGTGTTCTCGGTGATGTTCTTCTTCTTCCCCTCCGGCCTCGTGCTGTACTGGGTCGTGAACAACGTGCTGTCGATCGCGCAGCAGTGGGTGATCACCAAGAAGCTGGAAGAGGGCAAGGCGGCATAACGGCGCATTGCTGCACGCGCATTACGGCGCGTTGTATTTCGAACATAAAATGGCCCGCGATATCGCATCGCGGGCCTTTTTCATTGCAGGCGTCCCCGGCGCAGACGCTACAATGCATTCATGCATTACGATTCCTCTCCCATCGCAGCCATCGCCACCGCGCCGGGACGCGGCGGCATCGGCGTGGTCCGCATTTCCGGTAAAAACATCGCTCCCGTCATCCGCGCCGTCTGCGGCTTGAAGGAAGGCGCGCAACTGCAGCCGCGCCATGCCACTTACCTGCCGTTCCTGCATGCCGACGGCAGCGCCATCGACCAGGGCCTCGCGCTGTACTTCAAGGCGCCGCATTCCTATACCGGCGAGGACGTGCTTGAACTGCAGGGCCATGGCGGCCCGGTGGTGCTGCAGATGCTGCTGAACCGCTGTCTCGAGGCCGGCCAGGAGATCGGCTTGCGCATCGCCCAGCCCGGCGAATTCACGCAGCGCGCCTTCATGAACGACAAGCTCGACCTGGCGCAGGCCGAAGCGGTCGCGGACCTGATCGAAGCCTCGACCGAGGCGGCGGCGCGCTCGGCGTCGCAATCGCTGTCGGGCGTGTTTTCGAAGACCATCAACGGCCTGGTCGAGCAGGTCATCCACCTGCGCATGCTGGTCGAGGCGACGCTCGACTTCCCGGAAGAGGAGATCGACTTCCTCGAGAAATCCGACGCGCGCGGCCAGCTCGAGCGCATCCGCGCCGCGCTCGACAAGGTCTTCAAGCAGGCGGCGCAAGGCGCGGTGCTGCGCGACGGCCTGAACATCGTCCTGGCCGGCCAGCCGAACGTCGGCAAATCGTCGCTGCTCAATGCATTGGCGGGTTCGGATGTCGCGATCGTCACTCCGATCGCCGGCACCACGCGCGACAAGGTGATCGAAACCATCCAGCTCGAAGGCGTGCCGCTCAACATCATCGACACCGCCGGCATCCGCGCCTTCGACGACGCACATGACGAGGTGGAGCGGATCGGCATCGAACGCACCTGGGCCGCGGTCGACAAGGCCGACGTGGTCTTGCATGTGCTCGACGCCAGCCGCGGTCCGACGCGCGCCGACGAGGAGATCACTGGCCGCTTCCCGCCGAACATCCCGGTGCTGCGCGTGTGGAATAAGATCGACTTGTCCGGACATCGGCCGGCGATCGACCGCATGCCGGACGCGGCGCATATCTACCTGTCCGCGAGCGATCACGACGGCATGGAATTGCTGCGCGACGAATTGCTGCGCCTGGCCGGCTGGCAGCAGACCGGCGAATCGATCTACCTGGCGCGCGAACGGCACCTGAATGCCTTGAAGGCGGCCGGCCTGCACCTGGAGAACGCCGCGCTGCATGCGGCCAACAACGATCAGGCGCTCGACCTGTTCGCCGAGGAATTGCGGCTGACGCAGGATTGCTTGAACAGCATCACCGGGGCGTTCTCGTCGGACGATTTGCTGGGGGTGATCTTTTCGCGGTTTTGCATCGGAAAATAAGGGAGTGTCCAAGGTTGTCCAAGGACGCCCAATAATCGCGCCAAATCCTTGATTTTCCTTGAACCTGTTGCCCGAGGATGCCTAATCGGAGCAAGGATAGGAACCCACCGGCACGATATCCACTATCCGGTCGCGCAGGAGCTACTGGTGGTCATGCCAGGAATGACTACAGGTCTGGCAGATTGAAGCGCCGTCGAACCCGCCGTTAAAGGAGTAGCATTGCTGGCTTGCCGGCCGCGTTCCTGCCGCAATTTCCGCCGTGCACCGGCTACACGCGCCAGCGGCGGTGCCCCATGTTTCCGGTTGTGCGCTCTTGTTCGGCTCAGGAAAGATGCTATTCGACGGCAGGGTTCTTGCGTGCATGGGACGTCTCCGCTTTAGCCAATGGACGATGCGCGTACGGCCGCTAATCTAAGCGTAGAGCTGCGAAGATGACCAGCGTTTGGCAACGCGCAAATGCGCTCGGTGCGGTCAATCAGAGAACGGCACTTTGACTGCATCTACTGCCGAAGATAAAAAAACAAGGTTGAATGGCTGACGTAGCTTGTTGTCTATCTTTTACCTTGCTGCTCTCTGGAGGCAGGACGATGTATGAGAAAGCGGTTACCAATATCGAACAGGCTATTGCCGAGCATAAAGAATGGTCTGCCCAATGCGCGATCGAAGGTCGCAAGGACGTAGTAGATCTTGCGTTATTCTCCGTTACCGACGTCGAGGCAATCTTGGCATATGCCATTGCGGCATTACGGCAAGGGCGAGTGTCAGATGATGCGGTTCACGATGCCAACGCTCATCACCGTTCCACGGTTTCGACCATTCAAAACGGAAGTTCGGCTGACCGGCGTCGGCCAATCTATGGGTTGCAATGATGTCAGGCCCCAATGTTGGCTTGCACTGCAATTCGCTGGTTTTCGCATCGATAGCGGATTAGAGCTTGTGTAGTCACCAGCGCCGGTTCGGTTCCGGCTTGTTCTTTTGCTGATACAGGCAAAGGCTTGCTCCTGATTTGAAGCCCTCGCCGAGAGCGTCGAAAACTAAGCAGTTCGCATCTGTTTGACGAAAAACAGGTTGTCCTTGTATTTTTCCAAACCGAGCAGAAATCTCCAATGCTCGGATTTTTCATGGAGATGGAACATCGTCGAAGAAGATGATTCCTGGTCATATGCGTCGAGGTCTTCCCCCGGAATGGTGAGAGCGATGCTGCCCGTCGATCAAAGGCACTGTTCCTGTTTGTCCAGACCAGCGGCTCCCAAAATTGATATCGGTCTCCTTCTGGATTGACCTCCAGAGCGCCTTGCTCTTCGCCGCGCCAAGAAATTGCCAACCCGCTGCTGTCCGTCGCAACCCCAGCCGAAATGATCTGGCACTTCCGCATTTCTCTTGCCATCTCAATTCCCTGTCAAGATTTCGGACAGCCATGGACAAAGCAAAAGAGAAAACGCATTGTAGGTTTGACGTATCGCGGGGATTCCGGTGATTCGTTGCCCCCCACTGAGTACACTTGGAGTTCAGGCCATGGATCTTGCAAACGATATCGAACGCGCGGCGCGCCTGTTGCGGGACGCGGACGGCGTCCTGATCGCGGCCGGCGCCGGCATCGGTGTCGATTCCGGCTTGCCGGATTTCCGCGGCGAGCGAGGCTTCTGGAAGGCGTATCCGGCGCTCGGCAGATCGGGCACACGCTTCGCCGAGATCGCCAATCCGGCGGCGTTCCGCACCCATCCGGAACGCGCCTGGGGCTTCTACGGACATCGGCTGCGACTATACCGGGAGACGGTGCCGCATGAAGGGTTCGCGATCCTGCGCGCCATGGCGGCACGCATGGAGGCCGGCGCCTTCGTCTTCACCAGCAACGTCGACGGCCAGTTCCAGAAGGCGGGATTCGATCCGGACGCGATCGTCGAATGCCATGGCTCGATTCATCATCTCCAATGCCTGCACGGCTGTTGCGGCGATATCTGGCCGGCCAATGCCGTTCAACCCGAGATCGATGTGGAAAACTGCCTGCTGACGTCCAGCTTGCCGCGCTGCGGTCGTTGCGGCGGACTGGCGCGGCCGAATATCCTGATGTTCGGCGATGGGGAATGGCTGTCGGAACGCACGGAAGGACAGTTCGCGCGCTTCCGGAACTGGGTGCGCTCCGTCCCGCGCCTGGCGGTGATCGAGCTTGGCGCCGGTACCGATATTCCATCGGTGCGCCATTGCGGCGAATCGCTGCGCGCG
>Ga0196972_1000711_pt1 | contig 13299 bp, 8 predicted proteins | sample S1v_2013CmetaG_FD_148618 | JGI IMG/M metagenome (GOLD analysis project Ga0196972, IMG submission 148618) | Soil microbial communities from Anza Borrego desert, Southern California, United States - S1+v_20-13C | ecosystem: Environmental > Terrestrial > Soil > Desert | place: USA: California...
CTAATCTAAACAGTAATATTATTAAACAACAAGCAGAACTCTATTAGATGTCCTGTGGCGTCTGCTCAACAACACCGTACTTTTTTGCAGAAAATGTACGGGAGACAACGGCCACCCTTGGTCCAAGCTTAAGACCCCCTAATCTCGATATTCAGATTATTTTTTTTCCGTGAATGGTCGGAAATTCTAGAATTTCCGTCGGAAGGGAATTCCAGGGAAAAACTCCGGTAGGTACGCCCGTTGATAGATTTGTATTCTCTCAGTGTTGTACACTATGCACCGCTAATAAGATCACGACTCTGTATGAACTAAGTGTCTCCATGACATCATATGTTTATTACACCTGGACCACCAAACATATCACTCCTTGGGTGCTCCATCAACATCCATCAAATCACCCTCATTCATCTCACTGGCATTAACGCCGGAAAGTGGATTCAATTTCACTTTGTTCGTCTTTGCTGGTTCTTTCCCCTTACTTTTACCCCCACTGGGGGCGTTCCCGGTCTCATCAACTTCGGGTAATTTTGTTGGAAACATCATCTCCGTAGTTTCATAAAACTCCTTTGTCGGTTTCACCTTCCCTGCCAAGTCAGAAAAGCCAGTTGCGTATAACATGTAATCGAAGAATTGATCTGGCGTGATGATGTGATGTCTCATCAGGTCTTTCAAAGTTTCAGTATCATTATCTGGTATGGCTGGACATACAATATGTACATCACACTCCATAATGAGAAGAGCAGTTCGTTCTCTTCTCCTATCTCTGGTATCTGGGTTGTTCGAGAGCAACTCGTTAAATGCCTTCTTGCGTCTCTTTACCAAATCAGGTAGAATGGCCTCTGAGAAGACCTCCTTAAGTACTATTCCCATTTCGTCCAAGTGAGCTCTGATCGTTTTATTGAGTGTTTGAACAGCTATAGCCTGGTCAGCTCTTGATGATTGGTGTCTGTATAGCGACTCTGGTAGGCCCAAGAGTTTGGCTGCTGTAATTTCATAACGTTCCATAAATGGAAGTAGGTTCATATCCGGTGCTTGCGGAGTAGGGGCTTTTAAATACGTCTCATAGGGCTTTAACCTCATGACATTGGATGTTCGAAGGAAGAGTTGCTTCACGGATGGTGGTAATGCAGTAAAGTAATCAGATCCGTGAGATGCTGCCCACTCAGCATTTTCCTTTGGATTGAACCTTGGATCATGAGCTGTTTGAGCCATTTGTTTCCGTAGTTTGAAAAAAGTATTGATTCTGTTGCTCAATCCCGAACCACCCGTGAGTGAATCTTGGGTGTATCTATCAATGTCGAGGTCCGAAGCAACAGTTCTGGAGTAGCCGGAGGGTTGTTGATTTTGTTGATGCATGGTATTAACATATTGCAAATTCGTCAAATCTTGAGTTACACCAGAACCACTATTGGGAAATGCACCACTGAGTGGTTCTTCATGAAGTCCTCTCTGAGCTTGCATTGCGGCTGATTGACCAGCTTTGGCAATATCCGGTGTATAGCCAATAACGTGAAGAGGAAAGAGGGATTGTTCTACGAAGATATTTATGTGAATCTTGCGTGTCTCGAGGAGCAAGTATTGATTCACCAGGGCCATCACTGGTGAAGTAAGGTCTCCGTAAAGTGTTGGCCTATGCATTTCTATGAAGAACATGCTCCCATCTTCATCATTGGAAGAGTCATAACCCACAGTGGCTCTTGCAAGAGAGTTCCATTTGTAAGCATAGTTAACTTCTCTGTCTTCATCCAAATAAACATAAATGGTGCCGGCTTCCATAGGTGGTACAACTGGCACCAAGTAAACCTCTGGCTCATCCTCCAAATCTTCCTCTTCCTCTTGGTCTAATTCACTTGCAAGTATGTCGTATGAGGTGTTTTTCGAGGATGGTTTGTAGGTAAACTCATGAGTTTTAATCTCGGGAGAATGGGTTGGCTGTTGACCATTGTCTTCTGTTTGATGGGATGATATCACGGCTGCTGTTTCCTCTCCAGTTTGAGAGGCTGCTACAATTCCAGCTTCCTTTCCTCCCTGTTTCTTATCGGAAAGATCCTTGGTGCGATACTTCTTTCGTATCGCGTTATGAAAATCTTTCCTAACAACCAACTTCTTAAAGTAGTATGGAATGACACCAATCGTATTTTTCAATTTCCAAACTTCACGCGCGAACGGCATGTAATATTCGCTAAATATCTGTCTCTGTCTAGCTGAAGTTCTGTAGAAGTGATTGTCCACACTCGAACCATAGAAGGCATCAATTGGTTTTCTAAAGATTGTATCGAGCATGAAGGAGGCAGGTATCTGGAAGGAATCCTCCCTCCACATCTCATTCACAATGGCCAAGTGAAGAGAGTTGAGTGGAGTCGCGGTCCTCTTTACGTCGGTTTTTCCACCAGCATCTTTCAAGGTAGCCTCCATGGTTTTTACAGGATCACGCCTTGTTCGCACAGTTTCGATGGAGAAAAAGGGACTAAAAACCTTGGAGTCTACTAGGAAATGACTATCCTTACTGCGTTTGACAAATTTGTTCGGTAGCATGGACATCTTTGGGTCGCTGCGTATGTATTTGGTAGAAAAAAGAATAACACTTCTTTATTTGACCAACTTTAGAAAAAGAATTATTCACAAATCAGCTAATTCACAATTTAAGAACGTCTTAGATTCTTGCTCCTTAACTTCCTCCATATATTCCAAACTCTTGTGAGCTGATTTCTCCAACATGATGCCACCTCTAACAACCGTTCCTTCATCTTGGGCCTTCTGCTTCTCCATAAGTCTGTTCGCTTTTTTCAAATCTTCAATGAAATAAGCACAGAAATGGGTTTGTACGTGGTCTGAAAAATCTGTGACAAGGATGGTGAAAAGATGCGCAATACAGTCAAATATGGACACATATTCATGGAGAGAATTTTCATAATAAAGGGAAAACCTATTGAACGACTGCACCATGAGCGGAAGGCGAACTTTTTCCCTGTTCTCCACATAAACTTCAACAAACAAATTGGGCAGGTTTTTCTCCGTACACACAAAATGAGTCTCGAAGTGGAATTTGTCTCCCATAAGTAGTTTGAGGATTTGTAAAACCATGCTTTCGAATAGGGCCGCTTCTGTGACTTGTGGGTGTAAGAAGATTTTCACAATGTCTTTGCTAACGAGGGATGAGAGTTGGTTCTTTAATTCTGGGTAGAGAATGTCAATGATGCTAGCGTCATTGATGTATTCCAGTCTGTGTTTATATTTTACCCATTCTTTATCGGAGGGTGGGTATAGGAGTTCTTGATGCTTTTTGTGCGCATTTCCCTTAATACGTTGGTTTACAACTTTGAACTTGTTATTAATTACGGTTTGTAGCAAGATGGAAACAGTCTTGACGTCAGTGGGTATTGATGTATGTCTATTAACCTCTGTAAACTTCATATAATTTCTTGCAAACAGTTTGCGTAAAATGACAATATATCTTAGAATGGATCTGTAAGTGTAGTCTACGTTGGGTGTTCTCACTGTCACTTTTTCAGCAGAGGTCGAAATGTTCAGAAGGGATAGCGCTTCATCCATTGAAAGGACATACTGTTCCACATTCTCTACATTGACTGATCTATCCACATTCTTTAGCCAATAGAACATGTCATTCAATGCACCACTTCCAGAGGAAAGGTCAATCTCCGTAAAATAACCTGGCAAATTGAGATCTGAACCTTCTTGTGGACATGTGAAAAACCAAACCATCCTGTTTAGCAAACTCTGCAAATAATTCTCAATTACTGTACTATATGGTATCAAATTAAGCTGAAGAAAGATGGATGAGAAAGAAGCCTCCACTTGATTCTGTGGCATGAATAAAATGCAATAATCCAGTGACGTTTTTGACAGTATTTCTACCAGTGGTCTCCCATTATTGAGTTTAATGTAGCGAAAGTTGCCCGGTAGAACATTTTGAGATGCCAGAACCTTGGCTGCCTTATCTCCACCTGTTATGAGAGGGTTTGAGAAATTTTCCTCCAGGAGTTTCATACAAGCCCAAATAGTTCTCACCTTACATAACTCCATGAAGAATGATACTTCGAGGGGTGTATCATCCGAATCATCAATAGGATTATTCTTACTTGTCCGTACCAGTGAAGGCTCGCACGAATCTATAATGGAGGAGATAATTTTCCAATTGGGTACATTGGTGTGCGAGAGGAGGAAATATCTCTCCATGTTGGTTAACAACGTTTTGGCCAATTTGGTGAATATTGCCAGAGTTTCACCAAGAGGAGTATGTTCACCATGTACCATGACAGTAAAATCTTTGCCAGATAATAGGGTAGATGTTCGCCTCTCATCACCAGACCATGTAGCCAAAATCGCCTCTTTTCTTTGATAATGAAAGGGAAGAGTATGTGTAAGTATTTCTGACGTTGTATCATGCATCCTTTCCATAGACTCATGAAACTTGGTGTAATAGTTTTCCCAACCTTCCCTACTCATTTTTTCAATACCATCACCCACTGGTACTGCAGGAAGATCTGTCAATTGATTCTTCAGAGTAAAGAGACCACGTAAACATATGTCCACAAATTCTTGCCACACATCAACATCCATATTTACGAACGTTCATAAATATTTGATACATAATTGTTGCCTCTTCTAAAATTCGATTAAATTCAGGTGAATATTTCTAACGTAAAGAGTCTTTCCATTTGGGGAGAATTATATCGCATGAAGAGGAGGCGATTATCGTCACTTTTTGGTTCAGGTGGGGGTGATACTTCAAACCCCAATGATGTATTTCAACAACAATTTGCGTCACAAGGGTTAGATACTGGTGGTAGAGGTCGTGGTAGGGGAGGGCGGGGTCGTGGGCGTGGAGGTACACGTGGATCATCACCTGATACTAATGGTAGTGAATCTGTCGCGAAAAAGTACAGATTTACTACACAGAAAACAGTTATTTACCTAAGCGCTACGTTGGATGATATGATGAATGATGGTGTGCCTACTAAAATAGATACACCAATTGGGGTGGGTGAAAACTCAAGCGCATCTTCCCAAAGCGAATCGGACGATGTTCCAATAACCACTTCCCTCCTTAATACGCAAGATAGATTTAGAGATGCACCAGTCTTGGTTAACCTAACACCCGACCAGGTGCTAAAAGTTATGGGGCATGACCAGGGTCTTCACGGTTGTTTTGGGTGTAAAAATGTTGGCGAACGACACCCCTCAATTAGTGGGACTAACTTGGGCGCCCTCATCACACTTCTGGAAGACTTTAACACAGCAAACATAGACCAACAGGCAGTGCATATTTCACATTTTTACAAAGTAGCTATCCAGGGACCAGCAAATGAGCGTGCTTTACCGGGGCAAGTGTTGTTACCTGAATGGACTCCTACGACTATCAAAAATCACCTTCTGTATCATAATGGTCATAGTGGTATTTTCAAACTCATTTGTGCAAGTAAATCGAAGAATCTCATCACATACATTTTGGACAAGATGGTTCTCAAGAAGAAGATTACTTGTGAAGTTGTTTTACCTGAATCAAAGATTGGTATTTATGGTCCGACGAGGACGGATATAGATATGCTTGGCCAGTTTCTATTACCGCCGTCCGTGGATCTCTCTCAACTTCTGATTAACGAAATGTACAAAAACGAAAAATCATCCACCATCATATCAAGGAGTTTGTTGAGAACGTTCAACAGAGGACTTCCCCTAGATTACGACAATATAACAGCACGTGAATTGGTGGAATTATGTGATGGTGTTGCTACACTGAATTCAGAAATTGTAATAATCAAAACAGCTGTTAAATCAGCTAAGGACTTATCTGCCATGTATCTATCTCTATCCAAGCTGGATTCTGGTGGTCGTGGAGGAATTGGTGGCAACCAAGAATTCAGTGTAGCATCCAGCTCCATAGATGTCGAGAGAAAGAGGATTACAACCGAGACTATGTTTGGGTGGGAGAATTTTTTCATTCAGGATGCTGGGGATAAGCGCATAGAAGCCAGTGAAGATGGTGACAACAGTGGAAGGGCTGTTGTAACGTACAGAAACAGTAGAGGAACTGGGCGGAGAGGTGAATCGGGAAGAGGAGTACAACGCAGTGAAATGGCAGTTTTGAGGACGACAACAACCACAGAAACGACACATGTAAATAGAGAACGGACACAATAATGAAGCTTTTTGTAAACTCAGTCTGTGTCATCGTAAGTTAACGTGTCGGCGACATCGTACGGAATACCGTTAGGTCTTAAAATTAGGACCCGCACGAGTGAGGTAAATGTACCAGGAACAGGGCAGAAACAACACAACAAGACCATGGTCTTCATAACAGAAATTATTCTTTACCTCAAATGATCTTCACCCTCAAAATAAATATTCTATTTGGTATCATGAAGGCTTTATTAAAGAACCGTGTTGTGTCAATGTTACATAGTTCCGACTTGACGTGCGTGTTCCACTGCTATAAGCCCCGCTATGGACTTTTGTGATTTGAGGCTGCCTACATGGGTACCACAGTAGTACTTTCCCGGGGTGGAGGCACGGTTTGGTAACAGATATGTAACTTCACCATCGCAATTTTTTCTGCAGCAAGAGCGTCCGTTGTGTGGCTTTATAACACCGCCAGCGTCGAGTGGTTTATTTGTCTTTCTGCGTTGTTTCTTGGGAGGGCGGTTTCTCTCTAAAATATTGCGTTCCAAATAGTCTTGATATTCATGAGAAAAATCACTATTATAAAGACGGTTACGCCACATTATGAGTTCGATCGCTCCGAGTTCTCGTCCGCGCTTTGCTAGTTTGACACCCTGAGCGACAATGTCGGCTGAATCGTCGTAATTCATGACTCAGTGTGCTTCTCTACAACACGCGACGATTTCTCTCGGGTTAACACAGCACATCCGTTCATTTTTTACCACAGATACTATTTTTTTTACAATTAAGGAAGATGGTACTTAGAAATACCTACTACATCTTTTTCACCAGAGCCCATTTCTCTCGCTAAGAGCACATGAGCTTTGAAGACATTCGACGAAGTCTAGGTGGTTTTCCTTCCAAAGCTGGAACTCCCACTCTCACACCCCTTTCACCACCTGGACAATATTCTTCGCCTAGCATCTATGGAAATCCAACGCCATCTGATCTAACCGCCTTCGCCGAAGAAAGGGTCGTATACCCCATTACACCAGTGCCCCACGACCGCCACTCCGATGGAGGAGTTTCTGGAGATGAACTCATCAGCGAAGGGGATTTGCTCTTTGGCGTTAGAGCGAATTCTAATGACGTTCGTGTCGCAACGATGGAGTTGTCTTTCGTGAACGTCTTCCTCGCTGAACGCTACGAGCAATTTAAAAAGTTGTTCTCGCAAAAGGTTCTTGTCCAGTATCAAACTGTCGTACGAAAATTCAACCCAGATGAAGTCCCCATGTCGAGCCAGGAAGTGGAATCTATCCTACCAACACGTGACATGACCTTACAAGCCCTTTGCGAAGCAGCATCCCATTACGAGAATGAAGTGGATACTGGAGGATGTTTACCATTCCGCTCAAGTGTAGTCGGAGCTTACGTTCCCTCCGAGGATGAACTTTACGCATGCATAAAGAAACACGAATCTTATGTTGAAGAGATTGTAGCACCAGATTACACTCCAGACGGCTTGGAAGATATTTGGAACACATTCATCTCCCCAGCTACAAACAAAAGCGCTGCATACAGCACGTTAGATCTTAAGCAGAAATACAGAACTATTATCAAACTAATATTAGCTGCTCATTCGGAAATTACACAATACGTAATATTGGAAGGGATTAAGGAACGTTTCAACTTTCTCGGCATCTTGGTTAGTTCGCAAGATGATGGAACTCCTCAAGGAGTGCTACAGAAAAATCAGACGCGGCAATTCAACATTTCGTGCCACGGACCTACAGAAGTAACTAACCGATGGAATAGCTGCATGATTACAAATTCAGCCCTATTTCTAGTGCTTAAACGAATGAGACATACGGACAAGACCTTTGGTGAGTTTTACTTCCAGCCATACAACTCCTCCGATAATGCACACGAGGGAATGAAGGCTTATCCCTTCGGTTCGAACACGCCTGAAGGGCCAAAATTCCAAAACAACACACGAAGGAAACAAGTGCCAACTCACGAAACTGCCTATTTGGATATTTCAGGAGTGCTTCACACAGGTCATGTCATCTATGTTGGACGTTTGAAGGACCAAATTAACCAACAAGAAACGCATGAGGGAAGAATTCTCTCCCTCGGATTGAAGAAGAATTTGTTAAGCAGACAATATTCAGCTTACGATACCTTGTTACCAAACAATTACCAAATAGCGTACGATTCGAGAGTTAGGAGGAAGAAGATTATGGTTTACGTAGATGTGTAATAAATCCTCCCTATTTTTTCTCCAATTACTTACCTGAGGTTGGCTTTTTTTAAAACAAATTTGAACCTTAATTTAGACCAGAATAACCTAGTATTAGCTGAAATTTCGCCCACTCTCAAAATTGCGTCAGGGTGGAGTTCTCCAATCGCAAATGGCATACCTTCGTTTCGGAAACCAAGATTCTCTTCCAAGTCAGCACATGTACGATTACCAACCACACAATGCGGTAACTCCGCAATCTGTCATCTCCGTGAAAGCTATGGCACCAACAAATTTGAGAGACTTGGCAGATGGCCCGCGGGATGATAACTCGTACCCAACTGGCTCAGTAGATGATTTCACCATTCTCGAGAATGAGCCTTGCTACACTCGCAGAGACTCTGTCTTTGGACATGTTGGGCACGATTTTGTCCCGTCTCACCCCTCTTTCAACAGCGTATCCCTCTATGCTTATCGTCATTTCACAACCCTCGCGCGGAAAACCAGATTTACGGGTGTTGCAAAAGCCACACACTCACCGTTGGATGCGAACGAAATGACCGGCTCTGGATACAGTCAGTCAGCTCATGGTTCCTTCTCTATTTTGAATAATCTTATCAAGCCTGCGTTTGCTATGGATCCCATCTGCTGGACTCTCTTCCCCATTGAAAAGTCTGATAATTTCACCTATCACGCGAGAGGGGTCGTGAAGGGTCAAAAGTCAAAGCTTACACCAGTTCTTGAACCATTCGACTTTAAGAGAGTTAGGTGCAATGAAAAGATCATGTTGGCACATGCCCTTGGGAATGCATTCCATTTTAAAGACATTATTGATATGACTGATAATCTCCCCGAAGAAGAAGTTCCATCAGAAGTGGATATTGGTAGTGCTCATTTTATGAAGTTCGCCCTCGGAGTTGCCCAAGCCGCGATTAGAACCCTCCTCATGAGGGGAATACTAAGACCTATCCAATCTATCAACTTGGCGCCTGGTTCCAAATACCCATCGGTGAATTACCGAGCATTGCCAGCACAGGGGTTTACTCCCGGTGGAGCACCAGGAACACGTTCCATAGAAGAGGAAGCTGGTTTGAGAGAAATCGTGGATACTAGGGACAGAGCGACTCACTTGGAGTTGCAAGATTCCGAATTACTATATGCGGAACTCTTGGGCTTAACAACTCACAGATCTCTCCGCTCGTCCAACAATCCAGCTCATGTAAAAAGCATGCAAATACAGGGTGGTATATTGTCGGAAATGTTCTTTGAAGATTTACACCTTGGATCACGCGCTTTCGGTAATGCATCCATAACCCAATCCGATAATGATTATCTTGTTTACTACCCGCTTGTTGGCGATGCAGTGGCAAAGGCAGCACAGGCCGCGGTACCTACAATACTCACAGCAGAACCACCACTACTCAAAGCTGCAAAGACTCATTATGTCCAAAATCGGAGAAATACATCATACAACTTACACAACGCAGCTGTGGCTTTGAATCAAGCAACAATTGGTAAAACAATTGCTACCTCTATTGGAGAGAATCATGATAGTAATAGAATGCTAGATCAAATGGTTAACATCTCCAATTACTTGTATTAGTTTTCTCCCCGTATTTTTTCTTTACATAAATCCCGTATTATTAATGAGTCCTTTCCCTTTCATCAGGAGTAGGCCTCTTTATCCAAATAATAACATGGCGTTCGCTAACAAACATGCAGAAGTCCCGCAGAACGTTGCACGAAGAAATCCTGAAGCCGTCATTACACAGCACGGTGATATTAATGTGTCAGATATGCTAACAACCATGAGCTATGCGAATCAGCTAGCAATCAGCAGCAGGGATGGCTCTGTTAATATGTACAAAAACGGGGGACTTCCTGCCAACTACATTCTCTCCTTAGGGGATGCCATTTTTGCCAACACTGGCGGTCTGAGTGAACCTCTACCCACCACTGGGGTGTCACCATCGCATGGAATGGACGCTAAATACAGTTTGGGAGGGATTGTGGCGTATTCTCAGGAAAAATGGATAACCGGCGAGGAAATAGGTTCCAAGTACGAATTTGTTGGTTATTCAAAATCGACAGTAGATCCTTCAGATGAAGCGGCCATAAAATCGGGTGTGGCTCTTTTTGCAAGTGGTGCCATAACTGGAAATGCTCCATCCAGGCACGAGATACGCTTTGGGGATAAAGTCATGTTGGAATTTCCGAACACGAATGATGACACGCAGAAAGACTTATCTGCAGCTTCCAACATGGCAAAGGGGTTTGTCCAGAGAGTTGTCCCTCTTGTAAGGCCGGTTAATGGAGCAGACGAAGCTCAACTAGTAATTGAGAAGCTTCAGAAACTCGTGTTATACAATGATCATGACGCATTTTCACCAGTATCACAGGCTGGCATTAACACAGCCAAAACATGCTTGAAAAGAGCTTTTGCCTCTATGGCACAAGCATCAATCTTGTTCCTACTCAAAAGGGGCTTAGTGGAATTCAACGTTTCAGCCGGAACCGTTCAACCATCAGGAAGAGATGCCGAAATGATCTTGGCACAAATGTTCGATTTGACTAGCGATCCATTCACAGACAATTCAGATTTGGAAGCAGATCCAATCATTGCAGATATTTTAAAGACTGTTTTTACAGAACATCCCTTCAGGGAAGTGGAACATGTTCCATTCGATAACTACTCAACAACGGAAGAACCTGGCATAGCACATCTTTACCGAAGTAGACCAGGAAATGAGGCACTCTTTGGTACAGGACCAGCTGCTTCTACACATGTGAAGACACAGACATACGTTGATATTATGGCTGGAATGGATCAGAGCTTTGTAGAAGCCGAAGTGCTACAACCAAGAATGCACGCAGAGAAGCTGATGGGATCCATCATGTCAAACTCCAACGCGCAAGCACCAGAGCAACGCTTGGTGCCACTCATGATCAATCACACCACTATATTAAACTGAATAAAGGTGACTGTTTTGAAGTTTAGATCACCAATTTTTTCCATTCTAATTTCCACACTTTATATGCATGTGCTTGCACCCATCCGTGTAAGTTTCAACGTTGGGCACTGCATGTCAAAGACGCACTCGCCACTCAGTAACGTTAACCCTTCATCCACTACTGCGGCTTTCGTACCTCCCAACTACGGCAATATTACGCCCACTACCCACCAAGCTCCCATTGGAAACGGGATGGATACCTTCGGCAATGATGGGACAGAGGACTCCTTTCGAGACAACAGAGAGGCGCAGTTAGGACCAAACGAGTCAACTACTGGCTATTTTAGAGTAGTCATCATGACCCTGATTTCATCCTTCATCTGGTATTTCCTCTCTTTCGTCATTAGGGGTGTTATCGGACTTGCACTCTTTTCGCTTATGGGAATTTTCATGGTACGAGTCGCTCTTGCATCCCTCTTTTACGGCGAAACCCGTGGCTCACTCGATCCGTTCCAAACAATCGCAGCCATGGCAGCCGGTTCCATCCACTATGGTTTCGGAATTGCCATGTTCATTACCCAAATCGGTGCTGGATGGTTGGCTGTACTGGCTGCGGGATCTATTCCAACCATCATCAGCTATGGTGGGCCAGTAATTAACCCTTCCTTAAGCGCCACCTTGACTGGTGGTCAAGTTACCTATGTAGAGTTCATCTTCACTTTCTTTGCCATCTTTTCCTACATGGCTAGTTACAGCTGGAAAAACTATTGGAACACTGTTGGTTCGAACCCAAATACGAGACGCGGCATTAAAAGCGGTTCTTACATGTACTACGACTTTCACCCTGTTTCTCTCATTTCTCCTGCGATGTATGCTATCGGACATGGCATTTTACTTGGAATTACTGGTGGTGCTCTAGATTTCTTTGCCTTCCTATGGCCAGCGATCCTATCTGGTATACTCGTAGACTACCCCCTCTGGTGGGGATATTTTGTTGGAGACAGTGTCGGTCTCATCGTGGGTATTCTAGTTTCATGGCCATTACAATACCTCTTGAATAGATACCACAAGGGAAATAACGGTGATAATAAGCCAGTGATGTAAGCAGGTGGGCGTGGGTGTGGGTGCAGCACAAGTTTGATGGAGTTGGAATGATCTTACTAAAGGGGGTTGGTGGGGATGTTTATTTTTTAATTAAACTGGGGTGTTTTTCTGGAAATGATGTTCTTATGCGTCCCCTTTTCCGCTCTGATACCGCGCTTCAATTGAATCGCTCATGACATTCGGTTCCTTAGTTAAAGCGTTTCTTTTCCGCAGATATGGGAGAGCATGGAGAAGAGTATCACAGCAGGCTACGCAAGGAAAGGCAAGCGTAACGCAACAATGGCGCAAAACTAACGTAGCAAATGACTCTTCGGTATATACGAAACCGCCTACATCCAAGGGAAACGGCACTGAAGATGTCAGACCAACAGTTCCATGGGATGATTTTACACCAAGCGCTATTCTCTTGGTGGATGCTACTGGGAAAATTAAAAACAACTACTTCAGCCATGGCCTAGATTTCGTTCACAAAGGTGTTCTGAAAGAAGCTGCTTCTTTTCTAAGCAATCACTCCTCACGTGGGGTCTATCTTTGTTTCGACATCTTGCCAAGGCAGATAAACAAACAGATCCTCAAGGTAAAAACCCAGAAATTGTCCCCAAAACCAATCCCAATGACGCGAGTCGATAGAATGAACATAACTCAACGCCATATCCGACTGGCTAAACTGGCTCGTTCACTTACTCGGGAAGTATATGACAACGTGGAAGGTGAAGAAGAAGAGGAACACATAACGGATGAAGAAACTGCATTGTTAAAGGAAGAGACCTACATTGTTATAGACGATACTACTCCAATCATTGACGATTTTTCCTGCCCAACACATGATGAGTGGAAAGCATTCATCAAAAACAAGTACCTCTTCCCAGAAATGGTGTACTACCT
>Ga0196972_1000712_pt1 | contig 13233 bp, 10 predicted proteins | sample S1v_2013CmetaG_FD_148618 | JGI IMG/M metagenome (GOLD analysis project Ga0196972, IMG submission 148618) | Soil microbial communities from Anza Borrego desert, Southern California, United States - S1+v_20-13C | ecosystem: Environmental > Terrestrial > Soil > Desert | place: USA: California...
AGGATGTGCTCGAACGCCTGCCGTCCTGGCCGAACAACCGCATCGACGAACTCTTGCCGCACCGCTGGAGCCCGGCTGCGTAACCTCGCATGTATCCCGTGTCAATGTGAGATGCCCGGGTGCTTACGGTTGACCGAGAGGTTAGCAATTAGGGTGTGATCATGCCGATGGCTTTGGCGAACTGCTTGCCGAGCTCCGTGCGCGCTATGTAGCCCTTAGCGAACTCTACCTTCTGAGTATCATTGCTGTGTGTATTGCGCAATCGGATGAACTCAGGACGCTGCTCTGCCCAAGAGTACTGATTGGGGTCTCTCAGGTAAGTGTCATACGAAACATCAACCAAGCCTAGGCGTATCCAATTGTCAATCATCGCTGCTAGACGGGGATTCTCGACAGGTTGTTGGGTCGTGTTATTACGCATATTGAGTACGTGTCGCAGCAATACGTGATGTCCGCCGCTCTCATTCAGCCTGCATTGGATCTGTATGATCGCTATTGGGCCAGGCGATGTGAGCACCTCACGAATCAAAGCGGCCTCGTTACCGTTCAATTGCTTAATGATCTCGACAAACGCGGGATGAGCATCTTCGGCAACACGACCATCCATGGCTGTAGCCAAGAGATTCAGGTACATCTCTTTTAGGGTCGGCTCCTGATGCGTGAAGGCTAACCCTTGCAGGGAAGGCCCAGCGACCGATGCTTTAGGTTCGACAATATGCTCAAGTGGAATAGTGACTGCTTTTTCAGCTAAGTCACTCTGGAAATGATTGGCGAAGTACTCGCGGGCCTTGTCAAATGCAAAATTAATTGCCGCCAACGGCATTAGCGCATTGTTGATCGTCTTGGTAAGGGTAACTGCTGTCTTGCCAAGGTTCTTTGCGGCTTCCTTCGCTTCGGGGCTGTCTCCTGCGGCCTTTATAATTTCGGAGACAACAGAAACTCCATCCTTTGCAGCTTTAATCGGGTCTTCGTCCGACATGGATACCTTCCTTCTACGAATGGATAATGTGATTGACCTAGCATGAACATTCCCGCTGCTAGCGGCTGCCTGATCCGGCATTCGTGAACATCTATTTCGGCAACATGCGCGTTCAGTTCGGTGTTCATGAGCACCTTCCCCTCGGCGGCGTAAAGCCGGCGTTCAGAATGAATTGCTTGCAGTCAGCTGTCGACCCTTTACTGTCGGTCATGTTTTCCGGAAGCTGTCGTTCAACGTTGAAGTCACCGGCGCTGCGCGGCTTTATCGTCCAGCGTCCGTGTGGACCGCTAGGTTGGGTCTAGTATTGTTGTCGCCCTGGATCATCGTATTCCTCTCTGAAGCGCCACATACGTTCGCCCCTTTCCCAAATTACTGAGTCGCCAGTGAGTTTCTTGAACGCTGACAGGACCTTCTTTCCAATAGCAGGATTGCCATTGTCGTTGCAATAAGTGAACTCTTCGCCGAATTTGGACGCGATGTCATAGACAACGGTTTCTTGGTACAGGTACTTTTCGCGTTGAAGTTCGCTCAACATCCACTTTGCAACATCATCAGGAGTAGTTGCCATGGCTAGGCCTTCTTTTCTTCCTGATAGATCATCACAGCCTCAAACGGAAACGCTCCAGCTTCTTTTTTGCTACCAGCAAACCAAGCTGTATGAACGATCCCTTCAAGTATCTTCGTGACCGTCATTTTCGGTCCACCAGACTTCAATTGAACGATGTCGCCGATTTTGAATTTCTCTGCCATTGCAATCTCCTTCGGAGTGAATAAATGAAAAGCTCAACGTGAACGTGAACGACAATCGGACGCCAAGCTGCATAGAGTTTAGCTGTCGAAAAATCGGCCGATTTAACAGGAAACTAAAAAACCGAGAAAGACGGCAGAGTCGAGCTAAACCCAAGGCCAGAGTATGCTGCCATGGGGAAATTAGCAAAGATATACCAAAAATATGGGATACAGCTACGCCCGCTTATGGCCGAACTCCGCCGTATTGCCGACCTCAAGTTGCGATGAAATCTGACACCGACTGGCAAGTCAAATCTGGCCTACTACACATTATTTTGTAACCGCCTTCTCTCCAAACCAGACCACTACCCCATACCGCCCTTTCTTGACGCTTGCCGTCATTTGCAATAGTCTGCGTTCCTCACCGGAGAAAAACGGTGAATGGGTTTGACAGCCCTTTGTAACGTGACCACATCGAACGGTGTGTGTCATTCGCCTGCGCGCGCCTCTATGGCGGGCTGGCGGGGGAGCCGCAAGGCTCGCCGGCTCGTTACACCGGTCTGTCAACCCTGCCAGTTCCGCCACCCCATTTGACAGTGGGAAAGCGAATCTTCCTCTTGTAACGGAGCCCCGCATGCGCCCTTCGAAAGCCATTGCATCACCCTCACCCAAGTCAAAGCCAAGGCAGGAACGCCTCCTCACCGTCGGCTACCAATCGGAAAATTCCCATCACCAACGCCCCTACATCCGCCTATGCGGACAATGGCTGGCCGACGCCGGATTTCCCGTCGCGGCCAGGATCCGCGTACAGGTCCGCAAGAATCGCCTGGTGCTGACGCCCATCCGCTATGCGGCGGACGACGAAGCGCAGCACCTGGAATTGCGCGTGCTGGAAATACTGGGGCGGTGGGGCGCCTTGTCCAAGGCGGGACTCCGCGCGGCACTCGGCAAGGATGAAGCAACGCCGTGGAACCAGGTGATCCGCAGGCTCATCGCGGAGCGAAAGATCGCCTATCCGGTCATCGGCGTCGGGCCGGGGCGCGCGCGCAAACTACTTCTCACGCAGACCGGTTACGAAACCTTGGCGGCTTGCATCAAGCAGTAGCGGGTCGGCACGCTAGGCCCGGTGCGAAATCACCTGCTTGCGCGGAACTTCGCGTTTGCGTGAAGCGTCGTCATTGCCGCGCGCAGGCTCGCCGCCGCGATCGATCTCTTCTTCGTCGCCTACTCCTTGCGTGGGTATCCCGCGCCTGGCCTCGCGCTGCATCTCGGCATAGGGGCTGGAACGCTCGAGCGAGACGCCGACCGCGAGGATGTCGACCAACAGCAGCAGCAACAGGCGCGAGACCATCGGGATGTGATCGGCGCTGCCTTCGTCGTGTTCGACCGCGAGCGTCAAATGCGCGCGCCTGGCGAGCGGCGAATTGGGCGGCGCCAGCGCGATGACGGTGGCGCCGTTGGCGAGCGCGGTCTCGACCGCCGGCGCCAGATGGCGCAGCTTGCCGGAGTGCGAGATCACGACCACGACGTCGGCCGGCTGCAGCAGCGCCGCCGCGATTTCCTGCAATTGGGGATCGGTATAGGCGCCGCATTGCATGCCGAGCCGGAAGAATTTCTGCTGCGCGTCTTCGGCGACCAGGCCGCAGCTGCCGACGCCGTAGAAGTCGATGCGGCGCGCCTGCTCGAGCGCGCGTATCGCTTGCGACAAGACTTCCGGATGCAGGCTGTCGCGCACCTTCATCATCGCCGAGATCGAGTTGTCGGCGACCTTCACGCCGACGTCGAGCGAGGTATCGCCGACATGCACCTGGCTGTGCGTGACCTGCACGGTGCCGGTCACGCTGGAGGCGAGCTTGAGTTTGAAATCGGCCAAGCCCTGGCAACCGAGCGTGCGGCAGAAGCGGATCACGGTCGGCTGGCTGACGTCGGCGCGGCGCGCGATCTCGGCGATCGGATCGTTGATGACGCTGCGCGGATGGGCGATGACGAGACTCGCGACTTTCTGCTCGGCCGGCGACAACTGCTCGCGCAGCTTGCGCACGCGTTCGAGTATCGGCACCGCGCTGCCGCCGCCCAGGTGTTCGGCCAGGATCGCCGCCACGCCCACGAAAGCGGGATACGGCGCGGTGATGACATAGGTGGGAATCTGCTTGAGGTAATCGGCAAAGCGGCCCTTCGCCTCGAAGCGCTCGCGGAACGGCGAGCGCTCGAAATAATCGCCCAGGCGGGGCACGATGCCGCCGCCGATGTACAGGCCGCCGAGCGTTCCGAGCGTGAGCGCGACGTTGGAGGCGACGGTGCCCAGCATCGCGCAGAAGCACTCGACCGCTTCCAGGCATTGCGGGTCGCTGCCGTCGAGCATGCGCTTGACGATTTCCGGCGCATCGAGCCGGGCGGAAGCCGCGGCGTCGTCGCTGCGCGCGGCGAGCGCCTCGTAAATCAGTTCGAGCCCCTGGCCGGACACCAGGCGCTCGGCGGAGACATGCGGCAGGCGGCGCCAGGCGTATTGCAGCACGGCGAGTTCGCGCATGTCGTTCGGCGCGAACGATGCGTGCCCGCCTTCGCTGGCGAGCGCGATCCAGCGGCCGTCGCTCGGGATCAAGCCGCCGACGCCGAGACCGGTGCCGGCGCCGACCAGGCCGACCACGCCGCCGGGGTCGGGCGCGCCGCCGCCGATCTGCCGCCGATGCTCCGGCTCCAGGTGCGGCAAGGCCATCGCCAGCGCGGTGAAGTCGTTGACCACCAACAGCGTGTCGAAACCCAGCCGGCGGCGCGCTTCGTCGATCGAGAAGGCCCAGTGGTGATTGGTCATCCGGACCCAGTCGCCGTGCACCGGGTTGGCGATCGCCACGGCGGCATGCTGCACCGGCGGATGGCCGGCTTCGTTCAGGTAGGCTTCGACGGCTTCGGTGAATTCGGCATAGTCGGCGGCGCGCAGGACGCGGATCGTGTCGATCCGTCCGGGCGCGCGCTCGAGGGCGAAACGGGCATTGGTGCCGCCGATGTCGGCCAACAGGCGCGGGCCGTCGAGATAGCGTTCCGCGTCGTGCGGAGGATAGATGCTTGCTGGCATGGATGGCGATGGATCGATTCGGTTTCCGCGCGGCAGGCGGCAAGAGGATCGCTCTTAACTAAAGACCGGCAGCGGGCCTGAAAATTCGGCGGGCGCGGCGAACGGGCGCTCTGGCGAGACGCCGGAAGGCGCGCGCGAGCGCCTGCATGACGAGGAGCAGGCTCGGGCCTTCTCGCGCAAGCCCCTCGCGGGAGGGCCCTCAGATTTCCTCGGACCAGGTAAAGCCGTGGCGCGTGAGCAAGGCGCTCGAGGAAGCCGGCCCCCAACTACCCGCCATATATGGCTTGGGCGGCAGCGCGCTGTCTTGCCAGGCGTCCAGCAAGGGTTCGACCCATTGCCAGGCGGCTTCCTGTTCGTCGCGCCGCACGAACAGCGCGAGATTGCCGCGGATCGCGTCGAGCAGCAGGCGTTCATAGGCGTCGGCGCGCGGCTGGCGGAAGGCTTGGTCGAACGCGAGATCGAGCGTGACCGGCTGCAATCGCATCGCATCGCCGGGCTCCTTGGCGAGGCAATGGAGTTCGATCGATTCGTCCGGCTGCAGGCGGATCACGAGGCGGTTCGCCGATTGCGCCGACAGGCCGGCCGGCATCGGCAGGATCGCGTGCGGCACCGGGCGGAAGGTGACGACGATCTCGGCCACGCGCTGCGTCAGGCGCTTGCCGGTGCGCAGGAAGAACGGCACGCCGGCCCAGCGCCAGTTGTCGATCTCGGCCTGGATGGCGACGAAGGTTTCGGTGCGCGAATCGGAGGGAATGCCGGCTTCGTCGAGATAGCCGCGCACCGACTGGCCGCGGATCGCGCCGGCCTTGTACTGGCCGCGCACGGCGACCTGGTCGAGCGCATCGAGCCGCAGGGGTTTGAGCGCGCGCAGCACGCGCAGCTTTTCGTCGCGGATGGCGTCGGCGTGCATCGAGGTCGGCGGCTCCATGGCGACCATGCATAGCAATTGCAGCAAATGATTCTGCACCATGTCGCGCAATGCGCCGGTGGCGTTGTAGAACTCGCCGCGCTGCTCGACGCCGAGCTCTTCGGCGATCGTCAGCTGCACGTGGGCGATCGATTCGCGCCGCCACAGCGGTTCGAACAGGGTGTTGGCGAAGCGCAGGGCCAGCAGGTTCTGCACCGATTCCTTGCCGAGGTAATGATCGATGCGGTAGATCTGGTTTTCGGCGAACACGCGGGCCACGGCGTCGTTGATCGCGCGCGACGAGCGCAGGTCGGTGCCGAGCGGCTTTTCGAGCACGACGCGCGCCGCGGACAAGTCGATGCCGGCCGCCGCGAGATTGGCGCAGATGGGTTCGAACAACAGCGGCGCGGTGGCCAGGTAGAACACCGGCACGCCGTCGGCCTCGCGCAGCACGGCGGCCAGCGGCGCATAGCTCTGCCCGGCCGTCGCATCGATGGTCAGGTAATCGATGCGCGCCAGGAAGGCTTCCCAGCCGGCTTCCGGACTTGCGCCCTTGGCATCGCCGATATGGGGGCCGACGCGTTGCCGCACGCTGGCCAGGTAGGCGTCGCGCGAGATCGCTTCGCGCGCCACGCAGACGATGCGGCCCTTGCCGTGCAGCTTCCCGGCGCGGTGCGCGGCGAACAAGGCGGGCAGGATTTTCCGCATCGACAAATCGCCGGTGGCGCCGAACAGGATGAAGGTGAACGCGGGAGTGAGTTGCATGGCGAAGAATGGCGAGGTCGATATTTTGTAATGGAGTTACAAAAATACAGGTTTTTGCACTGTTTTCTGTTGCGAATCGCTAATTATCTTGTAATTTTACTAGAAAAATCAGACGGCCAAGGCCCTACGTTCCCGGATTGGACAACGGGAACGCGGCTTGTTTCAGGCGCACTCAGAATTGCCGGAAATAACGCACGGCCAGCAGTTTTTCCGGGGCGGCGTCGGCCAGGTTGTTGGGGTGGCGGCGCAGCGTGAGCGCGTAGGCCAGCGAGGCATTGCCGTCGAGCGGCAGCAGGTAGTTGGCCTCGGCCATCACTTCGCGCGTCGCCGGCACCATCGAGAAGCTGCGGCGTTCGCGCACCTCGGCGCCGCTGTCGTCGATGGCGGCGATCACGTCGAGCGTCATGCGGCCCGAATAGCTGCGCAGCGGTTGCGACAGCGCGAGGCTGAAACGGTCGCCGGCGAGCAGGCGGTCGGATGCGATCAGCGCGAGCGAGAAGGCATTGGTGCGGGTATCGCTCACGTCGGTGATGACGCGGCCGGCGCTGGCCTCGCCCGGCGTGATGCCGTAGGCCAGCTGGCCGGCGATCGCCAGCCGCGGCGCGGCGAGCACGGCGCCGGCCAATTGGACCGCCTCGGTCGCGACGCGCGGACCGAAACCCAGCGCGCCGCCCGCGTGGGCGCCGAGATAGCCGCCGGCTTCGCGCGCGCGCGTGATGGACAGCGACACGGCGGCGCCGTCGAACGAACGCGAGAGTTCGAACAGGGCCAGCTCGGTGCGCGGCAAGGGCGTGGTGCGGACCGGTATCGCGTCGCGTCCGTATTGCGAGGCCTGCAGACGGTTCAGGCCGGAGCTGAGCACGCCGGCGGCGACGCGCACGCCGCCGACGCTCCGCGCCAGGGCCGCGTGCGCCGCGTTCGGCGCCAGGGCGAAATACGGATTGGCGAGCACGGGGATGGCGAGATCGGCGCCGCCGAACGGCATGGCCGCCAATCCGAAATGGCGGGCGGCGAAACCGCCGGCGCCGAACGCCAGTTCGATACCGCTGGCGAAGGCCGACACCAACCCGAATCCGGCCAGCCGCGAGGCTGCGGCGGCTTGCGGGCCGCCGGGCGCGAGCGCAGGCGCCGCCCCGCCCGGCCGGACGCTGCGCTCGTGGGCGACCGTCAAGCGCGCGCCGTTGTCGAGCACGCGGTCGACGATGTCGATGCGGCGGTCGAGATTGCCGAACACCTGGCCGAGCGACATCGCGGCCGGCTGCGACACGATGGTGCCGAGATCGACTTCATAGCCGCGCCGGAATTCGTCGAGCGCAATCATGCGCAGCGAGCCCGCCGCCGCCAGGCTCCACAGCCGGCTGGTGGCGGACGACGGCCGCAGCAGCGTGTCGCGCATGGCGGCCGGCGTGCCGTCCCGGCTCGTGGCCCTGACCATCCCGACCGGCTGCAAGGCTTTTTCGAGATTGACGAGGCCGCGCCCGTAGACCGGATCGACGCCGGGCGCGCCGAGATCGGTCGCCGTGGCGAACAGGATGGCGGCGATCTGCTCGGCGCGCAGGTACGGCCACAATTGCTTGAGCACGGCGGCCGCGCCGCTGACGACCGGGGTCGCCATCGAGGTGCCGCTGCGCGCCATATACCGGCCGTCGAGATGGGTCGAGGACAGGTCGACGCCGGGCGCGACCAGGTACCAGGCGGCGGCGTCGCCGGCGCGGTTCGAGAAATCGGCGAGGCGATTGCGCGCGTCGACGGCGCCGACGGCGATGATCTGGCCGTTGGCCCAGGCTTCCTTGGCGAAGCGCGCCGGCCATTCCGGATGGGCCGCGCCGCTGTTGCCGGCGGCGGCCACCAGCAGCAGGCCAGCGCGCACCGCCTCGCGCGCGGCGCCCGGCGCATAGCGGTCCGGGGTGCCGAAGCTCAGGTTGGCGATCTGCGCGCGGCCGATGGCGTAGCGCAGGCCGGCATCGGCATAGGCCGACGAACCGCCGCCGCTGTCGCTGAAGATCTTGATCGGCAAGAGCCGCGCGTCGTAGGCCACGCCGGACATGCCGCGGCCGTCGCGGCCGGCGGCCAGCAGGCCGGCGACGTGCGTGCCGTGGCCGCGGGCATCGAACACGCCGGACGAGCCGGTCGCGTTATAGCCGGGCAGCAGCTTGCCGGCCGCCGAGAATTCGGGATGCGCGGCGGCGATGCCGGTATCGAGCACGGCGATCGTCACCCCCTTGCCGCTGCCGCCGCGCGCATAGGCGGGGCCGGCCTTGATCGCGGCGGCGGCCGGCGAAGCGGCGCCCTCGGGATCGGCGGCGGCCGGGACAGCGCAAGCCGACGCCAGCGCCAACGCGCCGCGCCGGATGATCGAACGAGAAAACATATCGCCTTTCTCCGGGAAGAACGGAACGGGGAAAGGGCGGCGCTGCGCCGGGAGCGGTTGCGGCTCGGGTAGGCGGCGGCCCCGCTGACTCGTCGGCGGTCCTCGGAGTCCGGAAGCTTTGCGTCCCCGTCTCGCGACGGGTTTGCCCTTACGTTACCCGCCGCGCGGCGGGTAACGTGATTGTGCGCGGTTGCGCGCGGCATGGAAATGGAATTTCGGCATCTCTGTCAGAGCGGCCCAACGATTCGCCGCGCGGGCATGGCAACCCGCTTGGCAAACGATTATTTCACGCGCTCTTCGAGGGGATGCTCTCGGTTGAACTCGGCTTCCTGTTCTTCCGACAAGGCATGCACGAGGATGACGCTGTTGGAGAACGCGGTCTGCGTGTGGCCGCAATGCGGGCAGGTATAGCCGGACGTATAGGCGCCGTCCTTTTCGAAGTCGAATTCATTGACTTGGAACGGACGGCGGCAGTCGAGATTGGTACAGCGTTCGAATTTCATAAGAAGCGCTTCGATATGAATCTCGTCGATTACACAGAATGACGCCTGCAACTATTCTTTCCGACCCACAAGATAATTACAAGAAACAATCCGCCCTTTGCGCACGCGCTTTGCGCAACATCAAATTTCCTGTGCGGCGTTTTTGACGAATTGCGACACTGCCTGTTTCGGCACAAGCCGAAGCAGGCGATGTCTCAGCGGCTGTGCGATGTCAGGCGCGAGAGCGGCGATGCCATGCTGACGCCGGGCGCGGTGCTGGCCGCGCCGCGCGAGGTTTCCGCCCTGGCGCCGCCTTGCGCTTCGTCCAGGCGTTCGTCCGCCTCGCCGGCGAGCAGGCTCACGCCTTGCGGATGCCTGCGCATCGCCACGCCGACCGCCAGGATATCGATCACCAAGAGGTGCAGGATCCTGCTCACCATCGGCAGATGGGTCGACACGTCTTCCACGTGATCGACGACCAGCACGGCGTCGGCGCGCCGCGCGAGCGGCGAATGGCTGCCCGTGATCGCGACCACCGCCGCCCCGCGCTCGCGCGCCTTGTCGGCCACGTCGAGCAATTCCGGCAGGCGGCCGGAGGCGCTGATGATGACGGCGACGTCGCGCGGCTTGAGCACGCCGGCCGACAGCGCCTGCAGGCGCGGATCGGTATAGGCCGCGCTCGGCACGCCGAAGCGCAGGAACTTGAATTGCGCATCCTGCGCCACCACGCCGTAATGGCCGAGCGCATAGAAATCGACGCGGTCGGCATGCAGCAGCAATTCGATCGCGCGGTCGATCATCTCGCGGTTCAACTGGCTGCGCACCTGCAGGATCGAGGATGCCGTATTGCCGAGCACCTTGGCGCCGAGCTCGAGCATCGAATCGTCGTGCGTGACTTGCGAATGGGTGATCGGCACGGTGCCGGTCAGGCCGGATGCCAGGCGCAGCTTGAAATCGGACAATCCCTCGCAGCCCATCGAGCGGCAGAAACGGATCACGGTCGGCTGGCTCACCTGGGCGGCGCGCGCGATCTCGGCGATCGGATCGTTGACCACCGAATGCGGATGGGCGAGCACGTGTTCGGCCACCCGCAATTCCGCGGGCGACAACTCGGGGCGCACGCGCCGGATCTGGGACAGGATGGCCGAGCCGCCGGCCGAGGTGAGGGTGCGCAGTTGCGCATCCAGGATCGCGGAAGCGCCGATGAAGGTGGCGTGCTCGGCCGTGATGACGTAGGTCGGAATCGCCGCCACGTAGCGGGAGAAGCGGCCTTTCTCCTCGAAGCGCCGGCGGAACGGGGACCGGTCGAAATACTCGCCGAGGCGCGGCACGATGCCGCCGCCGATATAGATGCCGCCGAGCGCGCCGAGCGTGACCGCCAGGTTGGCGGCGGCGGTGCCGAGCATGGTGCAGAACGCTTCCAGCGTTTCCTCGCACACCGGGTCGTCCTGATCCAGGGCATGCTGCGTGATCTCGGGCGCGGTCAGGTTGCGGGCCGCGACGCCGGCCCGTTCGGCCAGCGCGCGGTACATCAATTCGAGGCCGGGACCGGACAGCAGGCGTTCGAAGGAGACGTGGTCGAATTGCTTCCAGGCGTGGCGCAGGATCGCGATCTCGCGTTCGTCGCGCGCCGAGAAACTGGTATGGCCGCCTTCGGAACCGAGCGAGATCCAGCCGTCGCCGGCCGGAATCAGGCCCGACACGCCGAGCCCGCTGCCGGGACCGAGCAGGCCGATCACGCTCTTCCGGTCCGCTTCCCCGCCGCCGACCTGGCGCACGTCGCGGCCGCCCAGGCGCGGCAAGGCCATCGCCAGCGCGGTGAAGTCGTTCACGATCAAGAGCGTATCGAGCCCGAGCTGCTGGCGCGTCTCCTCGATCGAGAAATGCCAGTGGTAGTTGGTCATGCTGACCTTGTCGCCCGACACCGGGTTGGCGATCGCGACGGCGGCATGTTCGACCCGGGCCGGCAGGATGCTGGTCAGATAGGCGGTGATCGCGGATTGGAAATCCGGGTAATCGGCACAACGCAGGGAAGCGATCTGGGTGAATTCGCCGCGCGCGGTCTCGAGCGCGAAACGGGCATAGGTGCCGCCGATGTCGGCGATCAGCCGGGGGCTGTCGAATACGGCCATGTTGTGCGGGCTCTGCTAAATATATTGAGTGTCGCTTATTGTACGCATATTGCCTTATTCGCAGCAGGTGTGAGTGACATTCTATGAAACTGCACTAATATGTAACTTCACTACAGATCATTGCACCATGATGGTGCCGCGGCCGACTTTCGCTCGCTCTCCCCTCCAAAATGCTTTCTTTTCAAGGAAAAGAGGATTTCGGCGAAATTCCCGCGCCGATAAAAATCCCGCTTCCCTCGTTGCATTTGAAATGTAGTTTTGCTACATTAGCTAACCAATGGAGAAACTAAATTACATTCCGGCCCTGCCTTCGTCGCTACCATGCGAAGCGAACGGACCAGTACGTCCGGCCGGAATGATGCACCGACAAGGCTGACCACCATCGTGGATAGAACGCATTTCATCGATAGCAGAACCCGCAAATGCGGCCGGGACGGATGCCGGACTCCAACCATCATCGGCGGCCGTCCGGCCGCATGGGGTGATTGACGTGAACGCGAGCTTTACCCGGCGCCCGGCGCTGCCATTCCCCTGGCTGGTGGCCGATATCGGCGGCACCTTCGCCCGTTTCGGGCTGGTGCTGGGCGACGGATCCGAGACGCAAGGCGGCATCCGGCATGTGCGCAAGCTGCCGGTGGCGTCGTTCGCCGATCCGGCCAAGGCGGCGCAAGCATATTTCGCCGACATGGCCGCCGCGCTCGGCGCCGGCTTCAGCGCTCCGCGCGCCGCCGCGTTCGCCGTCGCCTCGCCGCTCGACGGCGACCGGGTCGAGCTGCTCAATGCCCACTGGAGTTTCTCGCGGGCGGCCGTGCAGGCCGAGCTGGACCTCGATGCCTTCATCGTGCTCAATGATTTCGAAGCGCTGGCGCTGTCGCTGCCGCGCCTGGATGCCACGCAATTGCGCGCCCATAAGGCATTGCCGCAACCGCAAGGCACGCTGGCGGTGATCGGCCCGGGCACCGGGCTCGGCGTCGCCGGCGTCGTCGAAACGCCCGGCGGCTGGACCGCCCTGCCGACCGAAGGCGGCCATGCGACACTCGCGGCGGCCGACGATTTCGAAAGCGCCCTGCTCGCTCATGTGCGCCGGGAATATGCGCACGTGTCGGCCGAACGCCTGCTGTCGGGCATCGGCATGCCGGTACTGTACGGCGCCGTCGCGCATCTGCTCGGCGCCCCGGCGGAAGAGTTGAATACCGAATCGATCGTCGAGCGCGGCATGAACGGCGGCGATCCGGTATGCGGCCGCACGCTCGACGTGTTCTGCGCCCTGCTCGGCGGGTTCGCCGGCAATGTCGCCCTGACGCTCGGCGCGCGCGGCGGCGTCTACATCGGCGGCGGCATCGTGCCGCGCCTCGGCGAACGCTTCTTCGCCTCGCAATTCCGCGAGCGCTTCGAAGCGAAAGGGCGGTTCCGCGGTTATCTCGAAGAGATCCCGACCGCGCTGATCACCGACACGCTCGCGGCCCTGACCGGCGCGGCGGCGGCGATCGACCAGTACGCCGCGTAACTTACCAATCCATGCATCCAACGATGCATGGGTTTCGAATTTGATTCAAACCGGTTTGAATCCATGAAATCGGCCGGGGATACGAAAAATTCGCTGGAAGAAGAAGGAGACGATATGGAGTTTTCAGGAGCCGAGCGCCAGCCCGGCAGACGGCTGACCGGTTTTGGCGTGGTCGTGCTGTTGCACGTGCTGGTGGTGTATGCCTTGCTCACCGGCCTGGCGCGCAAGGTGGTCGAGGTCATCAAGCAACCGATCGAGACCAAGATCATCGAGGAGGTCAAACCGCCG
>Ga0196972_1000713_pt1 | contig 13207 bp, 11 predicted proteins | sample S1v_2013CmetaG_FD_148618 | JGI IMG/M metagenome (GOLD analysis project Ga0196972, IMG submission 148618) | Soil microbial communities from Anza Borrego desert, Southern California, United States - S1+v_20-13C | ecosystem: Environmental > Terrestrial > Soil > Desert | place: USA: California...
CGCATCAATACCGCTACTACCTCAACTATTGCACGTTTAATTATACGATGAGCTGGTGGAATTGGGAACGGTGGGAAAAAGAAATAGACTGGATGGCGCTGAATGGAATCAATATGCCATTGGCGATAACGGGACAAAATTCAATTTGGAGCAAAGTATACCGCGATCTTGGCTTCTCTTCTACTGACCTTCAAACCTTTTTCAGCGGGCCCGCCTATTTCAATTGGTTCTGGATGGGAAACCTTGATGGATGGGGCGGCCCGCTTCCTGAGAGCTTCATGAAACGCCAGGAGGAATTACAGAAAAAGATACTCGCCAGGCAACGCGCATTAGGCATGAAACCCATCCTTCCTGCGTTTACCGGCCACGTGCCGCCCGCATTCAGGGAAAAATTTCCTGCCGCGAAACTCAAGAAGACCAGCTGGCAAGGCTTCAATGATGTTTACATTCTTGATCCCGATGACAGTATGTTTACGGTGATCGGCAAAAATTTTATTCGCGAATTGATCAAAACCTTTGGAACCGATCATCTTTATTCGGCTGATACATTTAATGAAAACACACCGCCAACAAATGATTCATCTTATCTTGATGGAATAAGTAAAAAGGTTTTCCAATCAATGGCCGAGGTTGACTCCAACGCAGTTTGGATCATGCAGGGCTGGATGTTTTCATATAGTGCAAAATACTGGCAACCCACCCAGGTTAAGGCATTACTCAATGCGATTCCTGATGACAGGATGATCATACTTGACCTGTATAGCGAAAGCAAGCCCATGTGGAATAAAACGGAAGCCTATTATGGTAAGCCCTGGATCTGGTGCATGCTCCACAACTTTGGAGGTAATATCAGCCTCTATGGCAGGATGAAGAATGTAGCTAATGATCCTGTGGAAGCAGCAAATCATCCCCATTCAGGAAAGATGGCAGGCATAGGTTTGACCCCCGAAGCTATTGAACAGAACCCGGTGATGTATGAACTTATGCTCGAACATGCCTGGAGCGATACTGCCATCGATCTCGATACCTGGTTAAAGAAGTATGCTTTGCGCAGGTATGGAAAGAAAAATACAGATGCAGAAAAAGCCTGGATTATTTTAAAAAATACGGTGTATGATGGCGGCATTACCTCGGGAGGACCTGAATCTATCATTGTCAGCCGGCCTACTTTTCAACCTTACACCCGTTGGGCGAATACTAAAAAAGGATACGCGCCTAAAGACCTCGTACCAGCACTTCAATTAATGATACAAGCATCTTCAGAGTTGAAAAGCTCTGAAGGCTTTCAATATGACTTGCTTGACCTCACCCGCCAGGTGCTGGCAAATTATGCTGACACGATACAACGATTGTTTACAGAAGCCTATAACCGGAATGATAGTATAGCATTCGGTAATTACACTTCTCAATTTCTCCGGCTCATTGATGACCTTGACAAACTTCTTTCCACCCACCCTGACTTCATGCTGGGAAAATGGTTACGTGACGCCAAAAAATGGGAAATAGACAAAAATGAGAAAGGCGTGTATGAACGCAATGCAAGAAACCTGGTTACCCTGTGGGGTGATAAGAATAGCCGCCTTACCGAATACTCAAACAGGCAGTGGGCCGGATTGTTGAAGGGATACTATAAACCCCGCTGGCAACAGTTCATATCTTCAGTGATGATGTCATGGCAGGATGGAAATAAATTTGATGAAAAAGAATTTGAAAGCTCAATTAAAGAGTGGGAGTGGAATTGGGTAAATGGCAATGAAGTTTACCGGCACCAACCGGCAGGAAATATTATTGCCACCTGTGTGGCTGCGTGGAAAAAGTATGAGCCCCAACTTAGAAAAACTTATTCGTTAAACTAAAGCCAAACGAGATGAAAATTTCCTTCTTAAGCTTGTTAATATTGCCGTGTATACTTTCATATAGCCAGGAAGCCAAATGGGATAGTACATTTCGGCCTAACAGCTATTCATTAAAAGTGGAACAATTTCGAGGGTATCCTGATTCGCCGGGGGATATTATTTTTCTTGGTAATAGTATTACAGCTGGTACTGACTGGATGGAGCTGCTGGGAAACACAAGTGTTCGGAACCGGGGTATTTCCGGTGACATCACCTATGGAGTGCTTGAACGCCTTGATGAGGTGACGGAAGGAAACCCTGCAAAGATCTTCATACTGATCGGGATAAATGATATTGCAAGGAACATTCCTGATTCACTCATCCTGGATAACTACAAAAAGATCATAAAAAGGATCAGGCATGCATCACCAGGCACTGCAGTGTACTTTCATAACCTATTGCCCGTAAATAATGAATTTACTCCCGCACGAAACCATTTTAACAAGGATGAACACGTACTTTTTATTAATGAAGAGCTCGCGAAAATCTGCAGGGAAGAGAAAGTAACCCTTATTGACCTGTACAATCCTTTTAAGAACGCAGAAAACAAATTGGATAAAAAATATACTTACGACGGCCTGCACTTAACCCATGCCGGCTATTTACTCTGGGCATCCTTACTTAAAAAATACCTGAACTGATGAAGAGAAACAACTTGACCCTGGTTGCCACTTTTGCAAGCTTACTTAGTGCATGCGGCCCATCAAACAAGATCGGCAATTCGCCATCCATGCCCCTTCCTGCATTTAATAAGGAGGGCCACCGCGGTGCGCGTGGCTTGTTGCCTGAAAACACAATCCCTTCCATGTATGCTGCTATCGATCATGGAGTAAATACGGTGGAAGTTGATGTTGTATTTTCAAAGGACCGTGAAGTAGTGATCTCTCATGATGTCTATTTTCATCCTGACATCACCACCACTCCTGACGGCAGGCATCTTTCGTCAAAAGAGGCACAGACCTACCTGCTGTATAACATGACTTACGATAGCATTCGCAAGTATGATGTTGGTTTAAAGCCCCACCCTGATTTTCCTTTGCAGAAAAAGATACCTGCCTATAAACCTTTACTGGGAGAATTGATAGACTCCACTGATAATTATGCGGCAGGAAAAGGAATTCCCATCCTTTACAACATTGAATTAAAAACGAACAAAAACAATGATAACACTAAGCATCCACCCGTTGAGGAATTTGTGGATGGCGTGATGAAAGTGGTAAATGAAAAGAACCTTTCTGCCAGGTGTTACCTTCAGTCATTCGACTTCCGTCCATTGCAAATCATCAATAAAAAATACCCGCATATCGTGACAGCGCTATTGGTAGGCGGAAATGAAAAGCGATCGCTCGACCAGGTTATCACCGACCTCGGTTACCAACCCGAAATATACAGTCCACACTATTCACTGGTAACACCTGAACTGGTGAAAGCCTGCCATGACAAGGGCATTAAGCTCATTCCCTGGACGGTCAACACGCTTGATGAAATGAAACGACTGAAAGCATTGGGTGTAGATGGAATAATTACTGACTACCCTGATTATTTTGCAGAACTATAATTTGAAAATATAAAAAGTTTTATTCACTTTTAACCGATGGCTATGCCTAAATACATTCTATCCTTTGACCAGGGAACCACCAGCTCAAGAGCAATCATCTTTGATAAAAAAGGTTCTATTATTTCTACCGCACAAAAAGAATTTACACAGATATTTCCGCAGCCAGGCTGGGTGGAACATGACGCCAATGAAATCTGGAGCACGCAATTGGGTGTGGCTACTGAAGCAGTACTTAAGGCAGGCCTGACGGTGGAAGATATTGCTGCCATTGGCATCACTAACCAGCGCGAAACAGCCGTGATCTGGGACAGGGCAACCAGCCAGCCAGTTTACAATGCCATCGTTTGGCAAGACAGGAGAACGGCGGGTTATTGTGATGAATTAAAGAAAGAAGGCAGCGATGTGATGATTAAGAATAAAACCGGATTAGTAACCGATGCTTACTTTTCCGGAACCAAGATCAAATGGATTCTCGACAATGTACCGGGAGCCAGGAAGAAAGCGGAAAATGGCGAACTGTGTTTTGGAACTATCGACAGCTGGCTGTTGTGGAAGCTCACCAATGGAAAGGTGCATGCAACTGACATTACCAATGCCTCCCGAACGCTTATCTATAATATCCATTCATTGAAATGGGATGAGGACCTGCTTAAGCTGTTTAACATACCGGCGAGCATGCTGCCTGAAGTGCGATCAAGCAGTGAAATATTCGGCATGACGCAAAACCTGCTTACCGCATCATCCATCCCTGTGAGCGGGATCGCCGGTGATCAGCAATCAGCCTTATTTGGGCAAATGTGCCTCCAGCCCGGAATGGTGAAGAATACTTACGGAACCGGGTGCTTCATGCTGATGAACACGGGCACGAAGCCGGTCGATTCAAAGAATAACCTGGTTACCACCATTGCGTGGAAAGTGAATGGAGAAGTACAATATGCGCTCGAAGGAAGCGTATTCATTGGAGGTGCCGTTGTTCAATGGCTTAGGGATGGACTGCACATCATTCAAACTTCATCTGATGTGGAACCACTGGCAATGAAAGTGCAGGATAATGGCGGCGTGTGTTTTGTACCGGCATTTACCGGCCTGGGTGCGCCCTACTGGAACCAGCACGCACGTGGAATGATCACGGGAATCACCCGCGGAACCACCGATGCACATATAGCACGGGCTGCCATAGAAAGTATCGCTTACCAGTCAATGGACATCATGAAAGCAATGGAGGCTGATGCAGGTTTGCCCATAAAAGAAGTACGCGTGGATGGAGGAGCAACGGTAAATAACCAGTTGATGCAATTTCAAAGTGACATCCTGAATTCTATCGTGGTACGTCCTCAAATCACCGAGACCACTGCACTCGGTGCGGCCTACCTTGCAGGGCTGGCCGTAGGCTATTGGCAGAACATTGGCGAACTGGAAAACTATTGGCAGAAAGACCGCGCTTTCTCTCCTGTCATGAAAGAAGAAGAAAGAAAAGCGCTCCAGGAAAATTGGAAGCGGGCGATTAAGGCGGCGCAGGCGTGGACGAGTTAACGTTTCCCCGCCTGTGGCGGGACAGGCGTTTTCCCTTATAGAACCTGCAGACAAGAAATTTCCCTCCCCGTACAGTGGGAGAATACGTATCTTAATACGCCTAATAATTGACTAATTGACTAATTGACTAATTGACTAATTGACTAATTGACTAATTGACTAATTGACTAATTGACTAATTGACTAATTGACTAATTGACTAATTGACTAATTGACTAATTGACTAATTGACTTTTATCTAATCAAACCAAAACACCATGACTCCTTTTCTCGGCGAATTTATCGGCACCGCTCTCCTGATCATTATGGGATGCGGAGTAGTAGCAAATGTTGTACTTAATAAGACTAAAGGCAACAATTCCGGATGGATCGTAATCACCTTTGGTTGGGCGATGGCCGTATTCCTTGGGGTATATGCTTCCAAAAGTTTCGGCGGGAGCGGGCATATCAATCCCGCGTTTACACTGGCGATGGCTGCATTTGATGAAAATTTTGATACATCATTGACGATCATTTACGTGCTCGCACAATTTGCCGGCGCATTTACCGGTGCGTGCATTGTCTGGCTCGCATACAAAAATCATTTTGAGGAAACAGCGGAAGGCGATTTAAAACTGGCGGTTTTTAGTTCCGGGCCTGCAATACGGAATTCAGGTTCTAACCTGATCACTGAGTTTATCGGCACATTCATTCTCGTACTTGGCGCTTTATCAATGTCGCAACCTGAGAGCTCAATGGGAAGCCTCGATGCATTACCCGTGGCACTATTGGTACTGGGAATTGGCCTTTCCCTCGGCGGACCCACAGGATATGCAATCAATCCGGCTCGTGACCTTGCGCCAAGGATCGCACATTTTATTCTTCCTATTCCCCGCAAAGGAAACAGCGACTGGGCATACTCCTGGATACCGGTAGTTGGTCCCATTCTGGGAGGACTGGTTGCGGCGGTTCTTTATTTTAAGGTACTTGCTGTCTGATTAGTCAATGAGTCAATGAGTCAATGGGTTACTTACATTCGGAGAGTCCCATTGACTAATTGACTAATTACCTCCCCTGCCTTCATCAAGTGCTCATCGTTGATGTTTAGTGGGGGCGATATTCTCAAACAATCCGGCGCAAACAGAAACCAGTCAGTAAGAATACCTGCATTCAGGCAACCATCAATCACCTTTTTGTTAGTCTCAAATGAATCAAACCTTATGGCCTGCCAGAGTCCGTTTGAATTGACGGGAGTGATTCCCGCATTTTTCCAATAAGCATTCAACAATTCTTCCTTTCTTCTTACTGAATCGATGATTTTCTCTTCAACGAGTACTTTCATTGCCGCGAGCCCTGCCGCACAACTCAATGGATGTCCGCCAAAGGTGGTGATGTGACCGAGGACGGGGTTATCCGTCAACGAGAGCATTCTTTCCCTGCTGCTGATAAATGCGCCCAACGGTAGTCCGCCTCCCAGGGCTTTTCCAAGCAGGAGAACATCAGGCACAATGTCAAATTCTTCAAATGCCCACAATCTTCCGGTTCTTCCAAACCCACATTGTATCTCATCCAGCACCAGCAACACGCCCTGCTCAGTACATTTATTACGTAAGGCCTGCATCCATTCCCTTGAAGGGGTAATGATGCCCGCCTCTGCCTGTATGGTCTCAGCCACAACGCATGCCACTTCATCTGTGATTGCGTTCAATGAATCAAAATCGGCATACTGAAGATGTACTATACCCGGCAACAAAGGTCTGAATGCATTCCGCCAGTGTTCACTCCCGAGAATGCTCAATGCTCCCTGGGTGGAACCATGATAAGAATTATTAAATGCAACGATCTTCCTTCGATTCGTAATTCTCTTTGCCAGTTTCATAGCGCCTTCAACAGCTTCTGCGCCTGAATTGGTGAAGTATACTGAATTGAGATTCGGAGGTAGATGTGATGCGAGATAGCTAGCATACTGCACCTGTGGAGATTCAATGAATTCTCCATACACCATTACATGGAGGTAGGCATCCATTTGTTGCCGGATCGCTTGTAATACCCTGGGATGTCGATGACCGGTATTCGCCACTGAAATACCCCCAATAAGATCAATGTATTCCTTACCCGTTTTATCATAAAGCACTGCGCCTTCCGCTTTCACGATCTCCAATGCGATCGGCGCCGCAGAAGTCTGTGCCACATGACGAAGAAATAATTCGCGCTGGTTCAATGCCTGATTTTTTCACAAAGAACGACATATCGGGGGATTTCATGAAACGATGAATTGTAAGTAGGCGGTAACTTGCAGCCTGAACCCCGATGATCGATGAGCGATGGGCGAAACCGATCGCGGGTGGAGAAACTGAAAACTTAAATTAATAAGAATAATGATGGTGGTATTAACCGTAAACGGAAAAACGCCCAAAATGGGTTCGAATGTTTTTATTGCTCCCAATGCAACTATCGTAGGGGAAGTGACCATGGGTGACGATTGCAGCATATGGTTCAATGCGGTGGTTCGGGGTGATGTAAACTTCATACGCATTGGAAATAAAGTAAACATACAGGATGGTGCAGTGATACATTGCACTTATAAACGGTGTGGGACTACCATTGGTAATAATGTATCAATAGGCCACAATGCCATTGTGCATGGATGTACGCTTCATGACAATGTGCTTATTGGAATGGGTTCTATCGTAATGGATAATGCCATTGTAGAATCAAATACCATCATTGCCGCCGGAGCCGTAGTGCTTGAAAACACACATTGTGAAGCCGGGAGCATTTATGCCGGGGTTCCCGCTAAAAAAGTAAAGAACATTCCTGCTGAAATGATAAGCGGAGAAATAAACCGGATTGCGGAAAATTATGTAACGTATGCGGATTGGTTTCGGTAGGGCAGGCGATGGGGTTAGGAGTTAGGGGTTAGTGGTTAGGGGTTTTGCCAGTTTCCTATTGAATAGAGTTTCCTTGGAAATTCGTATAGTGGATGTAACAATTACAATATTGTTCAGAAAATCTAAACCTGCAATCGAGGTGCAATTCGTTCAGTGAAACTTCACATCTCAAAATTTAAATGGGAAAGTATAATTGCAAAAATTGAATTCGCGTTTATACACAAAAACATCACGCCGAAATTCATGAACTTGCAGGTATTTTTGGTCTTACCTAACTCTTAACTCCTAACCCCTAACCTTTACGCGATCCTTCTCCCCTCCACATTCATCCTCTCATCCACAAGATTTGCAAGGGCAACAACAGCATTGTTATCTTTTGTGGCAGCTTCATGGGTGCGGGTAGGGAACAATGAAATTCCATTATAGATGCTATAATGCAAGGTCATGAAGTGTCCTTTGAATTTGAATTGCCAGTCGATGGCATCAAAATCATCTTCCTTATTGGTAAAGCTTACATTAAAATCGTCGGTCAGAATGCCGGCAACCTGGTAGAAGCGTTTCAATCCGCCATCATCGCTGATAATGGCCTCGGTACAGCCAAGGGTGGTTCGTAGGGTAAGACCCATAATTGTGATTTAATAGTTTCCCATAAAGACCGGATCCTATAAAAAATAGCTGCACTGGTGGCGCTAACTTTTGAATTTTTTAGCTTTTCTGGCTGCTTTTTCGGCATCAGGGTCGCCGCTTATGAGCTTTTCGGCACCCACGTTCTTTCCATTGGTCGGGCAACCAGATCCGCGCTTAAACAGATTGCATGATGATGCAAGGATCACCAAAAAGCAACAAATGAAGAGTGTTATTACGAGATTTTTCATTTCGCGGTTATGTTCTTAGAACGAAGTTACGCAGAATTAATTGCGGGTGAAATAGTAAAGTTACGCAGATTCGTTTGACATCTATGCCTGTCAAAACCTGGCGTTTGGCACTGGCGGGCTATCATCGTTAGACTCCAAATCATTTAAAACCTGTTAGTTACAAATCACTTAATGGGCTGGTTGTTTAAGTACCTATTTGGTCGATCAGACGTTGGGCCGTTTGAAGTTTCTCAGGGAATGCAGAACATCATTCGACATCGCTATGGGACTAAATCCAATAAATAGCCGGTATTATCATAACCAGTATGTAGATTTTTCAATCATTATTTCGTTTCAACAAGCGGTTTCAGCTTTTCTCCATCAACGCATGCTCAGGTTAGCATTCGTTTTTTCAACTGGTATAGGTAAGAGATAAGTTAGTTTAAACCTGCCATTAACAATGGGCTGTATTATTCGATGTTTTCACCTTTATTCAGCGGGAAAAAAAGCGCCAAAAAATGTTTTTTTCCCGGGGTTTTGATGGGATACCGATGGAGATTTGTGTTTTGATCGATCATTTGGACGTCTATGTGTAGAGAGAAAAAAATTAGCTGAACAGCCGGTAGCCGGGCAGAGGGAAGGGAGTTGACAGGTTAAAAATGACGCTGAAAGCGTCCAGGACGGTCATTGCCAGGGCAAAAAAAATGGAAGGTTGGAAGGCGGGGGAGGGAGGGCCCCGCGGGCGGGCAGGTTTAAGCCACAATGCAAATCCCCCTGCATCACAAATTCCCCCTCTCACAATTTTATTTTTATCCTTTGTTATTTTTTCTGGTGCAAACAGGAAAAAACAAAATCGAAACAAATCTCACAAATGTAAATGAGATGATGATTATTCAATCGAATTCAAATTATCATTGCCACGACAACAAAATGTAAGGTTGGAAGGCAACCAAGGGCCCCGTGGGCGGGTGGTATAAGCCAAATGCAAATCCCGTGCATCACAATTTCTCACTCACAACTTTATTTTTACCCTTGTTATTTTTCCATGGTGCAAACAGGGAAAAACAAAATCGAAATCACTCTCAGAATTTCAATGTAATGATGATTATTCTATCGAATTCAAAATATTTACATAACTGACATAGCGGTCATCCTTTATGGCTCCATTTATTACCGCCTCCTTAATGGCACAACCCGGCTCATTCACGTGGAGGCAATTATTAAACTGACAGCCGCTTAATAATTGCCGCATCTCGGGAAAATAATGCGAAACCTCCTGCTTTTCCACATCCACCAATCCAAACTCGCGCATTCCCGGCGTATCAATTATTCTTCCTCCAAAAGGCAAATCATACATCTCAGCAAATGTGGTTGTATGCTGGCCCTTTCCACTCCAGCCACTGATCTCAAGTGTCTTCAACTCCAGTCCCGGAAGTATCCTGTTAAGTAATGATGATTTTCCCACACCACTATGCCCGCTAATTAGAGTCGTCTTATTCTTTAATTCAGATGCTAACTGGTCAACTCCTGTATTATCTTTTACACTCAACAGGAACACCGTATATCCAACCGCCTCATACATTTCCTTCCATTCTTCAAACTTTTGCATTTCCTTACCCTTGTACAGGTCAGCTTTGTTGAATAAAATTATCGAAGGCACATGGTACATCTCTGAGGCCACCAGAAAACGGTCAATAAAGCCCTGCGATGTCTTTGGCTCCCTTAATGTTGCCACCAACAAAGCCTGGTCAAGATTTGAAGCCACAATATGATGCTGGTGCTTCATACGGGGCGACTGCCGGTTGATGTAATTTCTTCGGTCATTGATGGCCGTAATCATTGCCGTTCTTTCATTTTCATCCTCTACCTCTATATTCACAGAATCACCAACAGCCACCGGGTTTGTACTGGTGATCTCATCGAGTTTAAATACTCCTTTCATCCGCGCGTTGTGCCAGTTGCCCGCTTCATCCTTCACCGTATACCAGCTACCGGTTGATTTATATACTACCCCTTTCATCTTTTACAGGTTTCATGATCACATTCTCCGCAACAGCAGGTCATGGAAATTTTTTTAATAACGTCATCCTCAACAATAACTCAAGAAATAGAAAGCCCAATGCGGCAAGCACAAACGGAAGAAATCTTTCCTCGTATCGCTTGTATGACATAATATCGATCTTCGATTTCTCCAATTTATCAATCTGGCTATAAATATTCTCCAATCCTTCCATATCCCTCGCCCTGAAATAACGCCCCCCTGTTTCCGTGGCAATCCTTCGCAAAAGATCCTCATCAATAAAGTCGATGGCCGGGTTTCTCCCCTGCCCCTCATGCTCGGTAATGGCCGATGGCCTGGCACCCATACCTATCGTATATACTTTTATGGAATCCGTCACGGCAATGTTGAGCGCGGTTAGAGGATCGATAAGCCGCGTTTCCGGCGGATCCTCCTTACCATCCGTCAGCAAAATGATCACCTTGCTTTTTGAATTACTCTCCGCCAGCCTCGCTACCGCTGTAGCCAGTCCCTCACCAATCGAAGTACCATCAGCCAGGTATTTCCTGCTTTCCAATGATTGTATTTGTGTTATGAGCGTATTCTTATCCGTCGTCAACGGGCACTGTGTAAAAGCCTCGCCGGAGAAAATTACGATCCCTATTCTATCAACCGGGCGGCTGCGTATGAATTGCTCCGCTACCCTTTTCGCCGCCTCCAGGCGCGAAGGCTGGATGTCTCTTGATCCCATGCTTCCGCTTACATCCATGCATAGGACAATATCTATCCCTTCACCTTGCGTTTGCGTCTGATCATTTCTTTTTTGCGGATGTGCAAGGGCTATGATGAGCGAGCTGATGCAAAGCAGTCTCAGAATAAATGGAACGTGCCTTAAAATATTCTTTGCCGTTGCTACCCCAAATGGATAAATGGATGAAACCTTTATCGAAGCATTCCTTTTATTATTACCATCTATATAATAATAAATAAGAAACGGAACCAATGCAAACAATGGAAACACCAGCGGTTGGGCAAAATCTATTTCCTTTAACCAATCGTAAAGCATCATTTTATAAGCTCAATTTCTTCAATTGATTTTTTCACTGATTCATAGGCCTCATCATCATCCTCCCTTACCGGCACATACTTCGCAAATTTTACAAAATCGCTCAACCTGAGGGCTTGGGACAATTTTTCAAACCTCTCCTTTTGCATGCCGATAGCTTTTAATTGTACCACCAGGTCATCAGTTGTTTTTTGCAAAGAGAGAATCCCCCTTTTGCGCGAAATATATAGCCTGAATATATCTACGAGCAGCGAGTAAAATACCTTTTGCTCCACTCCCGAAACCTTCAATTTCATAAGCTGTTCCATTGCATCGCTGTACGGATCGATCATCACAGTTGGAGCAACCTTCGCCGGTTTCCTTTTTCTCAACAGGTAAATTATTATCGCCAGCACAATCAGGATTCCTGCTCCAAAGGCATACCACCACCATTCCCGCTCCTTTTCCTCCTCAGTTCCTTCAAGTATGTCCTTTATATCATGGTAATCCTGGTTCCTGTCAAATTCCGAATATCCCACATCAATAGTAATGGAGTCTGTTACTACTCCTTCACCCAGGTCCAATTGCGGTATCACCCACCGGCCTGAATCAAAACTCGTGATCACCATCTCCCTGCGCAAAAAAGTACCTTCTGAAGTATTTGTAGTGTCAATACGTCCCCGGTCCAGGAATTCGAAATGCGGGATGGTATCAATAGTGAAAAACCTGATGGGCGCATTTTCAGGTATATCGGCTTCCAGGATCAGTTGAATGGGCTCTCCAATCAAAATGCTATCCCTGTTAACCAGCGCAGATACTTCTGCCTTCGATTGTGCTTCCACCCCTTGCATGCAAAGCAGAAATAAAATACTGATGAAAACGCTATAAAAAATTTGCCTGTTCATTAAGATTCAACCCTTGCTAAGCATTTTATTTATTTCTGCTGATGAAAAATTTGCGTAACACTTTCACATAATCCTCATCCGTGCGCAAGTGCAACAGGTCACTGCCTGATTTCTTGAACGTCTGCGTGCTATAATCGGTCACCCTGAAAAACTCCTGCTGGTATTCATGCCTCACAAATGAGCTGCTGCTGTCAACCCATCTCGTCTTACCTGATTCAGAATCCTGCACCTGGATCATGCCGGCATCAGGCAATTGCATGTCCATTTTATCATAAAGCTTGATGCCAATAATATCGTGCTTCCTCGCCGCCACCCTTAAAGCCTGCTCGTAATTCGCATCCAAAAAATCGCTCAATATAAATGCAATGCTCTTTTGCCTGGTTGAATTATTGAAAAATCGCAATGCATTGCTCACCTCAGTGCCCTTGCTCTTTGGCTCCCTGCTTAACAACTCGCGCACTATGAACAAGGCATGCTGCCTGCCTTTCTTTGGCGGAATGTATGACTCCACCCGGTCACTGTAAAATATAACCCCCATCTTGTCACCA
>Ga0196972_1000714_pt1 | contig 13195 bp, 10 predicted proteins | sample S1v_2013CmetaG_FD_148618 | JGI IMG/M metagenome (GOLD analysis project Ga0196972, IMG submission 148618) | Soil microbial communities from Anza Borrego desert, Southern California, United States - S1+v_20-13C | ecosystem: Environmental > Terrestrial > Soil > Desert | place: USA: California...
GGGGCAGTGCAACACTTCCAGCGTCTGCGCTCCAAAGCGCACGCTGTCGCCGTCGGCCAGCCAGCGGTCCGGCTCGAACGCGTCGGCGTGCGGAAAGCCGACGCGGCGGCATGACTCCGGCAGTTGCTCGATCCAGAACTTGTCCCCGACGTGCGGGCCTTCGATGGGCACGCCGAATTCCTTGCGGACGAGGTCGGCTGCGGCGCAGTGGTCCATGTGGCCGTGCGTGAGGAAGACCTTTTCGAGCGTCACGCCGAGCTGCTGCAGCGCGCCCTTCAGGCGCGGCAGCTCGCCGCCCGGGTCGACCAGCGCGGCGCGCTGTGTCTCTTCGCAGACTAGGATGCTGCAGTTCTGCTGATACGGAGTGACGGGGACGATGGCGCATTTCATGGCAGGGAGATCGGAATCCGGAAGCCGGCAAGTATGCCACGATCACGCGCATCCCTCTCGGAAGCGCCGGATTGCCGCATCGACCATCCCTTCCGGACTGCCCGTGCCCTGCCGCTCGCGGCGCAGGAAGCTGGCGTCGTTGCCTTCTTGCGCAGCCTGCCGGACATGCTCGATGGCCGCCTTCGCGCCCAGCGTTTCGGCATAGGGCTCGATCAGGCTCAGCGTGGCAAGCACGTCGTCGCGGATGGTGACCGGCTCATGGCGCTTGGGATCCACCATCGCGCCGTCGAGGCCGAAGCGGCAGGCCTGGAAGCGGTTGTAGTTGTACACCAGGTAATCGTCCTCGGCGGGCGCCGGCTCGATGCCTTCCATCAGGTAGCAGCACAGTGCCTGCAGGTAGCAGGCGAGCGCGGCGGCACGGTCCACGGTCAGGGGCGTGTCGCACACGCGCAGTTCGATGGTGCCGTATTCGGGCTTGGGCCGGATGTCCCAGTAGAAGTCCTTCATGCTCTTGACGATGCCGGTGTCTTCCATCCGTTCGAAGTAATCGCGGGCGAAATCTTCCCAGCGCAGCAGGAAAGGCGCGCGCCCGCTCAACGGAAACGCGAACACCGAATTGAGACGCGCCGAGTTGAACAGGGTGTCGCTGCCCTGGAAGTAGGGCGAGGATGCCGACAGTGCAATGAAATGCGGAATGTAGCGGTTCAGCGAATGCAGCAGCGTCAGTGCGTCGTCGCCGGATGCGCAGCCGACATGGATGTGCTGGCCGAATACCGTGAACTGCTTGGCGAGATAGCCGTAGAGTCCGGACACTTGCTTGAAGCGCGGCTTGGAGAAAATCTTGCGCTCCGACCAGCGCTGGAAGGGATGCGTGCCGCCGCCGCAGACGCCGACGTTGAGCATGTCGCCGGCCTGCACCAGGCTGTCGCGGATACGATGCAGCTGCGACAGCAGCTCGCCATGGTTCGTATGCACGTCGGTCGAGACCTCGATCATGCTTTCCGTGATTTCCGGCACGACGTTGCCCGGGAAGCGCTTGCGTTCGAGCAGGTGCAGCATGTCCGGGCTGGCTTCGACGAGGTCGAAGTCGCTCAGGCTGACCAGCTGCAGTTCAAGCTCGACGCCAAGCGTCAGGGGGCGCGACGATTTGAAGGTTTCCAGCGGCATCACTCCTCCTTTTCAGCACTCTCGCCGGCCAGCTTCACCGCCCATTGCGTCAGCAGCGGGCCGGCGATGGCCAGGAACAGCGTCGCCGCGGCAAGCGGCGCGAGCTGGTCCATCAGGTCGATTCCCATCTCGCGCGTGCGCACCAGCATGGCGAGCACCAGAACCGACATCGGCGAGAGCGCGACGGCGGTCAGCAAGCCCTTGCGCCAGGTCGTGCCGCTCACGCGCGAGAACATCACCACGGCGGCGGTTTTGGCCACCAGGCGCGCGACGAGGATGGCGAGCGCAATGCCGATGCCGGAGGCGATGCGCGGCCAGGCCAGCGTGGCGCCGATGAACACGAAGAGCAAAACGGTCAGCAGGTCGCCAAGGGCGCCGAAGTTGCGCTGCGCCTGCCCCAGCGTCACGCGGCGGTGGCGGGCGACGAAGCCGAAAGCCAGCGCGGCCAAGACGGGCGACATGTTGAGCGCCTGTGCGATGGAGCATAGAAAGATCACCGCGACCGCGAAAGCGATGGTGGCGTCGCGGCCGAGCGTCCCGAGGCGGCGCAGCAGTCCGGGCACGGCAAAGCCGAATGCCACGCCCAGGCCGCCCGACACGGCCAGCAGGACGATGCTGTTCGATACCGCCCCGAGCAGGCTGCCCGAATGCTGGAAGGTCCACAGGCCGACGATGATGTTGAAGACAAATGCGGCGACGATGGAGTTCAGCGCCGAGAGGTGCAGGGCACGTTCAGTCACCTGTCCGGAGCTGCGCTGCTCGTTGACCACGCGCAGGATTTCGGCAGGCGAGCTGGCAATGGCGAGCGAGGCCAGCAGCATGGCCGGCAGCGGCGCCATGCCGAAGAGCTCGGCCGCCGCGAACACTGCGGCAAAGGTGGCCGCGGACTCGACCAGGCCGCTGGCGGCTATCCAGGGATTGGCGCGCAGCCAGCGCAGGTTGATGCGGTATCCGAACTCGAACAGGATGAGTCCGAAGGCGATGTTGGCGATCAGCATGGCTGCGCTTTCACCGGGCAGCGGCAACAGGCCGGCCTGCGAATGCGACAGCACGAATCCGGTCAGCGCATACACGGTGATGCGCGGCAGACCGGCGAAACGGTGGACCAGCTCGCCCAGAACCCAGGCCAGGGCGATTGAAAACGGCCAGACGAGCTCGGCGATATCCGTCAGGAATTCCGGCATGCATACTCCTGTGGTGGAAAAATCAAGCGGACAACAGTGAAGGTGAAGGCCGGCGTTGCAAAAAAAACGGCCCGTATGGTTTGCCAGACGGGCCGAATAGGGAAATCAGATTGACTCTGTCTCGGCTACGACGCTTCGAAGACTCTGAATCCGTTCCGCTCGCGGCTGAGAGCTGTCATCTTGCACCAGAACACTTAGGGGAAACTTAAGACAGCAAGCTTGTCAGGCCGTCATCGCTTCCGGTTCCGCCGGCACCGGCTCCGCGGGCAAGGGGAAGCAGACAGTCACCGCCAGGCCGCCGAGTTCCGCCTGGCCGAGTTCGACAGCCGCCTCATGCCGTTCGGCAATAGCTTTCACGATCGCCAGCCCCAGGCCGCTGCCGCTCGCGCTGGTTCCCGGGACGCGGTAGAAGCGGTCGAAGATGCGGGCGCGGTTTTCCTCCGGCACGCCGGAACCCGAATCCTGGACGGTCAGGCGCAGCGCCGGCCCGTCGGCCACGAGGTCGATGCGCACGCGGCCGTGTTCCGGTGAATAACGCACGGCGTTGTCTAGCAGGTTGCGCACCAGGATGCGCACGCCTTCGGCATCGCCCATGATTTCGGCATGCATCCAGGTGCCGTATTCGAGCTGGACGTGGCGTGCCAGCGCGATCGGCGCGACGTCGCCGGCGGCCTGTTCGATGCAGGCCGGCAGCGAGATCGGGCTCATTTCCGCCGCCTCGGACAAGGGGTCCTGGCGGGCCAGTGCGAGCAGTTGCTCCACCAGGCGCGAGGCGCGGTCGACCCCGCCCTGCAGGCGTGTGATGGCCTGCGCCCGCGCCGTTTCATCCTTGGCACGGGCCAGTGTCTGCACCTGCAGCTTGAGCGCGGTCAGCGGCGAGCGCAGCTCGTGCGCGGCATCGGCGACGAAACGTTGCTGCGCATGCAAGGCCAGCGCCATGCGCGCAAGCAGGGAATTGAGTTCGGCCACCAGCAGCGACACTTCCTTGGGCACGCCCTTGGCATCCACCGGATCGAGCGAGTCGGCATTGCGCGTGGCGAGGTCGCGGCCGATGCGGTTGAGGGGCGCCAGAGCGGCGCTCACCACCCACCATGCGGCGGCGAACAGCAGCAGCGATACCGGGATCGACGGCCACAGCGAATGCATGGCGAGCGAGATCGCGCGGTCGCGGCGGGTATCCAACTTTTGCGCGACCTGGATCACGCGCGTGCCGTTCTGCACGTTGTAGACGCGCCAGTCGCCGTTCTCGAGAGCTACATTGGAATAGCCGAGCTCGGCGCGCTCCGGCAGGTTGCGGTAGCGGCGCGACTGGTACACGCGCACGCCATCGTCGGTCCAGATCTGGATCACGAAATCGAAGCCGGCCATGTCGCCGCCGCTGGAAGACTTGTACCAGGAAGGCTGCTGGTAGGCGCTGTCCTGCAGTGCCAGCGCGATCTGTTCCATGTGGTAATCGAACAGGTCGTTCGCTTCCTGCATGGCGGCGCGGAAGGAGGCGGCGAACTGCACCGCGGTGGCGACCACGATGGCCGCGCCGAGGAGGATCAGCAGGCGTATGCGGAGCGAGCGCATCAGGTTTTCTCGACCATGTAACCAAGCCCGCGCACATTGACGATGAACTGCGTGCCGAGCTTCTTGCGCAGGCCGTGGATGTAGACCTCGACCGCATTGCTTTCGACATCCCCGGTCCAGCCGTACAGGCGCTCTTCGAGCTGCGCACGGGAGAGGATGGCGCCGGGGCGCGTGACGAGCGCTTCGAGCACCGCCCATTCGCGCGAGGAGAGCATGACCTGCTTCTCACCGGCCAGCACCTGGCGCGTGGCAATGTTCACCATCACGTCGCCGCGGCGGTACACCGGCTCGTTGCCGCCCTTGGCACGGCGGATGAGCGCATGCAGGCGGGCAATCAGTTCTTCCAGGTCGAAAGGCTTGATGAGGTAGTCGTCGGCGCCGCTGTTCAATCCCTGCACGCGTTCGGCGACGGTGTCACGGGCGGTGATGACCATCACCGGCAAGCGGTTGCCGCGGGCGCGCAGGTTGCGCAGCACGTCGATGCCGTCCACCCGCGGCAGGCCGAGGTCGAGCAGCATCGCCTCGTACTCTTGCGCTGCCAGCGCCTTCTCCGCATCGCGCCCGTCCTTCACCCAGTCGATGGACATGCCCTCGCCTTCCAGCGCGATCTGGATGTTTTCGCCGATCATGATGTCGTCTTCTACGAGCAATACCTTCATGTGTGATGCGGGGCAAGGGGTGGGAGTGGGAACCCCCGATTGTAGGCGCGCGGGCGGGGCGGGAGCAATCCTTGCAGAAATAACCATGAAGCGGGCACAAAAAAAGCCCGCATCTTTCGATGCGGGCCCCTTCCTCGTGTCGTCGTCGCTTCTCTTGCGAGAAGGACATTCTCAGCACATGCAGCTGATCAGCGGCCGCCGAACCGGCCGTAGCGGTCGCGCCTTTCGCGCTCGGCGCGCTGGCGCTCGGCCATGCGGCTCTGGAATACGCGGATCATGGCATCGCCGCTGCGCGGCTTGTCGCCGGCCACGGCGGACTGGACGGACTGTCGTGCGGTTGAAATGGACTTGTCTAACATGGTTCGAATCCTCCCGGTTGAAGGCAGCCACGCCGCAGGCGGCGGCGTGATTGCAATTAACGCGAAGAATGTTCCCATATAAAACTTAGGCCAACCTTAAGATGGCCCGTGATGTTCACGATCGCAGAAACTCTTGCGATTCATCAATATCCGCAGGGAAAATTGACGGCAGGAATGCGATCATGCGGCCACCGGACATTCCGCGTCCGCATCCTCCCGCTCGCGTTCCTGCACGATCATGTCGGCGGCCTTTTCCGCGATCATCACCGTCGGCGCATTGGTGTTGCCGCCGACCAGTGTCGGCATGATGGACGCATCGACCACGCGCAATCCCTGCACGCCATGCACCTTCAGTGTGTCGTCGACCACTGCCATCTCGTCATGCCCCATCCTGCAGGTGCCGACCGGGTGGTAGATGGTGCCGGCCTTGCGCCGGACGAAGGCGCGGATCTGCTCGTCGGTCTGCACCTCCTTGCCGGGATACATCTCCTCGCCACGATAAGGATCGAAGGCCGGCGCGGCCAGCAGGCGGCGCGCAAGCTTCACACCCTTGACAAGCTGCGCCATGTCGTCGGGATGGGACAGGTACTCCGGCTGGATCAGCGCATCGTCGCAGGGATCGGCGCTTTTCAATGCGATGTAACCGCGGCTTTTCGGCCGCAGGTCGCAGACATGCAGTGCATAACCATGGCCCAGCATGGTCGCCCGCGCATACGCGAGAGTATGGCCGTGCTCGTCGAGGTGCGCGGGCGTGAAGTGGAATTGCAGGTCCGGCACCGGGCACGACGGGTCGCTCTTTGCAAAACCACCCGCCTCGGCGGCATTCGTCGTCAGCGGACCTCGGCGGAACAGCAGGTACTGCAGGCCTGCCGCCAACAATCCCGGCAGGCTGCGCAGCGAGATGCCGAGCGATACCGGCCGTGCGCACTTGTGCACCACCAGCACATCGAGATGGTCTTGCAGGTTGCGGCCGACGCCGGGCAAGGCATGGCGCACGGGGATGCCGTGCCTGCGCAATTCCTCTTCCGGGCCGATGCCCGACAACATCAGCAGCTGCGGCGAATTGACCGCGCCGCCGGCGAGCAGGACTTCCCTGCCGGCCACGATGTCGAATTCCTTGCCGCCTTGCACGCAGCTCACGCCCGTTGCACGCTTTCCATGGAGCAGGATTTTCGTCACGCGCACACCGGTCATCACGTTGAGGTTGGGCCGCTGTCGCACCGGATGCAGGTAGGCGCGCGCCACGCTCCAACGCTCGCCGTTCTTCTGCGTCACCTGGTACTGGCCGAATCCTTCCTGCACCGGGCCGCTGAAGTCTGCGTTCAGCGGAAAGCCGGCTTGCCTTGCTGCGGTGGTGAAAACCTGTGTCAGCAGGTTGGGCGAACGCAGGTCGGCGACGTTGAGCGGGCCGCCGACCCCGTGGTAAGGCGTCTCGCCGCGCTCGTGGTTTTCGGCGCGGCGGAACAGGGGCAGGACGCTTGCGTAGCCCCATCCTCGGTTGCCCAGCGCTTCCCAGTGGTCGTAGTCGCTCGCGTGGCCGCGCGTGTAGATCATCGCGTTGCTCGCACTGCAACCGCCCAGCGTCTTGCCTCTCGGCCAGAACAGGCGACGCCGGTCCAGCGCGCCCTGCGGCTCGGTGAAGTAGCGCCAGTTGAGCGTCTTGCTCATCATTAGGGCAATGATGCCGATGGGGAGACGGATGAAGGGACTGCGGTCGGGAGGGCCGGCCTCGAGCAGGCAGACGGTGACGGAAGGATCGGCGGACAGCCGATTGGCAAGCACGCAGCCGGCGGAGCCGCCGCCGACGATGACGTAGTCGACCTTCTGCATTCGTGTCCCTCCTCGTCGGGAAGATGCCTGCCGAATCGCGTCCGCGGCGCGCACGCATGCGCCGGCTGTCTTGATTGTAGGCGGGTGACGCCGGGTACCAGGCTTATCCTCCGACTGTTTGCGATGGATAAACCGCGACGGTGGAATGCAAGATGCCGCGGCGCACGCGGCATCGGTCAACTTTACATGGGTGCCGGTTCGGATTTTGGAATTTCTATAATCCGGAACGGCGGGCGGTCGGTGAAGGTTCGTTGCAGCAAGGGCTTGGCAACGTTGTAGACGGGTATGTTGTTGGCCGTCCTTCCCTCCGGACAACCACGGTGTGCGTGTCCGTGCAGCACCGCATTGACGGGGTAGCGCAGCAGCGGATCTTCCAGCCTGCTCGATCCGAGGAAGGGAAAGATTTCCACCGGTTCTCCCTGCACCGTGGCGACGACCGGCGAATAGTGCAGCAGCGCGAGCTTCTGCGTGGTGCGCAGCTTGGCCAGCGCAGCCTCGAGCTTGAGCGCTTCCTGGATCGCCTCGTTGACGAAGCTCTTGATCGCGATCTCGCCCCAGGGGCCGAGCGATCCCCTGCCGAAACCGCCGCAGAAGCCCTTGGCGCCCGCAATGCCGACGCCGTGGATCTCGCAGGGCTCGCCGTCGAGCACACGCACGCCGGCGTCGTGCAGGATGCGCCGCACCTGGTCCTGCTGTCCCGATTCATAGTCATGGTTGCCGAGCACGGCGACAATCGGAATGCGTGCCACGGATAAGTCGTCGGCGAGGACCTTCGCTTCTTCCGGCAGCCCGTAGTCGGTCAGGTCGCCGCACAGCAGCAGCGCATCCGCCGATTCCGCCGCCTGCGAAAAAAAGTTGCGCAGGCTGCCTGCGGATTCCTTCTTGCAATGGATATCGCCCACTGCCGCAAATCGAATAGTTTCCTGTGAGACCACGTGCGCTCCTTTCAGGCAGATTGTTTTCCTTCAGTGTTCACACCGATAAAGACCGTAACTGCGTGGCATAAGTTTTGCTGATTCTTGCTGACATCATCGCAACGGGACACCACCATGGAAGCCGCCGTCTCGATCCTGCGCACTCCGGAGAATCCAGAGCCGGAAGTCAGGGCGTTCTACCGCCGGGTCCTCGATATCCTCATCGAATCCGGCGTGCCCTTCCTTGTCGGCGGGGCATATGCCTTCAATCGCTATACCGGCATCAACCGGCACACGCGCGACCTCGACATCTTCATCCGCCGCAGCGATTTCGAATCGATCAGCACGGCGTTGCACGAGCGCGGGCACGACACGGAACTCACTTTCCCGCACTGGCTCGGCAAGGTCCGTTTCGACGACGTGTACATCGACCTGATCTTCAGTTCCGGCAATGGCATTGCGGAAGTGGACGACCTCTGGTTCGAGTACGCGGTCGATGCCAGTGTGCACGGCGTGGACGTGAAGATCTGCCCGGCGGAGGAAATGATCTGGTCCAAGGCCTTCATCATGGAACGCGAGCGCTTCGACGGCGCCGACATCATCCACCTCCTGCATGCCTGCGGCGACCGCCTCGACTGGCCGCGGCTGATGCGACGCTTCGGTCCGCACTGGCGGGTGCTGATGAGCCACCTGGTGCTGTTCGGCTTCGCGTATCCGTCCGCCCGCCATCTCGTGCCCGCCGCCGTGATGGACGAGCTGGTCGAGCGGCTGCGCCAGGAAACGCATTCGGCCTCTCCCGAGAACGACATCTGCCTCGGCACGCTGCTGTCGCGGGAACAGTATCTCAAGGATATCGAGCAGGAAGGCCTGCAGGATGCGCGCCTGCCGCCGCTCGGCAACATGTCGCCGGAGGACACCGAGATCTGGACGCAGGCGATCCAGGAGCATCACAAGCATTAGGATGAATCGAGGGGATCGATGAGCGGGCGGGTTTCGCTTCGCTCTACCCACCATGCGCTCCTTGTCAGAGCAAGTCCCTCAGCCGGTAATACAACACCCCGAGCGCAACTGCCGGCTTGCGTATCCACGCTCCGCGCGGAAACGGCGCATGGCGAATGCGCGACAACAGGTCGAAGCGTTCCGCGTGCCCCGCCACCACTTCCGCCACCATGCGCCCTGCCACCCCGGCCAGCGCCAGGCCATGCCCCGAGAATCCCTGCAGGTAATAGATGTTGTGCTCCAGCCTGCCGAAATCGGGCGCGTGGTTGATGGTGGCATCGACGAAGCCGCCCCAGGTATAGGGAACGGACAAGTCCGACAGCTGCGGGAACACCGCCAGCATGCGCTGCCGCACATGCTCCACGAGATTGCGCGGCGTGGCGCCGCTGAAGGCATCGGCGCCGCCGAACAGCAATCGGTTGTCCGCGGTCAGGCGGAAATAGTCGAGCACGAAGTTGGTGTCCGACACCGCCGCCCGCCGCCGGATCAGCGCATCGGCCCGATCCCCGGCCATCGACTCGGTCGCGATGATGTAAGTGCCCACCGGGATGATGCGGCGCATGAGCTCGGGGGCGATGCTGCCGCCGTACTGGTCGAGGTAGACGTTCCCGGCCAGCACCGCGAAGCGGCATTCGACCTCGCCGTCGGACGTCCTGACCAGCGGACGCGGACCGCGGCGGATCGCTGTCACCGCGGAACCTTCGTACAGGCGCGCGCCTGCCGCTGCGGCGGCCTCGGCCAGCCCGAGGCAGTATTTCAGCGGATGCAGGTGGCCCGCCTGCGGATCGTAGGCGCCGGCATGGAATTGGTCGCTCGCGATCCATTCGCGGATTTCAGCGCTGCCTATCCATTGCATCGGATAGCCATAGGCGCAGGCCAGGTGCTCGACCAGCGCGTCGAGGTCGCGCGCCTTGCGCGCGGTGGTGGCCAGCGTCATGCAGCCGGGCGTGAAGTCGCAGGCGATGCCGCAGCGGACGATGCGCTCCTGCAGCAGCTGCACCGCCTCGATCGAGATGTCCCAGGCGCGGCGCGCATCTTCGCGCGGCAGCTGGCGCTCCATCGCGGCCTGGCCGGCATACCCCGGCAGAACCTGTCCGCCGTTCCTGCCCGAGGCGCCCCAGCCGAAACGGCGTGCTTCCAGCAGGACGACCGAATACCCGCGCGCGCTGAATTCGAGCGCGCTCGACAAGCCCGCGTAGCCGCCGCCGACCACGCAGATGTCGGCACGGACACGGCCCTGCAGCGGCTGGCGTGCCGGCGGCCGCACCACGGAGGCTTCATGGTACGAATTGTCGTTCAGCCCGGATTCTTTTTTCAGCAGCACGGGAAGTCCCGGAGAGGACTGCAGCGGAGAGGCGTCAGCTGACGCGGAAGTTCATGAATTGCCAGGGGTCTTCCCTGTCCATGTCTTCGCCGAACAGCGGTGCCCTGCCCTTCAGCGGCGTCCAGTCGCTGAACACCCCGGCCATGTCGCCGAGATAGGGCCGGGCGATTTCCATGACCGCTTCGTGGTCGAGGTCTTCCGGCTCCAGCACCCCAGCGCGCGGCTGCCGCAGCGCCAGCACCATGCCGGCCAGCACGCCGGCCGCCACCTGCAGGCTGGTGGCGCTGTTGTGCGGGGCGAGCGCGCGCGCCGCTTCGATCGACAGGCGCGAGCCGTACCAGTAGCTGCCGCGCGCATTCCCCATCAGCAGCACGCCGAGTTCATCCATGCCGGACACGATGTCGTCGCGGATGATGCGCTTCCCGTCCTGCGGCCGCCAGTTGCGCCCGGCCAGTTCGTGCAGCGACAGCACGGCGTCGTCGCAGGGATGGTAGGCATAGTGCACCGTTGGTCGGTAGACCGTTTCGCCGTCGCGCTGCAGCGTCAGGTAATCGGCGATGGAAATCGATTCGCCATGCGTGATCATGAAGCCGTGGTATTCCCCCTCCAGCGGCGTCCAGCTGCGCACGCGGGTGCCGGCGCCGGGGCGGTCGAGGTAGATCGCAGCGCCGCATCCGAAAGCGTGCCGCCTGGCGTCCGTCGGCCAGCGGCGCTCATGGGTGCCCCATCCCATTTCCGCGGGCTGCAGGCCTTCGCTGATGAAACCGTCGACCGACCAGGTATTGACGAACTCGTTGCGGCGCTTGCGCTGCGCACTGACCTGGGTGTCGCGCTCGGCGATGTGGATGGTCCGGATGCCGAGCCGCCGCGCGAGGGCGGCCCACTGCGCGCTGCCGGCCGGGCGCCCGGCGTCGATGTCGTTGTCGGCGGCGATGTTCAGCAGCGCCTGCTTGACGAAGACCGATGCCAGCCCGGGATTGGCGCCGAAGGTCACGACCGCGGTCGGGCCGCCGGCGTGCTCGCGGCTGAAGGCAAGGATCTGCTCGCGCAGCCCGTAGTTGGATCGCAGCGAGGCCGTGCGCGAGGTATCGGTGTAGCCGCCGGCCCAGGGTTCGATGCAGGTATCGAGATAGAGCGCGCCGCGCTGCCAGCACAGTTCGAGCAGCGCCTTGCTGGATACATCGACCGAGAGGTTGAGCAGGAAGTCACCCGCGGCGAGGCGCGGTGCGAGCGCTTCGATGTAGTTGCCGGGGGTCAGGGGGAGTACCGAAAAGCCGGCGCGGTATTCCTGCGCAATGGCTGCGCCGCCGGAGTCGGCTGTGAGAATGCTGATCTGTTCCGGATGGAGTTCGAAATGGCGGTGCAGAAGGGGCAGCACCGCCTGTCCAATGCTGCCGAACCCCACCACTACGACCCTGCCGGGCAGGCGTGCATAACGTGTAATGGATGTCATGGTCGTCCGTCCGTTGATTCCCCTGGAATGTCAATTGGACAAACGATGGACGGCGCGGTTGCAGTGTTGCGCCGGCAACAAATGCCGGCGGGCACGCGGTACTTAACTCGGGCGCTTGCTGCGGTCGCCCGGCGCCTTTTCCTCGACCGCCACCTCCGGCTTGAGGAAGTCGAAATCCAGCAGCACCTCTTCCTTCGGCGCTTCCGCCGGCGCCTGTTCGAGGATCGCCGCGGGCAGCTCGGGCACGGCATGTGCGTCGGCTTCCGCCTTGAGGAAGTCGAACTCCATCAGGTTGCCGTCCTCCGCCGCCGTGGCGGGCAGTTCGAGTGCAGGAACGTCGGGGACCGAGGCCACGCTTTCTGCCGCCGGCCCGGAGAGGTTGAAGTCGATCGGGCCGGGGCCGGATTCTCGCACTTCCTCGGCAAGGACAGGCAAGGCAGGAGCCGTGTCGGCCTGCTCCAGCAGGCTGTCGAGCTCGGCGCCGATATCCTCCCGCGCCGGTGCCGCGGGAGAGGCGAGATCGGGCAAGGGAATGTCGTCGTCCGGCGTCACGTCGGGCGCTTTGTCTTCCGGCACGCGCTCCAGCACGAGCTCGGTTACCGGCGCGGCCGGCTTGGCCGGTGCGATCGCATACAGCGGATTGGCGGGATCGATTTCGCGGCCCAGCTCGGCCGCCTGCGCCCAGTCTTCGCCTTCGCCGCGCGTCATGCGGTGCAGTTCGCGCGCCAGCGTATCGAAGCCCTGCGTATCCTTGCGACCGGCATAAATGGACAGCAGTTTCACGCGCACCGGATGGCGGTCCGGCTGCTTGTTCAAGGCGTCCTTGAGGATGTCCTCGGCCTGCACGTCGCGGCCGTAGGCAATGTAGACATCGGCTTCGGCCAGCGGATCGACTTCATGCGCGTGGCCCTGGCCTTGGCCGGTTTGCAGCAGGACGCCCGTAGCCAGCGCGGTCGCAGTATCGCCTGCGGTCGAAGACGCCTTGTCGCGCTGCGCATCGTCATACAGGCTGGTCTTGAACGGCTTCTTGGCGTTGCGGCGGCGGGCGTACAGGCCGGCTGCGCCGAGCAGCGCAACCAGCAGGCCGGCGCCGGGAATGAGGTAGTCCGTTTCTTCTTCGGGAGGCGGTACAACCGGCTGCGGCGCCGCAGGCGGCGTTGCGGGAGCAGCTGCGGCAGGAGCGGGTGCGGACTGTTCCGCGGGCTTACTCTCGGCTGCTGCGGCGGGAGCGTCGGCGGTGAGGGCGGCCGGTGCTGCCGGTGCCGATTCTGCAGGAGCGGCGGGCTTGGCGCCCGCTTTCGCCGCTTCATTCTGCTTCTGCATTTCCGCCAGCAGGTTGTTGGT
>Ga0196972_1000715_pt1 | contig 13170 bp, 14 predicted proteins | sample S1v_2013CmetaG_FD_148618 | JGI IMG/M metagenome (GOLD analysis project Ga0196972, IMG submission 148618) | Soil microbial communities from Anza Borrego desert, Southern California, United States - S1+v_20-13C | ecosystem: Environmental > Terrestrial > Soil > Desert | place: USA: California...
TTGAAAGCCGCCGCGTGATTTCTTCTCTTTCGTTTCATCTTCTGTTCTCAGATTTCTGCCCTCGCAAGGGCGATGATTAGAACAGAAACGTCACTTAAGCGACTGTCCGATTTTCCGGGACCGGCTCTGTCCTGACAAGCTCCATCACATTCTTGTGCTGAACCTTGGTTCCTTCGGCCATAGCAAAGGTGGTCGTTACCGCGCCACCGGCCGACAGCTGAGATGGAACGCCGGACTGATCCACATGGCGTAGGCGTAGACCAGTTCTTTGCAGACATAGGCGCCGTTGTTATGCCCATCATTCAGTGTGGCAACGGGGGTCTGCAAAATTGCAGAGGCCCCAACGACCTTAATCAGAGCCTTTGTTTGGGCATTGCGCAGCCAGAATGCTGGCTGATGTTTCGCCTCACCTCCAGCCGCCCGATGCAAGTCATTCAGGCAGTAGCGCCCTTCGGCGTCCCGGCGGGCGTGTGATGTGTGAGATTGCCGTGTGAGATGTGAGATTCCCGCGCGTGCGAAAGCGTCAAGAAATTAGGCGGTGTTCGGCATACTCATGCTTGGTTTCCCCCAAGCTTGGTTTTTGGTTGCTCGCCAAGCTTGGTTTTATTTGTTTTCCAAGCTTGAATTGCCGGCCAAGCTTGAATTGGCGGGGTTGGTTGCTCGTTGCGGCGTGGTGCTAGATACCCTTAGATGGACTGAATTTATTCCGGTGACGCCTGCAACCAGCTAAACCCCGCGCGTCCGTGGCCTGCGCGGTTTTTTGTGTGTGAGAAGTTGGTAGGTTGCAGGTTCAGAAAGTTGCAGTTAGCTTCCACCTGCAACTTCGCCGAACCCGCGCCATCCGTTGGATGGACCCGGTTGCAAGGGAAATTGAAAAGTTGCTCAGTTTTTAACCTTGGTTGCGCTGCTTTTTGGGTTGCGCAACTTTTTGCTCGGGCGGCATGAATGTTTTTTTGAGCAGCTTGACGACGCCTCTGCCGGGGTGCGAGAGACCGCACGGAATTTGGGCGAGATGCTCTTGTAACGCTATCCACAAATCGCCGGGGATGGCGACATCCAGCCGCTTGCACCCTTCCCGCCGTAGCCGCTCCCTATATCGCTTTTGGCGCTTTGCATGGCCGATGTTTTTTTTGATTGTAGCGTTCACGCGGCCCCCGAGTATTCGCCGTACGCGCGATCACACAAATTTTCGAAGCGGGTGTATTCGCCCAGGAAGGCGGTCCGAACGGTCGCCAGCGGGCCATTCCGTTGCTTGCCGATGATGATTTCGGCAGTGCCCTTATCGGCGGAATCCGGGTTGTAAACCTCGTCCCGGTAGATGAACAGGATCAGGTCGGCGTCTTGCTCGATGGAGCCCGATTCCCGAAGGTCCGCCATCGTCGGGCGCTTGTTGGGGCGCTTCTCCAATTCGCGGTTCAGTTGACTCAAGGCGATGACCGGCACGTTGAATTCCTTTGCCAATGCTTTGAGCGATCGGCTGATTTCACTGACCTCCTGAACGCGGCTTTTTTCGAGCCCTGGCACTCTCATCAATTGCAGGTAATCGACAACGATCAAACCAAGCTGACCGTGTTCCTTCACGAGTCGCCGGCACCGGGCGCGAAGATCGGCCGGGGTCAACGCGGCGGTGTCATCGACGAAGAGCGGTGCTTCGGCCATTCGACCAATAGCGGTCGTGAGCCTCGGAAACTCGTCCTCGTCCAACTTCCCTGTTTTGATACGTTGCAGGTCGATCCGACCGACCGACGCGAGCGAACGCATACCGAGTTGCGCTTTCGGCATTTCCATCGAGAAGACGGCTACCGGCTTACCCGCCAAGGCGACAAAATTAGCGATGCCCATGGCGAACGCGCTTTTGCCCATGCTCGGGCGCCCGGCAATGATGATCAGGTCTCCGGGGTGCAATCCAGTGGTGGCCTGGTCGAGATCCACAAGCCCGGTTGTTTGCCCGGTCACGTGCCCCTCACGCTCGAAGGCGGCCTGAACCTTGTCGATAACCTCGTTGAGGACCGTTTTGTAATCCGCCCACTCGGTTTTCGACTGCCCGTGGTCGGCTACGGCCAGAACTTCCCGCTCGGCGGACTCGATGACCTCCTCCAGGGCCATGTCGCGGCCGTTTCGAGCAATGTCGATGATCTTCGCCCCAGCCTCAATCAGCCGGCGCCTAAGTGCGAAATCCTTGACGATCCGGGCGTAGGTCGCGGCATTGGCGGCGCTGGGCGTCTCTTTGCCGAGGGTTGCGATATACGCCAGTGCGCCGGGCTGTTTAAGCTCGCCGGAAGCCTCCAAGGCATCGCTTACCGTCAGAATGTCCAAGGGTTCTCCGCGCTTCGAGAGGCGCTCCATCGCTTTGAAGATCAGCCGGTGATCCTGCCGGCAAAAGTCGTCAGCCGTGATGATCTCCTGAACCTGTTCCCACGCCTCGGCCGATAACAGCCCGGCCCCGAGTACCGATTGCTCGGCATGTTCGTTGTGCAATGCGCTCATTTAGATCACCCCCTTTTTACGCAAATCAGCGAAGGCTTTACGGCCGATGTCGTCCAGGCGCTTTCGCTCGGTCTCACTCTCCGGCAGCGCCTTGAAGATGGGCGGCTGCTGATACTCCGGCTCATCAGCCCGGCAGAGCTTGCGGAACTCGCCGACCGCGGGCGGCCAACTGGGGAATTCGTCCCGCATTTTGCGCAAGCCGGCTTGAATCTCCTGGTCCGAAAGATCGGCGATAGCATCAGCCCATTCCACCATCGCCGCCGTCAATAACTCGGAACTCGCCTTCGAGAGCGTCCACTTGCTCAAATATGCCGCTTCCATCCTGAGAAAAAGCCGCGCTACCCGGGTCTTCGCCTCGGGCGAGTGCGCTGAGGATGTCGTGATTGCGTTCCCGGTTTTGCTGTGCTGTCGATTGCGGTCTGGCATAATTAGCTCCTGTGATGTTTTTTGTTGAAAGCTCCGCTGACCTGCCAGTCATCGGGGCTTTTTTGTTGCGCTCCCATTGCCGTTTGGCGTGACCCAAGAACGTGGAATCCCAGCCGGGGCGCTTCTCCCCTTGTTCCCTCCAATAGAAAATGAACTCTTCGGTCAGCCGCTCGGCAAAGTCGCGAGGGATTCCCGCTTTCTCAATCAGTTCCATGCATCTGGCGCTCGGCTTCCAGTCCTCGGGAATGACTGTCCTGGTCTTGCGTTCGCGTTTCGGCTTTGCAGGATTGGGTTCCGGCTTTTCCTTGGTCCGTTCTTCGGAATGTGAGTCGCTCGAAGTTGTCGGTATATCTCCTTCCTGGTTATTTCCAGGTTCTATTCCTGGTTCGGGTGCGCTTTTCCACACTGGTTGCGGTGTGGAATCCCGCACTGGTGCGGTGGGGTTTTCCCCACCAGTGCGCTTTTCCCCACCAGTGGGGTTTTCCACACTGGTGTGGAGCCCAATGAATTGGTAATGCGATCCGGCGCCGGGGCGCCTGTGAACGGTGATCAAGCCTTCGGTCTCAAGATCTCGGATAGCCGCAGGGATGACGTGTCGATCAAGCCCGGTGTCTTCGATCAGTCGATTCAGGCTCGGATGGCATTGATTGGTCTTCGAGTTGTGCCGGTCGGCCAAGGTCAAGAGCACGAGCCGCCTGGTTGATGCCAGGTTGCCCGTGCGGATTCGATCCCAGGCCCAGACTGTGGCCGCGTGACTCACGGAAGCACCTCGTCCACTCTGGTCCTAGCCGCAGCAAGGTTCGCCGGGTCGGGGTTAGGCATGGTCTTTCGGATGGCCTTGAGAACGGCAAGGGCCTCGACAACCTGGCCACGCTCAAGATCTAAAATGACCCGATCCAAGCGGGCGGCAAAGGACTTCAGCAGCGCCGTGATTGCGAAAATTTCGTTGATCATGCTGCCTCCCGATCGACCAACAAAACGTAGGAGGCAACGCGATGCGGACGGCCACGGCCATTGTGATCGGTGCGCCAGTGGGTAGCGATGTTGTGCCCGGCCTGGCGCAGCTCCATGACCCGAGCGGCCGGGTGCAGAACATCCAAATGCTGCCGAGCCTCCAGAGTGGACAGCGCGCGGGAGGATTTTAGCCAAGCCAAAATGCGCTGGCGTTGAGATGCGGCTGAGTTGTCCATGGCTGCACCTACGCGGCTACGCCGTTTTTGCGCTCAACGCATTTAAAAAACTCCGCTTCGTCCACCAAAACCCGCCGCCCCACCCGCTTAAACGCGGTTTTAAATCCGTTCGTCTCGGAGTTAAAAATAAGATGGCGCAAGCCCCCTTTCGGCGGCCAAGCGTGATGATTATTCCAATCGGGCACTGGAATTAAGCGAGTATTCGGCATATTGATCTCTCCGCAGTTATCGAGTTGCGCGGCGGTTTGTTGCCGCTTGCCGGAGAGTTTTGCAGGCAGGACTTGCGGCTAAGTTTGCGCGCAAATTTGCGCGGGCTTAGCCGCAAAAAATCACAGTGGTGGGTGCTTTTTCAGGCGGGATAAAAGGCTGTCAAGGCTGGAAAACTTAAAATCGGCCTCGTTCCCATATCGGCTTCTCCAGCAAACCCTGTCGTCCGTAACCTCTTGGATAATTTTGTCTGTATCAAACATTTTCCAATTAGTCTGGATTTCTTTCACAACCAATTTGGCAGTGGCCGCTTTTCCGATCCGTTTCGTTACGCCTAGATAAACGCGCCATACAAGCTCATGCCATTGGCTACTTCGCCCCGCGTCCTCCGTGTCATCGCCAAGCTCTCGTTCCAGTTCTTTAAACCCCTCCCACCAGCCGGGCAAAAGCGAGTCGTCCGGCACGTTGCTACGGCCTTTCCAGGCAATAAAATCAGCCCGCGCGATAGTCGACTCAGTCCGGTATTTCGGTCCGCTCATAGCCTCCTTAATAAGTTGCACGCCAGAGATAGCCCCGGCCTGCTCTCTCGCCATCTCAAACCGCTTTTCTCCAGCCGTGGCAAGTTCGCCGGTCGTAATCGCGTCCCGGATTAAGCACTCAAGCGCCATCCTTGATTCCCGGTCTTCCCCAAAGGCAAGCCTAGCGATCTCGCTCACAGACAGACTCTCCGGCCAATCGCTCAAACCATTCATACCGATTACCCGCCGGGCCTTCATCCACTTAAAACGGTTGCCGCTCATTTCCCGCCCCCGAAGATCTTGGCGTTCATCCGCTCCAGCACGCTGGCCGTGTGTGCCTCGCTCAAATGGCTGTACCGCTTCACCATTTGCAACGTTTTGTGCCCCAAGGTTTCGGCGATTTCAGCCAGGCTCGCGCCGTTCATCGCGAGATAGCTCGCGGCACTGTGCCGCAGATCGTGAAAATGGAAGTCTTCAATTTCAGCTTTCTTTAGAGCGACTTCCCAGGCCCCGCGAATACTGGCGGGTTTGCTGCCGTCCTCAGCGGGAAACACCAGGTCGCAATTCAGCCGTCGAACCTTGGCAAGCCCTCGAAGCTCGGAAAGCGCATGGCCAACAAGGGGCACAACGCGGCGCTCCGAGTTCTTGGTTTCATGCAAGATGATTCGGCCCTGATCAAGATGCACCACGCCCCAAGCGTCTTTAGGCGGTGTCCGCGGTTCCCGCCAATACAGATTCAATACCTCGGACTTGCGCATGCCGGTGGACAGCGCCAGCACCACCACCGGGTAAAGTTTCGGGTTGCTCGATTCTCGGCAAGCGCTCAGCAGGCGTTCCCGCTCATCATCGGACAAAAACCGCACCCGGCCGCGCGGTTGTTTTGGTTTCGTAACCTTCCGCACGGGGTTATCATCGACCCAACCCCATTCCTTCATGGCGATCGTAAAAGCATGAGAAATGGCGGCCATGTAGCGCACGACCGTGGACGGGCTAAACTGTTGGCCGTCGCGGGTTGTCCGGCGGGCAAGTCTGTCGCGGGTCTCGGCGAGCCGGGCAGCGGTCACGTCGGCCAAGGCATAGGCGCCGATCTCGCCCTTCCACCATTCAAGGCGTTGCTTGGTCTTGTCGGCGTCTTTCTTATCCTTCAAGCAGTCCCGCTTGTAACGGTCGATCAATTCCGCCAGGGTATGCTTTTTCGCCTCGGTCGTCTTAAAGTGACGACCTTCCCGGATCGCCGCTTCTGTGTGCTGCGCCCACTTCTTAGCATCGGTCAGCCGCTCGAACGTGGCGGTTTGAGTCGGGTAGCCTTTCAGCCGGACCTTTACTCTATAGGTCGTCTTCCCTTCTTTTGTGGTGCGTTTTTCGATGTTCGCCATAAATGCCCCATTTGGTTTGCTATACGGGGCAGGTCGGCGGATGGTGCGGTAAAATGGCGGTGTCCCCCACCTTGCCCCAAGGTGTGCGGGTCAGGGTCGGACATGCTGCAACACGTCCGGCCCATCTTCCCCAAAAGGCTACAACAATCCCCCAAAAACAGCAACACGGGATAGAGAATCCCGTGAACCAATCCACAAATCTAGCGCTATAACTGAGCTTATCCCGTCATTCTCTGTTCCGTGGGGCACTCATGGGGCATTTCATCCAAAATTCGGGGCCATTTCGTCGGCTCTGCGCCTGGATTTGTGGGTAGGATGCGATGGGCGGTTTTGTTGTGGTGAGTTGTGGTTTGGTGTCCCACCAGTGCCCCATGGCATTGCATAGGCCAAAGAAAAAGGCTTGGCATTTCTGCTCAAGCCTTTGTTTTTATTGGTGCCTCGGGCCGGAATCGAACCGGCACGCCGTGTTAGGGCGCGGGATTTTAAGTCCCGTGTGTCTACCTATTCCACCACCGAGGCAAACAGATTTGAATCCTCATCGGACGGGCGTGTCGCTGATAAGGTTGTATCTTGCAGCTAACCGAGTCAGTTCGACGTCATTCTTGACAGACAGCTTGTCATACGCCCGGTACCGATATGTGTTTACCGTTTTGGGGCTGATTGTTAGCATGTCCGCCATGTCCTGAATCGATCGACCTTGCAGCGTCATGATGACGATTTGCAGTTCACGATACGACAAATCGTTGAATGGAGACGAGGGTTGATCGGGTAGCTTAGCTAAAGCTAAGCTACTGGCAACGTCTTGGCTGAGATACCGCTTGCCGTCAGACACTATCCGAATGGCATTTATCAGCTCGCTAATGGGGCAGTTTTTCGAGACATACCCATGGGCACCCAAGCTCAGGAGCTGATGAGGGAATGGTCCTTCAGCATACACGCTCAGGGCCACGATTTTCACCTGCGGGTGTTTCTGGCTGATCTTTCGGCATGCTTCGATTCCGCCTATACCCGGCATATTGATATCCATTAAGACCAAATCGGGCTTCAGACGATCGGTTTGCTCTATGGCTTCTTCGCCTGAGCACGCTACGCCGACCACCTTCATGTCTTCGGCTTCGTTCAATAAGTGCTCAATGCCCGTTCGAACGAGTTCATGATCATCTACGAGGAGAATATCGGTCATAACGTCAATGGCGAAAACTGGGCGAGCGCTTAACCACTATATGGCGGAGAGGGAGGGATTCGAACCCCCGGACGGGATCAACCGTCAACGGTTTTCAAGACCGCCGCTTTAAACCGCTCAGCCACCTCTCCTCGACTCATCAATCGCTATCCTATAAGGATAACTCATAAGTCTCTTCTGTTCTATCTTTACGTCTTCCAAAGACATTTTCCGTTGCTTGCCTTGGCGATAGCTTCGAGCCTGGAGGTATGCGCTTGGAGTTCCGTTTCGCTGCAATGAATTATTTTAAGCTGCGGGCGATTTGTTAAAGCGGTCGAGTTTGGCTTTTGCTGTAACTTATCGTTGCCCTCATCGGTCGATTCTGGCTCCAATACCAGTAAGGTTTGGCCGCCAGTCATCGTAAGATAGACTTCGGCTAGAATCTCGGCATCGAGTAAGGCTCCGTGCAGTTCTCGATGTCGATTGTCGACATTGTATCGCTTGCACAATGCGTCCAGATTATTACGCTGCCCGGGATGCTTCTTTCTGGCGAGCATCAATGTATCGAGAACGGTGCAATAGTCGGTGACGCTGGCAAAATGGTTGGGCAACAATCTCAGTTCGTGATTGAGAAATCCAATATCGAACGGAGCATTGTGGATGATCAGTTCTGCGCCCTTGATATATGCCAAAAGATCCTCGGCAATATCGATAAAGCGGGGTTTATCTGCCAAAAACTCGGCGCTCAGCCCGTGTACCTCAACGGCTCCGGGGTCAATGTCCCGCTCGGGATTCAGATAGACGTGAAAGCGATTTCCTGTCAGTCTACGACTGAGAAGTTCCACACAACCGATTTCGATTATGCGATGTCCTTCCGCTGGGTCGAGCCCGGTTGTTTCGGTATCAAGTACGACTTGTCGCATGAGTCGTCTTGCTCTGTTCTAGCGTTTTAGGTTGTAACAATTCGTCTATCCCTTGATTAGCGAGTGCGTCGGCCCGCTCATTCTCGATATGCCCGGCATGGCCCTTGATCCATTTCCATTCGACGCTATGGGTTTGTTGAGCCGACACTAGTCGCTGCCAGAGATCTACGTTCTTGACCGGTTTCTTTGCGGCGGTTTTCCATCCTCTTCGGAGCCAATCCGGCAACCATTCGGAAATGCCTTTGAGAAGATAAAGAGAGTCCGTAGTGACGCAGACCTTACTGGGCCTTTTCAAGGCCTCGAGCCCTTTAATTGCGGCCATGAGTTCCATGCGATTATTGGTGGTGTTCGGCTCTGATCCGTATAGCTCCATCTCCTTGTCTTTATACTTCAGCACGGCGCCCCACCCGCCGGGGCCGGGATTGCCGCGGCAAGCGCCATCCGTAAAGATGTTAACTTGGTTATTCACTGTCGCTTTCACTGTAGACGTTCAAACATGTGGCCGGGCACCAAATCCGGTGCGCCGATCCATTTCGGCTCAATTGGTATTAGCGTATAAGTTCTCTTGATGGCCTTGATGCCGAATGCGAATGATAGGTGAGCCCGAGCGTTGCTGAAAAATGAGTTGGGTTTTTGTATCACTTTGGATGAAGCGATGCTAAATGCCGCAGCATATTCGGCATCGAATTTTAAGAGACTTAGCCAATCTAATAAACGGTAGCTACTGATGAAATTGTGCTGCCAAAATGATGAACGCCGCGGAAGATACTGTAGGATGCCATGTAGGCTCCAGGGATTTAAGCCTAGAACGAAGAGCCGACCATTTGGCTTTAGGACGCGTTCAACCTCATGTAAGACTTGGTGTCTATTGGATTCGAAGTCGATAACATGAGGTAAAATCAAAGTATCAATACTGGCGGTGGCGATAGGTAATGCGCTGGGGTAGGCTGTGATTAGGTGCTTGATGCAAGATTCATCTCTATGCTCGGCACTCACAAGGATGAAGTTATGAATGAATGTCTCATCTATATATAAATTTTCGCATCCCAGCAGACCAACTTGTAATATTTTTTGATTATAAGTAGGATTTAAGGAAGACTGGAGGTAGGATGCCTCAATGGTTTGCAGTACTTGCCCTAGGGTTGTGGCGTGATACCACTCCAGAAATACCTGGCGAAGGTGGGGCAACGGCGCTTGTTTGGTTTTCATTGACTGAAGTGCTGGTATGCCGCTATAAATCACCCGAATAACACTCTGAGGTAGACGCGATGAGACGGCCAAAACGCGATGTAAAGTTGCTCTGTTACGCATCTGTTTTTGCCTTGTCCCTGAGTGCCTGTACGCATCATGCCGGGAAGCCGAAGGATGGTAACAGTTTAACCGACAATTCTCAGCCGGCGTCAACGTCCAGCAGCAAAAATTCCAGAGTCTTTCATATCTCTAAGAGCACGAGTCGCTGGTTTAGGAAAAAGGATAGAACCTACACAAGCGGGCTGCGCAATGATGGCAAAAGTCCGGCCGAATATGACAGTTTGTGGGACCGGTTGTTTGATTCGTATAGTTTGCCGCCCGTCGAGCATGAGGAGATCGATCGCGAACTCGGATGGTTCTTAAGTCATCCAGGCTATATGGAACGCGTACAGAAAAGGGCTGAGCCTTTTCTGTACTCTATTGTAAAGCAGTTCGAAAAACACGATATTCCCGGCGAACTCGCGTTATTACCGGTTATTGAAAGTGCATTTCAGCCTGGTGCCGTATCTCCAGCCAATGCCGCGGGCATCTGGCAATTTATTCCTTCTACCGGCCGTATATATGGCTTGAAGCAGAGTCGGTCATATGATGGTCGGCGCGATGTCTACGCTTCAACTCGCGCGGCCATTAAATATCTGAAGAAGCTCCATTCCGATTTTAATGGCGATTGGCTGCTGGCGATCGCGGCTTACAATTGCGGTGAGGGCGCGGTTGCTAGGGCGATCCAAAAAAACGTGGCTAGGAATATGCCTACCGATTTCTGGTCGCTGGATTTGCCGGATGAAACGCGCTCCTATGTTCCTCGCCTACTAGCTGTCGCGAAATTATTCGCTGAGGCCGATCAATACGGCATAGACTTGCATCACATTCCCAACGAAGCATTGTTTAAGCCGGTCAAGGTTAGCACCCAACTGGATTTGGCGCTTGCGGCCGATGCGGCGGATATATCTTTAGAAAAGCTGTACGAGTTGAATCCTGGCTTTAAGCGCCAGTACGCCGATGTAGAGGGAAGTTATAGGCTTTTTATTCCTGCCGGCAAGAAAATTAGCGAATTTAAGCAAGAGTTGGAGAGATTGGCTCAACAAAGCCAGCCGCCTGTTCGAGACCGACCATCGATTGCCGATGAGCTGATTGCGGCGCGAGATTCGGCGTTGGTGCATGCCGATGCTGCAGCGAGCTTCAACAAGGGGCGCATCAGTCGCTTTGACAGAGATCAAAAGCTCGAGTCCTTTCAGAAGGGCCAAAAAGGCAAAGCAAGAGAAAAAAGGTCGCGCGATCAAGCGCTTGAGACTGTTTCATTCAAATCTTCCGGTAAGATCATCCGGAAAATCAGAAACGGAGACAATGTTGTCGTCGCTCCCGCGAAGGGCAAGCTTGTGGAAGCGTCAAGCAAACAGTCGACTTACACCGTTCAGGAGGGTGACACGCTTTGGTCTATAGCAAAGAAACATTCTGTTGATGTTGAGCAATTGGCCAAGTGGAATGACTTGTCGGCGAAAAAAGGAGTCAAAGCCGGCCATAATTTAGTGCTTTGGAACAAGGATGCAGCCAAGAAGCTGCCAATCGCCAGTTCTGGGATCAAATCTTCGCAGTCAATCAGTTATGTCATTCGTCAGGGCGACACGCTGTTTTCGATCTCGAAACGCTTTAAAGTCAGTGTGGCTGATTTGCGCAAGTGGAACGGTTCCAAGATTGAAAAGCAGATTCAACCAGGCACAAGCATCATGGTGCAGGTAGAGAAGGATTAGTGAAGGTATCCGAATTTTGTAAGAGTGGCATAAATTGGGGAGGTTAAGAGCGGATATCCAGCCTTTCCGGCAACGGCACATGGCTAACAACGTACCGGTATTTTCCTGACGCTTCCAGCGGTATTTTATCCACTATATTTACCTCGATCGTTACATCTCGTCCCATCCGGTTCTGTAGCTGTTTGACAATTTCATCTTTTGCCCCCTCTTGCCAAGTAGAGCTTGGGACGACCATAACCTCCATAAGGTTTGTTGAGAGCTGAATAATCTTGAACTCGTAAACCCCTTCGATTGCGCGTAGCACGTAAATAACCGCTAACGCGTGCATAATCGCTCCATCCGGACGAATGACGAAATCCGTGGATCTACCCATGATTTCCGATATTACATGCAAGCCGTGCCCTGTGATACACAAATCGTCAGTTTTGCGTGCCATATCGCCGGTGCGATACCGGATAAACGGTTGAGCATCTGAGCACAGGTTTGTGATGACGACCTCTCCAATTTCACTGGGTGCGACGGATGCCCCGTTGTCATCCAAAATTTCGACTATCAAGCTTTCGCTGTTGACCACCATTTGGCGTTGCGGTGATTCGAGCGCAATCAATCCACCGTCACGGCACCCGTATTCGTTCGATACAGGTTTATCGAAGACCTCCTCGATTAGTGCCCTCTGTTCGGGAAATAAGGGTTCTCCCGTTGTGCAAACAACTTTAAGACGCGGTAATTCTGGGATTCGATTCTGGCTCTTCGCGTATGATGCTAAAAGACTTAGGCTGCTTGCATAGCCATAGATACAGGCCGGATTAAAGGATTGAATTATTTTTAGATAATCGCTCATCTTGCTCTCCGACATATCAAAGGCATTCAGAAGCAATTGGTTAAAGAGTCTATCCCTTATTTTTTTAATGAGATCTGTCTTATTGAGTTCTACCGGCGCTCCCCATAAAAAGACTTCGGGGTCGCCGACTTCGACCTTCCACCACCGGCGTGCGCGCATACGAGAGGCGGTGTCGGCAGCCTGCCGCTTTTTGCCGAAATAAAAAATCAACGGTTGGCCACTTGATCCTCCTGTAGTGTAAAGGAATGCGCCTCCTGGGACGCCTTTCCAGGCAATGCGATCCCGGTTAGCGGATGCATCCGCTTTACTCATTGTCGGCAAACGGCGAAGATCGTCGAAAGTTAGGTTTCGACTCGCGGCTAAATCGATACCCGATGCCAGGATCCGTTCGGCATGCCAAGGGCTATGTTCATTGGCTATTTGGAGCAATGCCTGTAGTTTATCCATTTGCAGTCGCTCGATCGCTTCACGCGAAAGCCACTGCGTTTTTTCCAATTCAGCTAAGTAATTAAAGGTTGGGCGGTTTACCAGCCGTTCGTGAGCAGGGTAGAAAATCCATTTGACCAGATTCGGATGCATGATAGACGAGTGTTGTTTATGAGTGATTATTGGTGTGAATTTCAGAGAGCTTCGGAGTGACGTCTAAACGCCTAAAGCGCATTAAACACGTCCGGCCTAATAGTATCGTGATTCGCCGGATTGCTGCGATGGTGTACTGTGCAAAAGGGATTTTTATAAACGAATCCAGAGTGGACAGCCAAGCTAGCCTTTTGAAGCAAAGTGCACCTTAACGGAGTAGGTTCGCCCTTAATGGGCTAAGGAGCATGAATCGATCAGTTTATTGTCAACGCCGACTGAAAAGTGACCCCTTTTGAGGGTTTCTCGTCGAAGTAAAATTGACCCCCTGGGGCCCAAAAGTTATTCGACGGCCGCTGTCTGCGGCGGGGTTGTTCCGGCCTTGCGCTTGTCCTTGAGCCGGTAACTCTCGCCGGTGATTTGCACGATGTGGGCATGATGCAGAAGCCGGTCCAGCATGGCGGT
>Ga0196972_1000716_pt1 | contig 13164 bp, 12 predicted proteins | sample S1v_2013CmetaG_FD_148618 | JGI IMG/M metagenome (GOLD analysis project Ga0196972, IMG submission 148618) | Soil microbial communities from Anza Borrego desert, Southern California, United States - S1+v_20-13C | ecosystem: Environmental > Terrestrial > Soil > Desert | place: USA: California...
GACTACGATACCAGCCTGCCCGAGCTCATCGGCGATCGCGAGAAGCTGATACAGGCTGTACTCAATATCGCCCGCAACGCCGTGCAAGCCATGCACGGCAAGGGCCGCGTCATCCTGCGTACGCGCGCCGAACGGCAGGTGACGCTGGCAAAACAGCGTTATCGTGTTGCCATCAAGCTGCAGATTATCGACAACGGCCCCGGTATTCCGCCAGATATCCGCGATCGCATTTTCTATCCGCTTGTATCCGGCCGCGATGGCGGCTCCGGGCTGGGCCTGACATTGGCGCAGACCTTCATTACTCAGCATCACGGCATGATCGAATGCGAAAGCGAACCCGGCAATACCTGCTTCACGATACTCCTGCCCATCGAGAGCACCGTAATGAAATACCTTTTACCCCGACAATAATGAGTCAAACAGGAAAACATGAAACCAATTTGGATTATTGATGACGACCGCTCCATCCGCTGGGTATTCGAAAAGGCCCTGGCGCGTACGGACATGGAGTTCAAGACCTTCGCTTCGGTGCCGGAGGCGCTCAATGCGCTGAACAGCGAAGAGCCACAGGTGGTAGTCAGCGACATTCGCATGCCCAACGGCTCCGGACTCGACTTCCTACAGGAGATCAAAAAGAGGTTGCCCGATGTGCCCGTCATCATCATGACAGCTTATTCCGATCTGGAGAGCGCAGTAGCGGCCTTTCAGGGCGGTGCCTTCGAATACCTGGCGAAGCCCTTCGACGTGGACCAGGCCATAGAAATCATCCGCCGAGCGGTGGATGAAAGCATGCGCCAGGCTACGGAAGCCGTGGCACCGGAAGAAACGCCGGAAATCATCGGCCAGGCGCCGGCCATGCAGGAAGTCTTTCGTGCCATCGGCCGCCTGAGCCGTTCGCATGCCACTGTACTCATCAATGGCGAATCCGGAACCGGCAAGGAGCTGGTCGCGCGCGCGCTGCACAAGCATAGCCCGCGTGCCGAAAAACCTTTCATCGCCATCAATACAGCAGCGATCCCGAAGGACCTGCTGGAATCGGAGCTTTTCGGACATGAGCGCGGCGCCTTCACCGGCGCACAGGCAGCTCGCCGCGGGCGTTTCGAGCAGGCGGACGGCGGCACCCTGTTTCTGGATGAAATCGGCGATATGCCATCCGATTTGCAGACACGTCTGCTGCGCGTGCTGTGCGACGGCCAGTTCTATCGCGTCGGCGGTCATCAGCCGGTCAAGGTGAATGTGCGCATTATTGCGGCCACCCATCAGGACCTGGAAGAACGCGTCAAGCTCGGCCTATTCCGCGAGGATCTGTTCCACCGGCTCAACGTGATCCGCCTGCGCTTGCCGCCATTGCGCGAACGCCGCGAGGATATCCCGCTGCTAATACGTCATTTCCTGCAGCAAAGCGCGCAGGAGCTGGGGGTGGAAGCCAAGCAGCCGTCGTCTGCTGCACTGCGTTACCTGTCGACGCTGAGCTGGAGCGGCAATGTGCGTCAGCTGGAAAACGTCTGCCACTGGCTGACCGTGATGGCGCCCGGGCAGAACATTGATGTGGCTGACCTGCCGCCTGAACTCAAGGAAGATGCCAGCAAGCCGCTCAATACGGCCTCCTGGCAGGAAGCCCTGGCGGCCGAGGTCATGGATGCCCTCAATCGAGGCGACCAGAACATCCTCGATATCAGGACGCGCGAATTCGAGAAAATCCTCATCGTGAAAGCCTTGCAGCACACAGGCGGAAGACGCATCGAAGCCGCCAATCAACTGGGCATGGGGCGCAATACCCTGACCCGCAAAATCCAGGAACTGGGTATCGAATAAAGGGCGGAAGCGCAGAAACGAGACTGCCGGCAATAGTCGGCAACCTCGTCTGCAGTTTGATCTTTACAACGCTGTCATGCAGGTGAAGTCAGCCCGGTTCCCAGTCTGCCATCGCGGTAATCGCTGATCGCCTGCAGGATTTCATCCTGCGTGTTCATGACAAACGGCCCGTACTGCACAATAGGTTCCCGCAAGGGCAGCCCGGCAATCAGCAGGATGCGTGCCTCCTCGCTGGCCGTCAGGCTGACGCCATCACTATCAGCAGCGTTCCGCAGAACCGCCATGCGCTGTGCTGGCACCTCCCGCTCACCAATGTGCACCTTGCCCCGATACACATAGACAAAAGCGTTGAATATCGCGCCCAGAGGTTGGGTGAATGATGCGCCCGCAGGCAGATGCACATCCAGATATAAGGGCTCCGTCACCGGCCGCTGCATCGCGCCTTGCACACCATGGCTATCGCCGGCGATGACGCGTACTGTCACCCCCTCGGCCGTCGTGAACTCAGGGATGTCGTGAGTCTGGATATCCCGATACCACGGTGCTGACATCTTGTCTGCAGACGGCAAATTGAGCCACAGCTGAAAGCCTTCCATGCGCCCTGCCCGCTGCTCTGGCAGCTCCGAATGGATTACGCCGCTGCCGGCATTCATCCACTGCACGCCGCCATCTTGCAGCAGCCCTTCGTTGCCCGCGCTGTCGTGATGGCGCATCTGGCCGGCGATCATATAGGTAACCGTTTCAAAGCCGCGATGGGGATGATCGGGAAAACCGCCGATGTAATCATCCGGATTGTCCGTGCCGAACGCATCCAGCATGAGGAAAGGATCGAGCCGCTGGTGCAAGTGCCTGGTCAACACACGCGTTAGACGTACGCCGGCCCCATCGGAGGTTGATTCGCCAGTCACAATCTGCTCCACTGTGCGCGGATTGCGCACATCTGCAGTATCAATTGTTTGATTCGTCATGATGGTCTCCTTTATATGGTCACTGCCTGTTCGATCTGCGCATAAGCGTCAGCCATGCCTTGCTGTTCCGCTTCAGGCCCCATGGACAGGCCCTCGGCAAACACGAACCTGACATCCGTGATACCCACAAACGTTAGGAAAGTCTGCAGATATGGCGTCAGCGAATCGCTGGGCAGATTGCGATGTATGCCGCCGCGAGTCTGAACAACAATCGCCAGCTTGCCCTTGAGCAGGCCTTCCGGACCTTCGGCTGTGTAGCGGAAGGTGACGCCTGCCCGCGAGATGGCATCGATCCAGTTCTTGAGCTGGGCCGGGATGCTGAAGTTGTACATGGGCACGGCCAGGACCACAAGATCGGCTGCCTGGATCTCAGCAATCAGTGCATCGTCCAGTGCTACACGCTGCTGTTGTTCTGGCGTGCGCGCTTCCGGCGGCGTAAATATGGCCTGCAGGGCAAACTCATCCAGCATCGGATGAGGTGTCTTGCCCAGGTCGCGTATGACTAACTTCACATTGTCGTGTGAGGTCTGCAGGCGATCGACTAGCAGATTGGCAAGACGCGTCGAATGGGAATTGCCCGCGCGTGCACTGGAATTGATCTGCAGAATATTCATGACATTCTCCGTTGTTGAAATGGTGAATGCACTTTAACCATTCCACACATGCGGATTAAGTGGGTATCATGGACAACATTGTTCCATCAATGGAATTATCATGCTTCAACCCAACGATTTGCTGCTGTTCGCTCGCATAGTGGAAGAAGGCAGTTTCAGCAGTGCCGCAGAGCGCCTTGACGTGCCCAAGTCCACCCTGTCTCGCCGGCTGTCCCTGCTGGAAGCCAAACTTGGCGAGCGCCTGTTGCTGCGCACCACACGCAAACTGACGCTGACGGACTTCGGTCGGGCCGTGCTGGCCCATGCCCAGCAGGTCACAGCCGAGGTGGAAGCGGCAATGCATTTGAGCCAGCATCGGCAGGTGCAGCCCAGCGGGCGATTGCGGATTTCCATGCCCGGCGACTTCGCGAATGAGGCCATTATTGAAATGCTGGCCGCGTTCATGCGACGCTACCCCGCCATTGTGCTGGACATTGATATCTCGCCCCGCCGCGTGGACCTGATTGGCGAGAATTTCGATCTGGCCATTCGCGTAGGCGATCTGCCGGATGATGCCTCGCTCGCTGCGCGCCGAATCGCCGCCTATAGCCACGGGCTGTATGCCACTCCGGCCTACCTGAAACGACGGGGCGTGCCGTCGGAACCGGAAGCGCTGATGGAGCATGACGCATTGCAGCTCATGGCACGTAATGGAGAACCGGTTGCATGGCGCTTGGCACGTAGTGGCGTGGAATGGGAAGGGCGCCCGCCGGGACGTGCGGTTGCCAATGCGCCCGGATTACTGCTGCGTCTGGCGTTATCCGAGGGCGGCATTGCCATGCTAGCGGATCACGATGCCGAACCGCACGTGCGTGCGGGCGCATTGGTACAGGTGCTCGAAGACTGGGCGCTTCCGGCCATGACTGCCTGGGCTGTGTTTCCGGGGCGTCGGCTCATGCCTGCGCGAACACGTGCTTTCCTTGATGCGCTGGAAGAAGGCTTCATCAGCCGTTGCCCGCAGGTTCATGCCCGAATTGCTGAAACTGTAGGGAAAAAGCGCGGTAAGCCGCGATGACTACGCTGCAGCGAGAGTCTGCCTGCAGCGATTAAAGTTGGTCTCAGGATTGAACAGCGTGCGCCTGCAGATCTGCATGGTAGCTGCTGCGCACCATGGGTCCGCTGGCCGCATTGCTGAAGCCCATGGCTTCGGCCTGTAGCCTGAATTCTTCAAACCGCTGCGGCTCTACAAAACGGGCCACCGGCAGATGGTGGATGCTGGGCTGGAGGTACTGACCCAGCGTCAGCATATCTACGTTATGGCTGCGCAAATCCTGCATGACCTGCAGGATCTCCTCATCGGTTTCGCCCAGGCCCAGCATCAGGCCGGACTTGGTCGGCACATGCGGGTAAAGCGTCTTGAAATCCGCCAGCAGCTTGAGCGAATGCACATAATCAGAACCCGGCCGTGCTGCCTTGTACAGCCGCGGTACAGTTTCCAGATTGTGGTTCATGACATCAGGCGGCGCTTCGGCCAGGATTTCCAATGCAGTTTCCAGCCGACCGCGAAAATCCGGCACGAGAATCTCGATCTTGATGTCCGGCGAATGCGCACGTACGGCACGGATACAGTCGACGAAATGATGGGCACCGCCGTCGCGCAGATCATCACGATCTACGCTGGTAATCACGACGTATTTGAGCCGCATCTGGGCGATGGTGCGTGCCAGGTTCTCCGGCTCATTGGCATCCGGCGCCAGGGGTTTGCCATGCGCGACATCGCAAAACGGGCAGCGCCGTGTGCAGATATCACCCAGAATCATAAAAGTGGCGGTGCCGCCGCTGAAGCATTCACCGATATTGGGGCATGACGCCTCTTCGCATACCGTGTGCAAATTGTTCTCGCGCAATACCTTCTTTATTTCCTGGAAACGCGCGCTGTCAGGCACTTTCATGCGTATCCACTCGGGCTTGCGCATGGCAGGCTGCGGGACAATCTTGATGGGAATCCTGGCCGTCTTGGCAGCGCCGATTTCCTTTTGCCCGGGTTGTTTCTTGGTGATTACCGTATCGCTCATGCTGCTTCTGCCACTCTATTTGTACATTCCAATTGCTGCGTAAGCTGCTCCAGCAGCATGGCCGCGACGTGATCCTGCGGCATATTTATTCCAAAATCCCGCAGCTGCATGACCTGCAGGCCCTGATAGCCACAGGGATCGATGGCCGAGAATGGCGACACATCCATATCCACATTCAGCGCCAATCCATGGTAACTACGGCCATTCTTGATCCTCAAGCCCAGCGACGCAATCTTGCGTCCATCAACATACACACCGGGCGCATCGGCACGCGCAATCGCCGTGATGCCGAAGCCGGCTAATAGCGCAATGATGGCGTTCTCCATTGCGCTGACCAGTTGGCGGATCGTCAAATTTCTGCGCTTGAGGTCGAGCAGCAGGTACACAATCACCTGGCCCGGCCCATGGTAGGTGATTTTCCCACCGCGGTCGACCATCACCAGTGGAATATCCTGGCGCGATGGCAGCCGGACATTACGGCGGTTGAGTCCCAGTGTATAAACCGGTGCATGCTCGGTCAGCCACAGCTCATCGGCTGTATCCGACTCCCGGCTCAGCGTGAACGACTGCATCGCGTGCCAGGTCGCTTCGTAGTCAGTACGTCCCAGCTGCCTAATCTGCACGGAATGCATACGCGTATCAAAGAACAACACGCACCATGGGATGGGCCGTCAGCGTGCGGTAGATGTCATCCAGTTGGGGCTTGGATGTGACATGCACGGTGCAGGTCAGGCTTACATACCGTCCCCCTGAGCTTGCACGCAGCTCCGTCTGGCCTACGTGGAATTCGGGCAGGTGTGCCTGGATTGCAAGCACAATGGCTTCAGCAAAATCCTCGCGTGCTTCACCCATGACCTTGATGGGGAAGTCGCATGGGAATTCGATAAGGGTATCCTGCTCCGCCATGGCTAGCCCTTCGTCCGCATGACGTGCTGCTTGTAGTCCTGGTAGATGCCGTACATGCGCGTGAACATTGGCCCGGGCCGGCCGCTGCCGATGGGCTTACCATCCAGCGTGGTGATCGGCAAGATTTCACGGGCGGATGAGGTGGTCCACAACTCGTCAGCAGCGCGGATGCGCGCTTCCTCGAAATGGCCGATATCCACCGGAATATTGTTCGCCTGTGCCAGTTCCAGGATCAGGTCGTAAGTGATGCCGGCCAGCATGTGATGGTCCTTGGGCGGCGCCAGCATGACGCCGTTCTCTACAGCGAAAATATTACTGACAGCGCCTTCAGTCAGGATGCCCTCGCGAAACAGTACGGTTTCCATCGCATCCGCATCCACCGCCTGTTGCCGCAGCAGAACATTGGGCAACAGCGAGATGGATTTGATGTCGCAGCGATGCCAGCGGAAATCATCAGCGCTGATGGCTGCGACACCGCGCTCACGAACATCATCTGAGGGACTCACCAGCGGCGAGCACATCATGAATACCGTATGTGTCGTCTCCGCAGGAAAGGCGTGATCGCGCGGCGCCGGGCCGCGCGTCACCTGCAGATACAGCGAGATATCCTTGTAGTCGGCGGAACACGCCATATTGGGCGCCAGTAGCTCATGGATGAGCTTTTCCCAGGTTGCCATGTCGTGCGGATTTGGCAGGCGTATGGCGGCAAGACTCAGGTCCAGCCGCTTCAGATGCTCGCGTAGGCGAAATGGGTGGCCGGAGTACACCGGGATGACTTCGTATACACCATCCCCGAAGATGAACCCGCGGTCGAGCACTGGCACATAGGCCTGCTCGATGGGCAGCAGCTTGCCGTTGAGATGTACTGTCTGGGTCACGAGTCGCTTACTCGAACCACAGCTTGATGCTGTCCCACAGACGCCCGAAGATGCCGGCCACTTCAACCTTTTCAGCTGCTACCAGCTTCTCTTCGTGGATGATCTTGCCGTTCAGCGAAAACTGGATGGTACCTATCGCCTGTCTGGCATTGATGGGCGCCAGTAGTGGCTGCTTGCTGGTAACCGTGGCCTTCACCTGCGAGTATTGCCCCCTGGGCAGCGTGAGGTACAGATCATTGGCGACCGTGGCGGTCAGCGTGTCATTGTGGCCTTTCCAAACCTTGAGCGATTTAACCGGCTGGCCCTTCTTGTAGACCACGGTAGTCTCGTAATACTGGAAGCCGTAATTGAGCAGCTTCTGGCTCTCAGTGGCGCGCGCGGTCTCCGATGGCGCTCCCACCACGACTGAAATCAGGCGCGTATCGTTGCGCTTGGCGGACGTCACGAGGCAATACCCCGCTGATTCCGTGTGTCCGGTCTTCATGCCGTCCACATGCGGGTCCACCCACAGCAAGCGATTGCGGTTGGGCTGCGTGATCTTGTTATAGGTGTATTCCTTGATCGAATACAGGCGCTTGTACTGGTCCGGGAAGTCATTGATCAGCGCAGCTGCCAGCACTGAAAGATCATAGACAGTCGTGTAGTGCTGAGGGTCGGGCAAACCGGTGGCATTCGTGAAATGACTATTCTTCATGCCCAGACGGGCGGCCTCCTTGTTCATGAGATCGGCAAAACCCTCCTCGCTTGCAGCCACGGCTTCCGCCAGGGCCATCGAGGCATCGTTCCCCGACTGGATGATCATGCCATGCAGCAACTCATCCACCGTCACCGGTTTATTGGGTTCAATGAACATGCGCGAGCCTTCAGCCTTCCAGGCTTTGGTGCTGACAGGTACGGTCTGTTCGGGTTTGAGGTAGCCATTCTTGATCGCCTTGAACACAAGATACGCCGTCATGATCTTGGTCAAAGAAGCGGGCTCAACGCGTTCGTTCGGTGACTGCTGGGCGATGATGTTGCCACTGTTGAAATCACGCAGGAGATAGGCTTTGGTCGCCAGCGCCGGTGCCGGCGGAATGTCCGCCGCATGGGTCGAAACGGACATGAAAGAAAAGACAACGGCAAATGCTAGCGATAAAAGGCGCATGGTTAACTCACTACGGTTCGGTTATTGACGGATCAGGATGGCGGAAGTCTTGAGTGCGCGGCGGATTTTCAGCGCTGCTTCCTCGGCTTCCTGGCGGCTGGCATAGGGACCGAGCCTTACACGGTAAGTGCCCGCATTATACCAGCTCTCCACAGGGACACTTCCCACCAGGTCCTGGTTCCTGAGCTTGGTGATTAACGACTCTGCGTTGGGTTTGTGCTTAAAGGCGCCAACCTGCACATAATCTCCGGTCGCGGGAGGCGGTGCCTGCTGGATGGGTGATTCTATGCTGGCAGGCTGAGGCACTGGCGGCGGCGGTTCGACCTGCGAAGTCACGATTTTGGCCAGCCCCTGCTCCGGTTGCGAAACGGTCGCCACCGGCTTCAGCATGGCGCTGTTGTTGACGTCTATGGCCTCAACCTCGACCATGCCGCTACCCTTTTCCACCAGCCGCAGCTTGTAAGCTGCCGCATAGGAAAGGTCGACGACGCGACCGCTATGGAATGGTCCACGGTCATTGATGCGCACAATAACGGAACGCCCGTTTTCGATATTGGTCACTCGCACATAACTTGGCAGCGGCAGCGTGGTATGCGCGCCGGTCATGCCGTACATGTCATACACCTCGCCGCTGGAGGTCTTGCGGCCGTGGTAGCGCTTGCCGTACCACGAAGCCAAGCCGCGCTCCTTGTAGGGCTTGTATTCCGTCATGGGAACGTAGCGCTTGCCCAACGCGCTATAAGGCAGATTGGCGCGACCCAGGAGGATTTCAGCGCGCGGAACGGCATCCGGGATGCTGTCTATGTTTGGAGGCGGATTGTCGCCGGGACCATCGTCCAGGTAATACCCGCCGGGTTTGGTCGCGGGCTTGGGCGTTTGTGCCACAGGCTCTGCCGGCTTGGCAGATTCTTCTGGTTTGATGATGCCCTTGCCACCGCAGGAAATCAGCAACAAGCAAAACACCGGGAGCAAGGCAAGTCTGGAGAATGGATGCATCATGTAGTCACGAGTTTCTTGTGGGTCTGTATGCTCATTAAAATACCAAAACCCAGCAGTAAGGTCACGAGGGAAGTGCCGCCGTAGCTGATGAGCGGCAATGGCACACCGACCACGGGGAGAATGCCGCTGACCATGCCGATGTTGACGAACACATAGGTAAAGAAGGTCAGCGTGATGCTACCGGCCAACAACCGGCTGAAGGTGTTTTGGGCGTGAGCAGCAATCCACATACCACGCGCGATGATCAGCGTGAACAGGAACAAAAGGAGCAGGTTGCCTACGAGGCCGAACTCCTCGCCATATACCGCGAAGATGAAGTCCGTTGTTCGTTCCGGCAGGAAATCCAGCTGGGACTGTGTGCCCTTGAGCCAACCCTTGCCGCCGATGCCGCCGGACCCCAGGGCGATGCTGGATTGTATGGTGTGATAGCCCGCGCCCAGCGGATCCTGGTAAGGATCAAACAGAATCTCGATACGCCGCCGCTGGTAGTCATGCAGCATGGTCCAGAAGATTGGTCCGCCAGCTGCAATCAGGACGCCGGCGCCGACCAACAGTTTCCAACTCAGGCCGGCCAGAAACAACACATAAAAACCGGAGGCGGCAATCATCAGCGAAGTACCGAGGTCAGGCTGCTTCATGATCAGGATCACCGGAATACCCAGAAAGACAGCCGCGATTGCATGATCAAACAGCTTCGGCGTCTCCTCGCGTTTGCTGAAATACCAGGCCAACATCATGGGCACGGCGATTTTCATGATTTCAGATGGCTGTATCCTCACCACCCCCAGATGCAACCAGCGACGCGCGCCCTTGCTGATTTCGCCGAACAGCGCAACGCCTACCAGCAACAGCAGGCCCAGCAGGAATAGGGGAAGCGCGGCCCGCTCCAGATGCTGCGGTGGAATGTTAGAAACGACCCACATGACGGACAGCGCTACCATCAAGTTAATGCCCTGCGACATGACACGATGCGGCTCTTCTCCAGCCGCGCTGTACAGTACGGTGAATCCCGTCAGCGCGGCTACGATCAGGCATCCCATGAGGAAACCATCGATGTGCCGGGTGAGATACCTGAAGATGGTATTAATCATGGGCAGGTTCCTGGACAGGGGGTTTGGCAGGCTTGGGCTCCTTGGGTGGATCCGGCATCTTACCCAGCAGGTAGTAATCCATGACCTTCCGCGCGATAGGACCGGCAGTCGAACCGCCATGGCTGCCGTTCTCGACAATCACGGCAACGGCGATCTTGGGTGCGTCCATGGGCGCAAATGCAATGAACAATGCGTGGTCTCTATGCCGCTCGTTGATCTTACTTTCGTCATATTTTTCACCCTGCTTGATGCCAATGACCTGCGCCGTACCCGTTTTGGCCGCCACCGCGTAAGGTGCGCCCGCGCCCACGCTGACCGCAGTGCCACCCGGCAGCGTCACGTCGCGCATGGCGAGTTTCACGATTTCCATGTGTTCCGGCGTAATCGTGACCTTGTCCACCACCACGGGGGTGACAGGTTTGCTTCGGCCGCTATCTGTTTCCTGTATGGCTGAAACCAGGTGAGGACGCATGGCGACGCCGTTATTGGCAAACATTGCGGTCGCCTGCGCCAGCTGCAGCGGCGTGACCAGCGTATAACCCTGGCCGATGCCCACGATCACGGTTTCGCCCGGGTACCACGGTTGTTTCCATCGACGTTTTTTCCATTCTGGCGTGGGCAGCAACCCGCTCATCTCACCGTTCATGTCGATGCCGGTTTTTTCCCCGAATCCGAAATGCCGCAGATAGCTCGCCATCTTCTCGATGCCCAATTCCACCGCCAGGCCGTAGAAGAAAGTATCGCAGGAGACGGTAATGGCCCGGCGCATATCCACGCGCCCGTGACCGCTGGGTTTCCAGTCGCGGTAGCGGTGGGAGCTGCCAGGTAGTGTGAAATAACCCGGATCGCTGATACTGAAAGGCGGCTCGCGTTTGCCTGCGTCCAGTCCGGCTAGCGCTACGAACGGCTTGAGTGTAGACCCCGGAGGGTAAATGCCTCGCATGGGCCGGTTGATCAGTGGCCGGTCCAGTGATTCGTTGAGCGCTTTCCAGTTTTCGGTGTCGATGCCGTCTACAAACAGATTGGGGTCGAAGGTCGGCTGGCTGATGTACGCCAGAACCTCGCCATTGGTGGGGTTGATGGCCACCAGCGCGCCGCGCCAGTCGCCGAACGCCTCCTCCGCGATGCGCTGCAGCTTGCTGTCAATGGTCAGCACCAGATTATTGCCGGCCACCGGTGCCGTACTCGACAGCACGCGCACCGCATGGCCATCGGCATCAATCTCTACCTGTTGCGAGCCGGTAACGCCATGCAGACTGCGTTCGTAAAACTGCTCCACACCGCTTTTGCCAATGTGGTCCGAGCCCTTATAATTGGACAAATCGCCGGATTCTTCCAGCGCTTTCAGGTCCTTGTCGTTGATGCGCCCGATGTAACCGATGAAATGCGAGCCCAGCTTCTTCTCGGGATAATGCCGGAACAGCCGAGACCGGATTTCCACACCCGGAAAACGATAGCGGTTGACGGCGAAACGCGCGGCTTCCACTTCATTGAGATGGGTGCGTAGCGGGACGCTCTCGAAACTGTGGCTTTGCGCCCGCAGCTTCTTGAAACGCTTGCGATCCAGCGAACTCACTTCGACCAGCTTGGCGATTTCATCGATGGTGGCTTCCACGTCATCGATCTTGGCAGGCGTCAGTTCCAGCGTATATGCGAAGAAATTATGCGCCAGCACCACACCATTACGGTCCAGGATCAGGCCGCGATTCGGCACTATCGGCACCACCGAGATGCGGTTATTCTCCGCCATGGTCTGGAAATGATCGTACTTGACGACCTGCAGGTAGAAAAGACGCATGCCCAGCACGCTGAAACAGGCGAGGACAAATACCGCAGCCACCGCAAGCCGAATGCGGAAGTAATGCTGCTCGTGCTGGTAATTCTTGAGTTCTGAGCGCGTTCTCATGCGCAAGTCTTAAGCTCTGCGGGCACTGCCTGTACCTGCTCCGGAAATCACAACAAGCTGCCAAAGCAGAACACCCGTAATGCTTGGCAGGAAATAACTCCAGCCCGGCACTGCGCCTCCCGTCAGAAGCTTGAGGACAAGCACGATGACTTGCGACAGCAGTAATAGCAGCAGCACATACCCGGCCTGCTGCCAGCTATTGAACAGGATCAGACGCCGCTGGTAATTGACGGCGAAATAGGCCGCCACTGCGTAAGCCAGTGCATACTGACCGAACAAGCCGCCCGTTATCAGATCCATCACAATCCCTGCGAACCACGCCGTGCCGATATTCACCACATGCGGTGCGCGGAACAGCCAGTAAATGACAACCAGCAGAATAAGGTCCGGCCGCAGCATCAGCCCGAACCCCGCCCATGGCAGCAGCTGAAAGATCAGCGCAATCAGCAGGGACAGGGCTACCATTCGGAGGCTAACGATTGGCATTGGCAGGCGGGACAGCGTTGGGAGTAGGGGCAGGGGGAGCTGAAGCCGGACTGGCCGACGTCGAGCCTGCAGAAGCTGGCTCAGCAGCAACTGGCTTGGCAGCTGCAGGCTTGTCGGCAGTCGCCGGAGCTGGATTAGCCTGTGGATAAGCTTCGGGCTTGGGCATGGCGAGCACCAGCACTTCACGATAATTCTCGATGCCTGCGACAGGAATGCAGACAATCCTGGCAAACGGCGAATCGGGATTGCGCTCGATGCTTTCCACCACTGCCACTGCGAGACCGGTTGGATATACCCCGTCAA
>Ga0196972_1000718_pt1 | contig 13083 bp, 11 predicted proteins | sample S1v_2013CmetaG_FD_148618 | JGI IMG/M metagenome (GOLD analysis project Ga0196972, IMG submission 148618) | Soil microbial communities from Anza Borrego desert, Southern California, United States - S1+v_20-13C | ecosystem: Environmental > Terrestrial > Soil > Desert | place: USA: California...
ACGGGTAAAGCCAGGATTGCCAAAAGAAACAGGCCGATGCGGTAAATGTGCATTTGAATTCTCCTCCTGCTGCTGAAAGGGTCTACGCCGGACCCTCGTACATGATTTTCCACTGCTGGTTTTCCAGCACCCAGTATTGCCGTTTTTTCATGTGGCTATCGAGGTGTGGACTGCGGTACTCCTGATCGAACGTCACAATTGCCATCTCGCGTTCGCTATGAGGATAACGGAACATGCTGACATTGGATAGCTTGATTTCGGTCTCGGCCTTGCTAGCCTGGATGCGGCGCTTTTCCTTTGCCCAGCGTGCAAAATCAGCATCCGGGCTGAAGAATTGCGGCGAATAATACGCCAGGTAGTTATCGGTATCTTGCGCCTGCCAGGCCTTGCGCCAGGATTCCAGGGCGGTATCCAGCTTTTCACCATCCGGAGCGGGCGCATCCGCAGGCAGCCATTGCAAGCCGTCGGTGATGATGACCGGGATGTTGCCATTTTTCAGAATGGGCGCGAGCGATTTCAGGTCCGGGTTGGCCAGCACCACACAGCCGTCGCTAGCCAGCGGCGGCCGGCTATAGGTATCGCTGGGCGTGCCATGCAGCCAGATGCCGTAACCCTTGCGGCCTTCGTGCATGTCCCACTCGTTTGGATAATTCAGCGGGTAGGCACCATCGCCGTAGAAATCTGGCAATTTCCTGGCCAGCTTGGGCGCGGAGAAATACACGCCCAGCGGCGTGCGCTTGTCACCCTCGATGCGCTTCTCGCTGCCGTTCTTGCCGATGGTGACGTAATAATCTGCGATATAGCGCGGTATTCCATCGTTATTGCGGTAGATGTAGAGCCGGGATTTTGCAGTGTCGACCACAATCGCATATTGCTGGCTGGGGTCTAGCTTCCATAACGGTTCAGGAATCTGGCTAGGCTGCCGTTCGCCCAGATAACGTTCGATCCGTTTGCGTGCTTCCTCACGTAGGCCGTCCACGCTTTCGCCGCTGGTGGCGACATTGCCGAAATTCTGCAGCTGCTGGGCGCGTGCCATGAGCAGGTCGCCGCGAATCAGGTGCGCCAGCTTGAAGTTGGGTGCCGTCTTCAGTACCTGGTCAATAGCACGTGAGGCTTCTTCCAGTTGCCCTTCGGTGATGGCGAACAGGCTTTGGACCAGCAGGCTCTCTATGTAATTGGAGCTGAATTTGTTGCCGGGCGCCGGCACGAAGTCACTGCGGTCAATGGCGGTAGCATTCCACGGCAGTAGGGCGCCCGCGATCAGGCCCGCCTGCATAAGCCGGACAATAATCCTGGACAGATTTGCATGCAAAGACTTCAACTGCCAGTTTGCTCCTGCTCGATTAACCACCTGCCACCCGTTTGTTTCAGGATTAGGATCTTGTTGGTGCGCATCACAGTGCGACCCGATCGGTAGGTCTGCTTGAATTCGGCGCGAGCGCGGTTGTCATTTTCCGCCACCACACGCAAGCCCGTAATTTCGACCTTGATGGTACCTGGTTTCGTCAGCCTGCTCCTGCGGGTGTCCTCCCACTGTTTGCGGCTTTCCCCGTTCGGGGTCTTGAAGCTGTCCGCATAGCTCGCGAGGTATTTTTCCACATTTTGCGACGACCATGCCAGTGCCCAGGCATCGACTGCTTCCTTGATCTTTGGCTCTGCAACAATTGACGGGGATGTCGGCTTGGCATTATCCGCTTTCGCCGGAGCTTTTTCTTTCACTACCTTTGTCGGTTGAGGAGCTTGCGCAACCGGCTCCTCCACAGGAGCCTGGAGAGCAGGCATTACAGGTGCTGGCGTTTTCGTCGTTTCTACAGGCTTTGTAGGCTCTGCAAGATTTGATGGCTCTGCGGGTTTGGCTACTTCAGCGGGTTTTGTCGGCTCTGCAAGCTGGTGAGGTTCCGCAGGTTTGACAGCTTCGGCAAGCTTGATGGGTTCAGCTGGTCTGGTTGGCTGCACGCTGGCAGGTGGCGTTATCGCGGCAGGTTTGCCCTGGCCTCGCATTTCTGGCTGCGATGCGGCAGCCAGCATCGTGGATTCGCCGGCGCTGTTCAGATCGGAAATCATCGCCAGCCTGCTGCTGGCAGGACGTATTTTTTTCTTGTCCAGCTGCAATGCTTTGTCGTAAGCCTCCGACGCCATGTAGGCATAGACGTTGGCGAGATTGCCATGAGCGGTGGCATAGCTGGAGTGCGTGTTGAGCGCAGCCTCCAGCGCTTTCCTCGCCTTGTCAAACTGACCCTGTTCCGCATACAGCACGGCCAGGTTGTTGTAGGGTTCTGGAAGGTCTGGATGTTTTTCGGTCATGGCGACAAAAGCCCGGATTGCATCGTTGCGTTTGTTGAGCTTGCTGAGTGCTACGCCCTTGAAAAACATGGCCTGGGGATCTGCGGGATGCGTCTTTAGGTATTCGTCCGTCTGGGCGAGCGCCGCGGCATGCTGACCATTGCGCATCTGACGCGCGATTTCGCTCAGCTCGTCAGCCTGCAGGCTGAAGGAGGCTACTGTTCCAGCCAGAATCAGCAGAAAGGTCGCCAGAGTGCGATTGGCAGGCATTGGTGATATACTTTTTCCGGATAACTTCCAGCAGCATTCTATCAACAAGCATAATCACCTCCAATACTTAAGATGCTTTTCGCGGCAATTATTTACGCCCAAGTCTTTAACCTGAATCTACATGTTGAAAATCTATAATTCGCTGGCCCGCGAGAAACAGGAATTCGTCCCCATCGTTGCCGGCAAGGCCAGCATGTACGTCTGCGGCATGACGGTGTACGACTATTGCCACCTGGGTCACGCACGTGTGATGGTGGTATTCGACATGGTGAGCCGCTGGTTGCGCGCTTCTGGTCTGGACGTGACCTATGTCCGCAACATCACCGATATCGATGACAAGATCATTCGCCGCGCGCAGGAAAACAATGAAACCATAGGCGAACTCACAGCGCGCTATATCCAAGCCATGGAGGAAGACGCCGCCCAGCTTGGCGTATTGCCTCCCGACGTCGAGCCGCTGGCAACTAAACATATTGATGACATGCTGCAGATGATTGCCGCACTTATCGAGAAGGGCCATGCCTATCTCGCGGATAATGGCGATGTATTTTATTCGGTCAGCAGTTTCCCCGGTTATGGCAAGCTTTCCGGTAAATCACTGGAAGACCTGCGCGCGGGAGAACGCGTGGAGGTAGACACGCACAAACGCGACCCCATGGACTTCGTATTGTGGAAATCAGCCAAGCCTAACGAACCGAGTTGGGGCTCCCCCTTCGGCGGGCCAAGCGGCGGCAAGGGCCGTCCCGGCTGGCATATCGAATGTTCGGCCATGGGCGCCAGCATTCTGGGCAAGCATTTCGACATTCACGGTGGGGGGCAGGACCTGCAGTTTCCGCATCATGAAAACGAGATTGCGCAGTCTGAAGGTGCGCACGACTGCACCTTCGTCAACTACTGGATGCACAACGGCTTTGTGCGGGTTGACGACGAGAAGATGTCCAAATCCCTGGGCAATTTTTTCACTATCCGCGAAGTGCTCAAGAAATACGATCCGGAAGTGGTGCGGTTCTTCATTCTGCGTGCGCACTACCGCAGTCCGCTTAATTACTCCGACCAGCACCTGGATGATGCCAGGCATGCATTAACGCGGCTTTATACCGCGTTGCGCGGTACGCAAACATCACCTGCCGCTATCGATTGGCAACATCCAGCCGCCGTCCGTTTCAAGGCGGCGATGGATGATGACTTCAACACCCCCGAAGCGCTGGCCGTTCTGTTCGATCTAGCCAATGAGCTCAACAGGACACGTGATACCGAAACAGCTGAATTGCTGAAATTGCTGGCTGGTGTGCTGGGCATCTTACAGCGCGAGCCTGAGGCCTTTCTGCAGGGAGGCCAGCCCGCGGCAGACGGCTATGCGCCTGAACAAGTCGAGCAGCTAATTGCGCAAAGGCTGGAAGCGCGCCGCAGCAAGGATTTCGCCGAGGCGGACCGTATCCGCAAGGCGCTGCATGACAACGGTATCGTGCTTGAAGATGGTCCGCAAGGCACTATCTGGCGTCGTATCTGACGCTGAAACTGGTATAAATCCAAGGCTCCGCAAGGAGCCTTTTTCTTTTGCGCTGTTTGTTTCTGCTCCGGGTTTTCTTTCAAAAAATATTGGCCTATACTGCTCTGTATACAATGATGCAGGGAGTCTTACGATGTCCGGTCAAGCTGTTGATATAGGCGAATACGAAGCCATTAGCAAAGTCCTGCAGCATTACATCGACGGCGCCAGATCAGGCAAGGGCGCCGACATGAAACCCGCATTTCACGCTGATGCCACCATTTACGGCTACGTCGGCAGTGACTTGTTCGCCGGCCCCATTCAGAATCTTTACGATTGGAATGACCAGAACGGTCCCGCCAGCGGCATTGTGTCCCGCATTACCTATATCGATATCGTCGGCACGACTGCCAGCGTAAGGCTGGAATCGGATAACTGGACCGGCCATCGATTTACCGATTTCTTCAACCTGCTCAAGATTGATGGGCAGTGGAAGATCATGAACAAGATATTTCACCTGCATGCTGCGGAATAACCCAGAATCAGTGACACCCCAGAAATAAAAGAAAAACCAACTCAAAAATTTGTTGAGGAGAAAGCGATGAACAAGCCGGTTGATGGAGTTCAGACTTACCACGGTGGTTGCCCGCACGATTGCCCGGACACCTGTTCCATGGTGTACGAGGTGCAGGATGGCAAGCTGATCGGGGTGAGGGGAAATCCCGATCATCCCATGACGCGCGGCGGTCTCTGCGTCAAGCTCAGGGATTACGAGAAGCGACACTATCATCCGGACCGTTTGCTGTATCCAATGAAGCGCGTCGGCCCCAAGGGTAGCAAGCAGTTCGAGCGCATCAGCTGGGATGAGGCACTCGATGAAATCGTCAACCGCTGGCAGTCACTCATTGCCGAATACGGTCCTCGCGCCATCCTGCCGGCCAGCTATCTCGGCAACCAGGGTCTGGTGCATGGCCTTAACGGCGGGGATGCATTTTTCAACCGGCTGGGTGCTACGGTCTGCGAACGTACTTTCTGCGGCGAAGGCTCCTGTACGGCCTGGCTGCTGACCGTTGGCCCCACCGCCGGTGTTGACCCCGAAAGCTTCATCCATTCCAAGTACATCGTCATCTGGGCCAGCAACTCGGTTAGCACCAATCTGCATCACTGGCACATCGTGCACGACGCTCAAAAACTGGGCGCGAAGGTGGTCGTCGTGGACTCCTATGCGTCCAAAACGGCCAAGGCAGCCGACTGGCATATTGCACCCAAGCCCGGTACTGACGGTGCGCTGGCCATGGCAATGATGAATGTCATCATCGAAGAAGGCCTGGTGGACCAGGACTACGTGGATAATTACACCGTTGGCTACAAGGAACTCGCCGAACGCGCCAAAACACGCACGCCGGAATGGGCGGAACAAATCACTGGCATTCCGGCCGAGGATATTCGTCGTTTTGCACGTGAATACGCCACCACAGCACCCGCAGCCATTCGAATTGGCGTAGCGCTGGAAAGGAATTTCGGCGGCAGCCAGGCGATTCGCGCTGTTACCTGCCTGCCGGCGCTGATTGGTGCCTGGCGTCATGTGGGCGGCGGCATCCTGCAGTTTCCGGTTTGGGAGCACCCCTACAAGTTCGACGTCATCTGCCGGCCAGACCTGATCCCGGAAGGCACGCCAATCGTGAATATCCTGCAGCTGGGCCGTGCGCTTCTAGGCGAAGTCCCGCTGGAGGTGCCGATCAAATCGCTCATGGTGTGGAATACAAACCCCGTCACACAATCGCCCGAGACGGACAAGATCGTCGCCGGTCTGCAGCGTGAAGACCTGTTCACCATCGTGGCCGATCATTTCATCTCCGACACCGCATCCTATGCCGATATCGTGCTGCCCGCAGCCATGGGTGCCGAGATGGAGGACATGATCCTGTCGTGGGGCCACCTCTACCTGACCTATAACGAGAAATGTGTTGAGCCCCCAGGCGAGGCACTACCCAACAACGAGATCTTCCGCCGCCTGGCTGCGCGCCTCGGTTTTGAGGAAGAGCAATTCAAATGGTCGGACAGCGAGTGCCTGGAAAATTACGTGGACTGGAGTTCTCCGGCATGCGACGGTATAGACCTCAATTACCTGCGCCAGCACGGCTTTGCCCATCTGAAGGTCGGCGGTCGCGATGACCGCGCGCCGCACAGGTTTGGCAATTTCCCCACGCCTACCGGAAAATGCATGTTTTATGTCGAGGGGGCCAAGAACTTCGTGGCTGGCCCTTTCCGCCAGATGTATGACGCCTTCCAGCCCGGCGAGGACCTGGACCCGCTGCCGGACTACGTGGAAAACCGCGAATCGCCCGCCTCCAACCCCGAGCTCGCGGCTAAATATCCGCTCAACATCATTTCGCCCAAGAGCCATGGTTTCCTGAATTCCTGTTACGCCAATATCGACGAGAAGATTTATGCCAATATCGACGAGAAGATTCGCGGGCAGGGTGAACAGTTCGTCATGATCAACCAGGCAGATGCCATGAGCCGTGGCATCACCGAGAGCGACCGTGTCAGGGTGTTCAATGATCGCGGGTCATTCGAGGGCCTGGCCAGGATCACCGATGACGTGAATCCAGGCATTGTGGTGGCAACGCTTGGTTACTGGCGGCAGCTGAACAATGGCACGGTGAACTGCATCAGCTCAGCCGAGTTTGGGGATATGGGTCATTCGACTACGTTCTCGGATAATTTGGTGCAGGTCAGTCTGGCTTGATGGGCTTTCCCTAAAGCATAAAAAGGGGCGTTATCGCCCCTTTTTGTTATAGACAAACGATATCTCTGCCTATGTGTCCGTTTGTCGGTCTCGCCCGAGTGGCGACCCTATTTCTTTGCTCAGCAAAAGGTAGGCGAAAATAACCGCCCGATTCGGTTCGATGCAAGGGGTAGAGGGGGTGGGAACCACCTGAGTTTGAGATATTTCGCTTGATGGAACCTTTTGGAGCGGCTTGGAATGGTCTTGAGTGGCTCAGTATCAGCCGTTTGTAGCAGGGCGTACATACGTTCACATGTGATGACCTTATCCTGAAATCTTCAGTACAAGAGAGGTTATGGCATGAAAATCATACTGTGGATTATTGGCATCATTTTCCTGATCGGTCTACTGGTCGTGATGGGTGTGCTGGATTTCATCTTCTAGGGAATACGTTCGTTTGCTGGTCGGATTGCAGCCAGCTTGCGCCTAGCGCCAAAGCGGTGCCCAGGTATACGAGGCCACCGGGTATCCACATGATCAATCCGCCAAGCTGCTGATCCACCAGCGGGTCCCATCCCAGCGCGGCAGTGCTGGGTAAATACGCCGAATACCACGGCGTCGCCGAGAAGGTCAGCAGCGCACCCAGCGCACTCGTATGCAGCATGGTGGTGAAGAGATAAAGAATGGCCGTGCCGCATCCCGTGCGCGTGGCGCCATCGCGAAACACCGCCCACCAGAAAAACAGGGCAGTGATCAGAAAGCTGGCGTGCTGCCACGTGTGAATGGTGTTATCCGTCACCGCTTGGTTGAAGAACACCGGGACATGCCAGGCCCACAATGCCAGCGCATGCACGATCCACGCGACCAGGGCGTTGGTCAACACGTTCCACGGAACGGCAATCGCTGGCCAGCGTACGCCAGCTACCACGCGGCTGCGCCATTGCTCAGGCAGTGCCCACATCCACACGCCGAAAGGCCGGCTTTTGACCATCAGCGGGGCGGCCACAATCATCATGAGCTCGTGCTGCACCATGTGCGCGCTGAATAGTTGCACACCCAGCGGATCTACGGGTGATACCAGCGCAATCACCAATGTCAGCCAGCCCAGCACGAACAGCGCAGCCTGATGAATCAAGGCCTTTCGGCTATTTCCGGCTTTTCGCCATAATCTTGCTATACCGGCGCCATACCAGACGATGCTGAGTAGCAGGCAGAAAATTACCCAAGGCTCGAACGACCACTCCCATCTGTAGGAATGCGCCGCGTGGTCTTCCGCAACATGGGCGAATGTCGTGCCGGGTAGCCATGACAGCAGCAGACAGCTCAGGCGAAACATGGAGAAAGTATCCATTGCGGAATCCATTGCGCTGCGATGACCAGTGATGAGAGCAGGCCGCTGGTGGCGGCGACGGCAGGCAGAAAGCTCTGCCTGACCGGTGCGTCATCTTCGGCGGTATCCTCTTCTTTGGAGGAAACCTGGTGGCCGGCATGCTGCTGCCATTGGTGCCAGGCCATGAAGGTAAATAGCAGGCTTAGCAGCAGACTGCATGCAGAAACCAGGTGCAGCGGCATAGTGGTCTGAGCCTCGCAGGCCGACACGACCAGCGCATACACCACGGTCAGATTCATCAGGGCAAGCAGGGGCGCGACCAGCAGCGCCAGCCAGATTGCCGCATGTGTCTTGTACTCTGCCATCAGAAGCGCGGGCTCCAGTAGAGGACAGCATAGATGATGACCCAGCTGCCGACGACGAAATTCCAGTACATGCAGTTTTCGCTGACATCCACGAAGCGTTTCCCTTCCAGGGGTCCGGTAAACATCAGCACGGTGAGCACCAGGCTGTCCACCGCATCCGTCAGCAGGTGCAGGGTATGCAGGCCCAGCAGCATCCAGACGATGGAGCCATAGGCATCGGTATCCCAGCGGACGTTGAGGGAAGTAAACTCAAATACGCGCACCGTTAGAAAAGCCACTGAAAACAGCATGCAGATTACCAACCACAGCCGCACCCCGGATAGGTCCAGCCTGAGCGCGGCTTTTTTTGCGAAGTGGTTGGGGATGTAGCTCGCGAGCATGATGGCCGTATTCAGCGTGCCCCACAGAAGCTCGGGCGCAGGCGTGGTCATGGGCCAGGAGGTCGAATGGCTGTAGAGATAGAAATAGCTCATGATCGCCAGCACGAACACCGTACCCTCGATGGCAATCATGCCCATGGTGCCCCACCACATGGGGCTGCGATGGCCAAAGGCAAAGCTAGGCAACTCGGCGACATCCAGTGCAGCGGAATTTTCGCTCGTAGTTCTTTGGATCATGGCGATTTCTCCACGGCGAGATCTTCCTCGGTTTCCTTTTTACGCGGCCAGAACCACGCGATGAGCGCAATGGAAACAGGAATCGAAGCCCATACCACGGCCCACGGTGTGTAGATGCTGCCTATGAACAGGATAGACACGGCAACCGCACTGATGAACGGCCAGATCGAAGGATCAGGGAATGAGCCGCGATAGTCCGGCTGGGCATCGATGACGCTGGTGATGAGCTGCTCGCGGTGATTGGCGGCAAGGCCTACGACATGATCAGGGGTTTTTAGGGCTTCCCACAGCGGATATCGGGCATGCACGACCGGAATCACATCGAAGTTGTGCGCCGGCGGCGGCGATGCAATAGACCATTCCAGTGTGCCGCCGCTCCAAGGGTCGTTCGCGGCACTGGTTCCCTTGCGCCAGCTTCGCACCACATTGATGAGGAACAGCAGCATGCTGATGGCGATCAGTACTGCGCCCAGGGTAGATATCAAATTCATCGTGCCCCAGCCCATGTCGGCCGGATAGGTGTAAACACGGCGCGGCATGCCGTACAGGCCCAGCAGATGCATGGGGAAGAAGGCGACGTTAAAGCCGATGAAGAAAAGCCAGAAATTCCACTGGCCCAGCCGTTCATCCATAAGCCGGCCGGTGTATTTGGGAAACCAGTAATAGATGGCGCCGAACAGCGGAAAGACGGCGCCGCCCAGTAGCACGTAGTGCAGATGCGCCACCACGAAATAGGTGTCGTGTACCTGCAGGTCCAGCGAGACCGACGCCAGCATGAGGCCGGTCAGGCCACCCATGAGCAGGATGAAAAAGAAGGCCAGCACGAACAGCAGCGGGGTGCGGAAATTGAGCCTGCCTTTCCACAGGGTCGCGATCCAGCAGAATATCTGGATGGCGGTGGGGATAGCGATCAGCAGGCTGGCGGCGGTGAAGAAGGTCTTGCCCAGCTCGGGCAGGTTGGCGGTGAACATGTGATGCACCCACAACCCGAATGCCAGAAATGCCGTGGCAATCAGCGCCAGCACCATGGCCGGGTAACCGAAGATGGGGCGGCGTGAAAAAGTCTCGATGATGGCAGACAGGAACCCCAGTCCAGGAATAAAGATGAGATATACCTCGGGGTGGCCGAAGAACCAGAACAGGTGCTGCCACAGCACAGGATCGCCGCCTTCGCCTGAGCGGTAGAAATGCGTATTGACCAGCCGGTCCGTGATCAATCCCGTACTCGCCAGCATGACGGCCGGCATGGCGAACAGCACCATGAAGGACGTGACCAGCATGGCCCAGACATAAAGCGGCATTCGGTTCAGCGTCATGCCCGGCGCGCGCAACTTGAAAATGGTGGTGATGATGACGATAGCTTCCAGCAGGGCCGAGACCTCGGTGAAGGTGATCATCTGCGCCCAGAAATCAATGCGCTTGCCCGGCGAATATTCGGATTCTGTCAGCGGCGCATAACCGAACCAGCCGGCGTCGGGTCCTGTATTAAGGAAGAATGCTCCATAAATCATCAGTCCGCCGAACAGGAATATCCAGTAGGCAAAGGCATTCATGCGCGGGAAGGCCACGGTACGGGCACCAATCATGAGTGGCACCAGGTAGATGGCGACTGCCTGCATGACTGGCACCGCGAACAGGAACATCATGGTGGTGCCATGCATGCTGAACAGCTGGTTATACAGGTCCATGCCGATGAGGTCGTTCTCCGGCCGCATGAGCTGCAGCCGCATGAGCGCGGCGAGGATACCGCCGGCAGCAAAAAAACCCATGGTGGTGACGATGAAACGGCGGCCTATAGTCTTGTGATTAATGGCGGAAAGCGAACCCATGAGGCCTGGCGGATCCCGCCAGGTTCCTGCAAGCTCAACCGTGCCTTCCGGCGTGCCGTCGTAAACCACGCGCTCGGTGACCGGAACACTCATTTCAGCGTCTCCAGATAATGCACCACGGCCTGCAGCTGATCACCCGAGAGCGGGCTGGAAGGCATGTTGGCCATGAGCTTGAATTTCTGCGGATCTCTGATCCAGGCTGCCAGATGCTCACGCGAATTGGGCAGGGTCCCGGCTGCAATTGTCCGCCTGCTGGCGAAGTGCGTAAGGTCCGGCCCCAGTGTCGCCTGCGCGGAAGTGCCGCGCACCGTATGGCATGATCGCCTGCGCGGAAGTGCCGCGCACCGTATGGCATGACACGCAGGTGGTACCCAGAAAAAGTTTCTGGCCCGCGATGGCTGAAGCTGTCGTTGGTGCTGCTGCTGGCCGGCGCTGCTGCTCGGCCCATGCGTCGTATTGTTCCTGCGGCTCGGCAATCACCAGCAGCGCCATCTTTGCATGCTGATATCCGCAGAATTCTGCACACTGGCCGCGATAGACGCCGGGCTTGTCCGCACGCAGCGTGATGGTTGCAGTGCGGCCGGGAATCATGTCTTTCTTGCCATGCAGGTTGGGTACCCAGAAGGAATGGATGACGTCGCTGGATTTCAGTGAAATCACGACAGGTTTGCCCACCGGGATGTGCAGTTCGTTGGCAGTTGTGAACATGCGGGAAGGCGGATCGGCCGTATAGCGCGCCTCCCACCACCAGCGATGGCTGGTGAGTTCGATATGTATGCCATCGCTTAGTGGCATTTGGCTCAAGGCCCGTCCCGTGAACACGTCAGCGACCAGCAGCACCAGCAGCAGCAAGGTGGAAATCGCCACGGCAAGCAGTACTGCGCGTTTTGATCCCGGCTCTGTCTCGCGCAGGAAGGACACCTCTGCAGCCGTGCTTTCGTCCGCTCGCGGCGCGCGTTTGATGGCATAGAAGAATGCTGCGAGGATCGCGATGAATACCAGCGTGCAGATAATGAATGTCAGGTACCCGAGGTCGAGGATCTTTTCTGCCTGCACGCCCGCGGGCTGCATGGCATTCTGCAAGTTGGCTGTTTGTGGAGAAGCATGCAGGGGCAGGGTGGCTAAGCCCGCGGCAAAGGCAGCAGACAGGATGCCGCGCATGACCAGCCCGCCCACGATCAGCCCGCGCATGATCAATCTCGGCGCAGCTTCAGAAAATGCAAGCCTGCGGCAGCCAGGGAACGCGAGCTGCATCTTGGAAGCGCTGTCATATTCGCTGGCAACAGGGTCATGATGCTATTGCAGTAAAAAGCGGGAAACGCGTCTGTTAACTAACGTCCATTCAAGCTCAACATTTTCACGTTAGGATTTGAAGTGTCTACCAATGTGAGGTGCAGCATGAGCAAGCTGCGAGTCGCAGTCTGGATTGCCCAAGTCATACTGGCTGTTTTCTACGCAACAGCCGGGGCACTCAAGATATTTGTTCCCATGGATCAACTGCCGGCCATGATTCCGTGGACCGGCGATTTTTCCGAAGGATTTGTCAGGTTCACCGGATGGCTGGACATGTTTGCTGCCTTCGGCCTGGTGCTGCCGGATATGTTGCGCATCTGGACCTGGGTCACCATACTCGCGGCATTTGGCAGTGCCATGCTGCAGGTGCTGGCGATAATCTTCCACGTGTGGAGGGGCGAATTCGCCGTGCTCATCATCAATTTTTCGGCGCTGGCACTGTCGTGCCTGGTGCTGTGGCGCTGGGACAGGATTCACAGCCCGGCTTCTCCGCATCATGCGTCGGTAAAGTAGCGTATAGAGCAGGGAACTGGCATCACATCAAATTACCAATAACCAAGAAAGCATAGATGTTCGTCAATGGAATCGGGACCGCCACGCCGGCCAACCGTTATAGCAAGTCGCAGTGCTGGGAAGCGTTTGCCGCTTCGGACTGGTATGCGAAGCTGAACCCCCGTGCTGTCGGCATCGTGCAGACGGTGCTGCAGCAGGACAATGGCATTGAAACGCGTCACCTTGCCATTGATACGCTGGACGAAGTGTTTGAGGTTGACCCCGACACCCTGCACCGGCGCTTTGTGCAGCATGCCCCTGCACTCGCCCGAGATGCAGGCGCCCGGGCCCTGATTGGGGCGGCGTTGCAGACCGATGACATTG
>Ga0196972_1000719_pt1 | contig 13041 bp, 12 predicted proteins | sample S1v_2013CmetaG_FD_148618 | JGI IMG/M metagenome (GOLD analysis project Ga0196972, IMG submission 148618) | Soil microbial communities from Anza Borrego desert, Southern California, United States - S1+v_20-13C | ecosystem: Environmental > Terrestrial > Soil > Desert | place: USA: California...
CGATGATGGTCTTGTCGTCCAGCGGGTCGCCGACGCTGATCTTCTTCGCGCGGGCCACGAACTTCTGCACGAAGTCGGCATAGATCGACTTCTGCACCAGGATGCGGCTGCCGGCGGTGCAGCGCTCGCCGTTGTTGGAGAAGATCATGAACACCGCGGCGTCCAGCGCGCGCGCAAGATCGGCGTCCTCGAAGACCACGAACGGCGACTTGCCGCCCAGCTCCATGCTGAACTTCTTCAGGCCCGCTTCCTTGACGATGCGGTTGCCGGTGGCGGTGGAGCCGGTGAAGGAGATGGCGCGCACGTCGGGGTGGCGCACCAGCGGCTCGCCGGCCGCCTTGCCGTAGCCGTGCACGATGTTCAGCACGCCGGCCGGGATGCCGGCCTCCAGCGCCAGTTCGCCCAGGCGCGCGGCGGTCAGCGGCGACAGCTCGCTCATCTTCAGCACCGCGGTGTTGCCGAAGGCCAGGCAGGGCGCGACCTTCCAGGTGGCGGTCATGAACGGCACGTTCCAGGGCGAGATCAGCGCGCACACGCCGACCGGGTGGAACAGCGTGTAGTTCAGGTGGGTGTCGGTGGGGTAGGTGTGGCCGTCGACCCGCACGCACATCTCGGCGAAGTAGCTGAAGTTGTCGGCCGCGCGAGGTACCAGCTGCTTGCCGGTCTGGGCGATCACCTGGCCGGTGTCGTCGGTCTCGGTGCGGGCCAGCTCGGGCACGTGCTGCGCGATCAGCTCGCCCAGTTTGCGAATGAGCTTGGCGCGTTGCGCCGCCGGCAGGCCGGCCCAGGCAGGGAAGGCGGCCTTGGCCGCGGCGACGGCGGCGTTGACCTCATCCTCCCCGCCGGCGGCGACCTCGGCCAGCACCTCCTGGGTGGCCGGGTTGACGGTCTCGAAGTAGTCGCGGCCGGCAACGGTCTTGCCGGCGATCAGGTGGTCGATTCGCATGTCAGTCTGAAATGGTGTTCATGAGGGCGCCCAGGCCCTCGATCTCGGTGACGACCACGTCGCCCGGCCGGCAGTCCACCACGCCGTCGGGCGTGCCGGTCAGGATCAGGTCGCCGGGCTGCAGGGTCATGAAGCCGGAGAAGTACTCGATCAGCCAGGGGATGCCGAAGATCATGTCCTTGGTGTTGCCCTGCTGCGTGACCTGGCCGTTGACGGTGGTCTTGAGCGCCACCGCCATCGGGTCGGGCACGTCATCGCGGTCGACCAGGAAGGGGCCCAGCGGCGTCGCGCCGTCGCGGTTCTTTACCCGCAGGTTGGGCCGGTACCAGTTCTCCAGGTAGTCGCGGATGGCGTAGTCGTTGGCCACCGTGTAGCCGGCGATGAAGTCCCAGGCGTCGTCGCGCCGGACCTTCTTCGCCGTCCGGCCGATCACCACCGTGAGTTCGCACTCGTAGTGCATGAACTCGACGCCGGCGGGGCGGCGGGTGGCCTGCCGGTGCCCGTTGAGCGTGCGCTCGCCCTTGAGGAACACCAGCGGTTCCTCGGGGGCCTTGAAGGCCAGTTCCTTGGCGTGGTCGGCATAGTTGAGGCCCAGCGCGAGGATGGTGCGCGGGCGCGGCACCGGCTCCAGCGGCGGCAGCCAGGTGACGGCGTCGAAGGACACCTGCCGGCCGTCGGCCAGCAGCAGCTGGCCATCGCGCTCGGTGGCACGCTGCACGGCACCGTCATGGATGACGCGGGCGTGCTTCATGCGGCCTCCTCGACCAGCGTGTGCGACACGGTCCCGAGCGCGGCCGAGCGCAGCTCGATGCGATCGCCGACCTTGGCGCGCGGACGCGAGGCGTCGCAGCCCAGCATCAGCACGTCGCCTTCGCCCAGCGTCATGAATTCGCCGACCTCGGCCAGCAGTCGAGCCGGGTCGCGCACGAGATCGTCGAAGCGCACCGTCTCGCGCAACTCGCCGTTGACGCGCACCTCGATCTGCACCGCGGCCGGGTCGACCTCGCGCACCTCGGTGCCCAGGCCCAGGAAGCCGTCCAGGCACTTGAACTTGACCGGCGGGCGATACACGCTGGCATGCGGGATCGAGACATCGTTCAGCAGCACGCAGCCGCGCACCCGCCCCTGCTCGCCCATCACCAGGCCGACCGTGGCGCCGACCTCGACCTCGGCCACCCGCGCCGGCAGCGCGATGGTGCCGCCGTCGGGGTTGAAGGTGTTGGCGGTCTTGACGTACAGCACCGGCGCCTTCGGCGGCGCCTTGTAGGGGGCGTCGTGCATGTGCGGTGCCAGCGCCTCGTATTCGCTGCGCTGGTTCAGCAGGGCGCCGTACACGGTGCCGTTAGGCAGCCAGCTCATGCGCGGGCCTCCGGCTTGCGGGCCGAGCCGTTCAGGCGCAGCGCGTCTCTGTGGGTCACTTCGGGTTGCTCCAGTTCGATCAGTTGGTCCAGCAGGCCGTACAGCTGGGCCAGCTGCTGCTTGCCCAGCTGCTTCTCCAGCCAGTGGTAGTGCGCCTCGACCGCGTCGGACAGCTTGTCGACCAGCTTGCGGCCGCGCGCCGTGGCTTCCACCACGGTGCGGCGCTGGTCGTCCGGGTCCCGCTGGCGCCGGACCAGGCCGTCGCGCTCCATGCGGGCCAGCACGCCGGTCAGGCTGGGGCCGAGGATGAAGGCCTCGCGCGCGACCCGGCCGGTTTCCACCGTGCCGTGCTCGCCCAGCACGCGCAGCACCCGCCACTGCTGGTCGGACAGGCCGTGTTCGCGCAGCCGCGGGCGGTTGTGCGCCATCACGGCTTCGCGTGCCTGCAGCAGCAGGCGGGGCAGGTTGCGGTGCGAGAACGTGGTCGTGCTCATGGCCATTTATTTAAGATATTAAATGAATGGCGGACCCCGGGCAACCGCGGGTCTTTCGGCTGCAGTTGCCCTCCGGACGGCGGGCGCTCCCACGGCTGGGCTCCCCTACACTGCCCGCGTGGCCAAGGACAAGACGACGTACAGCTGCACCGAGTGCGGCGGCAGCACGCCCAAGTGGCAGGGCAAGTGCCCGGCCTGCGGCGCCTGGAACACCCTGATCGAGACCGTGGCCGAGACGCCGTCCGCGCAGCGGCACCGCTTCGCCGCGCTGGCGCCGACCTCGGCGGTCGCCGTGCTGGCCGACATCGAGGCGGCGGAGGTCGCGCGCACGCCGACCGGCATCGGTGAGCTGGACCGGGTGCTGGGCGGCGGCGTCGTCGAGGGCGGCGTGGTGCTGATCGGCGGCGACCCCGGCATCGGCAAGTCCACCCTGCTGCTGCAGGCGCTCGACGGGCTGCAGCGCGCCGGCGTGCCGACGCTGTACGTCACCGGCGAGGAGTCGGGCGCGCAGGTGGCCCTGCGCTCGCGCCGGCTGGGCCTGGACCGCTCGCAGGTGCAGGTGCTGGCCGAGATCCAGCTCGAGAAGATCCTGGCGGCCCTCGCGGCCAGCCGGCCCGCCATTGCGGTGATCGACTCGATCCAGACCGTCTACTCGGACCAGCTCACCTCCGCCCCCGGCTCGGTGGCGCAGGTGCGCGAATGTGCGGCCCACCTGACGCGGGCGGCCAAGGCCAGCGGTACCGCCATCGTGCTGGTCGGCCACGTCACCAAGGAAGGCGCGCTGGCGGGCCCGCGCGTGCTGGAGCACATGGTGGACACGGTGCTCTATTTCGAGGGCGACACGCACTCCAGCTTCCGGCTGGTGCGCGCCATCAAGAACCGCTTCGGCGCCGTCAACGAGATCGGCGTGTTCGCCATGACGGAGAAGGGCCTCAAGGGCGTGTCCAACCCGAGCGCCATCTTCCTGTCGCAGCACGCCGAGCCGGTGCCCGGCAGCTGCGTGCTGGTGACGCTGGAGGGCACCCGCCCGATGCTGGTCGAGGTGCAGGCGCTGGTGGACACCGGCGGGCCCAGCCCGCGCCGCCTGTCCGTGGGGCTGGAGCGCGACCGCCTCGCCATGCTGCTGGCGGTGCTGCACCGCCATGCCGGCGTCGCCTGCATGGACCAGGACGTGTTCGTCAACGCGGTCGGCGGCGTGCGCATCACCGAGCCGGCGGCCGACCTGGCCGCGATGCTGGCGATCACCTCCTCGCTGCGCGGCAAGCCGCTGCCCAAGGGCTTCATCGCCTTCGGCGAGGTCGGCCTGGCCGGCGAGGTGCGGCCGGCCCCGCGCGGCCAGGAGCGGCTGCGCGAGGCCGCCAAGCTGGGCTTCTCGGTCGCGGTGGTGCCGCGGGCCAACGCGCCGAAGAAGGGCAGTCGCGAGATCGAAGGGCTCACCATCCACGCCGTCGACCGGATCGAGGAGGCGATGGAAGTGGCGCGCGCCCTGGCCTGAGCCCCGCCGGCGGCGGCTTGCCCCGATACTGCGCCGTCAACCCAGGAGAACACGATGCAGCTGATCGTTTCGGCCGGCCTGATCGCGCTGGTGGTGCTGTGGGGCCTGCTGGCACCGTCCTCGCTGGGCGCCGCCAGCGACCTGGCGCTGCAGGTGATCACGCGCAACTTCGGCTGGTTCTACCTGTGGGTGGTGCTGGGCCTGGTGCTGCTGGCCGCGGTGCTGGCCTTCAGCCGCTACGGCGACCTCAAGCTCGGCGGCGAGGACGACGAACCGCAGTTCTCCGTCGGTGCCTGGATCTCCATGCTGTTCGCCGCCGGCATGGGCATCGGGCTGGTGTTCTGGGGCGTGGCCGAGCCGCTGTCGCACTTCGCCAAGCCGCCGCCGGGCCTTGCGCCCGGCACGGCCGAGGCGGCCAACGCGGCCATGCGCTACTCGTTCTTCCACTGGGGCCTGCACCCCTGGGCCATCTACGGCATCGTCGGGCTGTCGATGGCCTTCTTCCAGTTCCGGCGCGGCGGCAGCGCGCTGGTGAGCACGGCCACCGAGGCCTTGCCCTGGCGCTTCGCCCGGCGCGCCTCGCCGCTGTTCAACGTGCTGGCGGTCGTGGCGACCGCCTTCGGGGTGGCGGCCTCGCTGGGCATGGGCGCCAGCCAGATCAACAGCGGCCTGAATGCCGTGTTCGGCCTGCCCGTCGGCCCGGCGTCGCAGATCGCGATCATCGTGGTGACCACGGTGCTGTTCGTCGGCTCGGCCCTGAGCGGGGTCGAGCGCGGCATCAAGTGGCTGTCCAGCGTCAACCTGGCGCTGGCGGGCGTGCTGGCGCTGGTGGTGCTGGTGTCCGGCTCGGCCATTGCGGTGATCGACGCCTTCACCACCACGCTGGGCGCCTACCTCAGCGACTTCGTGCGCATGAGCCTGCGAATGACGCCCTTCCGCGACAACTCCTGGGTGGGCGACTGGACCATCTTCTACTGGGCCTGGTGGCTGTCCTGGTCGCCCTTCGTCGGCCTGTTCATCGCCCGGGTCTCGCGCGGCCGCACGATCCGCGAGTTCCTGCTGGGCACGGTGCTGGCGCCGACCCTGGTCGGATTCGCTTGGTTCTCGGTGTTCGGCGGCACCGCCCTGCGCCTGGAGATCTTCGACGGGGTGCCGCTGGCGGGCGCGGTGGAGGCCGACGTGTCCACCGCCATCTTCGCCATGTTCGACGCGTTGCCCTTCGGCGTGGCGATGTCGGTGCTGGCCACGGTGCTGGTGGTGATCTTCTTCATCACCTCCGGCGACTCCGCCACGCTGGTGCTGGGCATGATGAGCAGCGGCGGCAATCCCGACCCGCGCTGGCCGGTCAAACTGGTGTGGGGCGTGCTGATCTCGGCCATCGCCCTGAGCCTGATGCTGGCCGGCGGCCTGCAGGCGGTGCAGAACGCCACCATCGTTTTCGCCCTGCCGTTCGCCGCGGTGGTGGTGCTGATGGCGGTGTCGGTCACGCTGGCGATCCACGAGGACTGGCTGGAGGAGCGCCGGCGCGAGCGCGAGCTGCAGCGCAAGGTGCGCGAGCTGCTCAAGCGGTGAACCGGCCCCGGGACCGCGCCCGCCCGGGGATCGCCGCGACAATCGCGGCATGAACTGGCAACGCATCCTCGTCCCGATCGCCGGCGCCGCCCTGGTGGCCATGGCCTGGCGCAGCTGGGGCTGGCCCGGCGTGGCGCTGGTGGTCGGCGCCATCGTGATGTGGCTGCTGCTGCACTTCACCCGGCTCACGCAGGTGCTCAAGCGGGCCGCCGACCAGCCGATCGGCTACGTCGGCAGCGCGGTGATGCTGAACGCGAAGTTGCGGCCCAACCTGACGCTGCTGCACGTGATCGGGCTGGCCCGCGCTCTGGGCGAGCAGCTCTCGCCCAAGGAGCAGCAGCCGGAGGTGTTCCGCTGGACCGACGGCTCCGGCTCGCGCGTGACCTGCGAGTTCGAGCAGGGCAAGCTGGCGCGCTGGCGGCTGGAGCGCCCGCCGGCGGCGCCAGACGAGCCGGCCGGGGCGGCTCAGTAAAATCCCGGATTTGCTTCCCAGCCCAAGGACTAGAGACATGAGCGCAGTAGCTTCCATGGCCGATCGCGACGGCAAGATCTGGATGGACGGCGAGATGGTGGACTGGCGCGACGCCAAGATCCATGTGCTGACCCACACGCTGCACTACGGCTGCGGCGCCTTCGAGGGCCTGCGCGCCTACGACACGGTCAACGGCACCGCCATCTTCCGGCTGCAGGAGCACACCGACCGCCTGTTCAACAGCGCCAAGATCCTGCGCATGGAACTGCCGTTCTCCAAGGAGCAGGTCAACGAGGCGCAGAAGGCGGTGGTGCGCGCCAACAGCCTCAAGAGCTGCTACATCCGCCCGCTCACCTGGATCGGCTCGCAGAAGCTGGGCGTGTCGCCGCGCGGCAACCGCATCCACCTGATGGTGGCGGCCTGGGCCTGGGGCGCCTACCTGGGCGAGGAGGGCATGCAGCGCGGCATCCGCGTCAAGACCTCCAGCTACACCCGCCACCACGTCAACATCACGATGACGCAGGCCAAGGCGGTGAGCAACTACAGCAACTCCATCCTGGCCAACATGGAGGCGCTGGACGACGGCTACGACGAGGCCCTGCTGCTGGACAGCGCCGGCTTCGTCAGCGAGGGCGCCGGCGAGAACGTGTTCATCGTCAAGGACGGCGTGGTCTACACGCCCGACCTGTCGGCCGGCGCGCTGAACGGCATCACGCGCAATACCGTGCTGCACATCTGCAAGGACCTGGGCATCGAGCTGGTGCAGAAGCGCATCACCCGCGACGAGGTCTACATCGCCGACGAGGCCTTCTTCTCCGGCACGGCGGCGGAGGTCACCCCGATCCGCGAGCTGGACCGGGTGCAGATCGGCGCCGGCCAGCGCGGCCCGGTCACCGAGAAGATCCAGTCCGCCTTCTTCGACATCGTCAACGGCCGCAACCCGAAGTACGCCCACTGGCTCGCCAAGGTATGAACGCACCCGCCAAGAAGGAAACGGTGATCGAGCTGCGCGCCAGCGACCTCAACGGCAACGGCGGCATCTTCTGCCCCAGCCCGGTCGCCGGCATGAAGCTGTGGAACAACCACCCGCGCATCTTCCTGGACATCGTCCACACCGGCGAGGCCAAGTGCGCCTACTGCGGCACGGTCTACAAGCTGCGCGAAGGCGAGCAGGTCGGCGGCAGCCATTGAACCGGCCGTGAGCTGGTCGCTGGTCGTCGCCCCGCAATGGATCGGCGATGCGGTGATGACCGAGCCGCTGCTGCGGCGGCTGCACGCCCGCGGTGAACGGCTGGCGGTGGGCGCGGTGCCCTGGGTGGCGCCGGTCTACCGCGCCATGCCGCAGGTCGACGAGGTGATCGAGTTCCCGTTCCGGCATGGCGGCCTGCAATGGGCCGCTCGCCGGCGGCTGACGCGCGAACTGCGCGGGCGCTTCGACGCGGCCTACGTGCTGCCCAACTCCTTCAAGAGCGCGCTGCTGCCCTGGCTGGCCGGCGTGCCGCGCCGCATCGGCTACGCCGGCGAAGCGCGCATCGGCGTCCTGAACCAGCGCCTGCCCAATCCCCGCGGCAAGCCGCCCATGGTGGCCTTCTATTCCGCCCTGAGCGGCGAGCGCGAGGGGCTGGAGCAGGACCGCCCGGCGCTGCAGCTGGCGCAGTCGGCCATCGACGACACGCTGGCCGAGCAGGGCGTGGCGCGCGGCGGCTACCTCGTCTTCGCGCCGGGGGCCGAGTACGGGTCCTCCAAGCGCTGGCCGGCCGAACACTACGCCGCGCTGGCCGCCAGCCTGGAGCAGCCCGTGCTGCTGCTGGGCTCGGGCAAGGATGCGCCGGTCTGCGAGGCGATCGTCGCCGGCGCGCCCGGGCGCTGCCGCAGCCTGGCCGGCCGGACCTCGCTGGCCGAGGCCTTCGCCCTGATCGCCGCCGCCCGCGCCGTGGTCAGCAACGACTCCGGCCTGATGCACGTGGCCGCCGCCTTCGGCGTGCCGCAGGTGGCGCTGTTCGGCTCGTCCAGCCCGCGGCACACGCCGCCCCTGAACGAGCGCGCGCAGGTGCTGTGGCTGAAGGACGACCCGGACTACCAGCCGGCGCTGGACTGCGCGCCCTGTTTCGCGCGCGAATGCCCCCTGGGCCACCACCGCTGCCTGCGCGACATCACGCCGGCGCGGGTCGCCGCACTGCTGGGCGAGTCCTGAGCGGAAGGCACACCACGTCCATGTCCCCTGCCAGGCCGCATGCCGACCCGCCCGCCTGGGCGATCGGCGTGGCGGGCCTGCTGTCGCTGGCCGTTGCCATGGGCATAGGCCGCTTCGCCTTCACGCCGCTGCTGCCGCTGATGGTGCAGGCCGGGCAGATCGACGTGTCCGGCGGCGGCTGGCTGGCCGCGGCCAACTACGCCGGCTACCTGCTGGGTGGGGTGACGGCGGCGCGCATGGGCCGATCGGCGCCGCGGCTGGCCGTGGTCGCCCTGCTGGCCACCGTGGGGCTCACGGCGGCCATGGCCTTCGAAGGCCCTGCGGGCTGGTGGCCGGTGCTGCGGCTGCTGGCCGGCGTGGCCAGCGCCTGGGCCTTCATCGCGACCAGCGTCTGGTGCCTGACGGCGTTGGCCCGCCAAGGCGGGAGCGCCTGGAGTAGCGTGTTCTATGCCGGCGTCGGCACCGGAATCGCGATGGCCGGCGTGTACTGCCTGGCCGGTGCGGCGGCCGGGGCCACGCCCGGCGCCCTGTGGCTGCAGCTCGGGGCCATGGCCCTGTTGCTGGTGCTGCCGGTGCTATGGGTGCTGGCGCGCCTGGCGCCGCTGCCGGCAGCTGGCCGTGGCGGACGGGTCCCCTCGGCCGCCTTGCCCGCCGACTGCCGCGGCCTCATTTGGGCCTACGCGCTGTTCGGCTTCGGCTACATCCTGCCGGCCACCTTCCTGCCGGTGATGGCGCGCTCGGTGGTCGAGGACCCGCGGCTGTTCGGGCTGGCCTGGCCCGCCTTCGGCGTGACGGGGGCCTTGTCCGCAGTGGTCGCGGCGGCGCTGTTGCGGCGCGTGTCGCGGCTGCACGTGTGGGCGGCTTCCCATGCGCTGATGGGCATCGGCGTGCTGCTGCCCAGCCTCTGGCGCAACGGCTGGACGATCGGCCTGTCGGCGCTGCTGGTCGGCGGCACCTTCATGGTGGTCACGCTGGCCGGCGTGCAGGAGATCCGGGTGCGCGCGCCCGGCGACGCGACGGCGCTGGTCAGCCGCATGACGTCCGCCTTCGCCGCCGGCCAGATCGCCGGGCCGGTGGCCTCTTCGCTGCTGCTGCGCCTCTCACCCGCGCACGGCCTCGACATCGCGCTGCAGGCCGGGGCCGTGGTATTGCTGGCCAGCGCCTTCTGGCTGTGGCGGGCGCCTCGGGCGGCGGGCACTTGAGGCCGGTCGGTTCGCACGGCGCGGACCTGGCCTCACGGGCGATGGCCGCGGCCTTCGCTCAGGTGATGCATCATCGGCCTGTGTCTGCGTCGCAGACGGCTCACGCAGGGCAGCCAGGATGTTGAAGATTGCCGTGATCGGGTGTGGTGCCATCAGCCAGGCCGTGCTGGCGGAGCTGGCGCGCGACGCCCGGGTGGAGGTGGCTTGCGTGGTGGTGCGTCCCGAGAGCCTGGCTGGCGCGCGCACCCGGGTCGGCGAGCTTGCGCCCGGTACCGAGGTCTGCACGGAACTGCCTGCGCGCCCGCTCGACCTGGCGGTGGAGGCCGCCGGCCATGCGGCGATCGGGCAGCACGTGGTGCCGGCGCTGTCGCGCGGCGTGCCCTGCGTGATGGTCTCCATCGGCGCGCTGGCCGCACCGGGCGTGGCCGAGGAGCTGGAGCGGGCGGCGCGGGCCGGATCCACCCAGCTGCGGCTGGTCTCCGGCGCCATCGGTGCGCTGGATGCGCTGGCGGCGGCGCGCCTGGGCGGGCTCACCGAGGTCCGCTACACCGGCTGCAAGCCGCCCCCGGCCTGGGAGGGCACGCCGGCCGCAGACGCATTCGCCCTGTCGGACTTGCGCGAAGCCACCACCATCTTCGAAGGCAGCGCGCGCGAGGCCTGCTCGCTGTACCCCAAGAACGCCAACGTGGCTGCGGCCATTTCCATGGCCGGCCTGGGCCTGGAGGCCACGCGGGTGCGGCTGGTCGCCGATCCGTCGATCCGCGAGAACGCCCACCGGGTCCAGGCCCTGGGCGCCTTCGGCGAGTTCGAGCTGGTGATGCGCAACCGGCCGCTGGCCGCCAACCCCAAGACCTCCTCGCTGACCGTGTACAGCGTGCTGCGGGCGGTACGCAGCTGGCTCGATCCGGTGGTGATCTGACGCGGCGGCCGCACGCGCGGTCCGCGATCAGGCCCGGACGGGCAGCGGCAGCGCGGTCTTGTACCGGACCTGCTTTAGCGCGAAGCTGGAGCGGATCTTCTCGATGCCGGGAATCGGCGTCAGCTGTTCGAGGATGAAGCGCTCCAGCGCAGCGATGTCCGGGACCGCCACCCGGATCAGGTAGTCGCTGTCGCCGGTCATGAGGTAGCACTCCATGACCTCGTCGTGCTCCGCGATCCGCTGCTCGAAGGCGGCCAGCGCCTCCTTGGACTGCGAGCGAAGGCTGATGCTGATGAAGACGTTCAGGCCCAGTCCCAGCGCCTTGCCGTTGACCAGGGCGACGTAGCGGTCGATCACGCCGGCGGCCTGCAGCGCCTTGACCCGGGCCAGGCAGGGCGAGGGCGACAGGTGGACCCGGCGGGCGAGCTCCACGTTGGTCAGCGAGCCGTCGTGCTGCAACGCGTCGAGAATGCGGAGGTCGATGGCGTCGAGCTGCATGGAGGCGGCATTTTATGCTGCTGAGGCTGCTTCTTGGCTCATTTTTGGCAGCACCTACCGCGGCAGCGCGCCTACAGTGAATGGCATGACCGACCTCAGCACCACCCGCTTCCTCGCCGACCTGGGCGGCGATCCCGATCCGGTCGAGACGGCCGAATGGCGCGATGCGTTCCGGGCGGTGGTCGCGACCCAGGGGCCGGCCCGGGCGCGCTTCCTGCTCGACCAGCTGTCCACGCTGGCCCGCCAGCCGGCCATCGGCTGGTCGCCCGAACTCGTCACGCCCTACGTCAACACGGTGGCCGTTGAGGAGCAGCCGGCGTTCCCCGGCGACCTGGCGATGGAGGAGAAGCTCGCGTCCCTGATGCGCTGGAACGCACTGGCCATGGTGGTCCGCGCGAACACCGCCTATGGCGAGCTCGGCGGCCACATCGCCAGCTATGCGAGCGCGGCGGACCTGTTCGAGGTCGGCTTCAACCACTTCTTCCGGGCCCGCAACGAGCGCCACGGCGGTGACCTGGTGTTCTTCCAGCCGCACAGCGCGCCCGGCGTGTATGCCCGCGCCTTCCTGGAGGGGCGACTCACCGAGCAGGACCTCGCGCACTACCGGCAGGAGATCACGGCCGCCGACCGGGGCGTGCGCGGGCTGTCCAGCTATCCGCATCCCTGGCTGATGCCGGACTTCTGGCAGTTCCCGACCGGCTCCATGGGCCTGGGCCCGATCAGCTCGATCTACCAGGCGCGCTTCATGCGCTACCTCGCGCACCGCGGCCTGCTGGACACGAGCGGTCGCAAGGTGTGGGGCGTGTTCGGCGACGGCGAGATGGACGAGCCCGAAAGCATGAGTGCGCTGACGCTGGCCTCGCGCGAGAAGCTGGACAACCTGGTGTGGGTGGTCAACTGCAACCTGCAGCGCCTGGACGGGCCGGTGCGCGGCAACGGCCGCATCGTCGACGAACTCGAGAAGCTGTTCCGCGGCGCCGGCTGGAACGTGATCAAGCTGCTGTGGGGCAGCGACTGGGACGGGCTGTTCGCGCGCGACACCTCGCAGGCGCTGGTGCGCGCCTTCGCCGAGACGGTCGACGGGCAGATGCAGACCTTCGCCGCCAAGGACGGCCGCTTCAACCGCGACAACTTCTTCGGCCAGAACGAGGCGCTGGCCCGGCTGGCGCAGGGCCTGACGGACGAGCAGATCGACCGCCTCAAGCGCGGCGGCCACGACCTGGTGAAGATCCACGCCGCCTACGAGCGGGCGGCCCGGCATCGCGGCCAGCCGACCGTGATCCTGGCGCACACCAAGAAGGGCTACGGCATGGGCGCGGCCGGCCAGGGCCGGATGACCACCCACAGCCAGAAGAAGCTGGACGAGGCGGCCCTGCTGGCGTTCCGCGACCGCTTCGCCCTGCCGCTGTCGGACGAGCAGGCCAAGGCGCTGTCCTTCTACAAGCCGGCGGACGACGGCCCCGAGCTGCGCTACCTGCACGAGCGCCGCCAGGCCCTGGGCGGCTACCTGCCGCGGCGCGAGGCCAAGGCGCCGGTGCTGCCGGTGCCGGCGCTGGCCTCGTACGCGGCCTTCGCCACCCAGGCCGGCGGCAAGGAGATGTCGACCACCATGGCCTTCGTGCGCCTGCTGGGCAACCTGCTGAAGGACCCGCAGCTGGGGCCGCGCATCGTGCCCATCGTGGCCGACGAGGCGCGCACCTTCGGCATGGCCAACCTGTTCAAGCAGGTCGGCATCTACTCCAGCGTCGGCCAGAAGTACGAGCCGGAGGACATCGGCTCGGTGCTGTCCTACCGCGAGGCGCTGGACGGCCAGATCCTGGAGGAGGGCATCAGCGAGGCCGGCGCCATCGCCAGCTGGACCGCCGCGGCCACCAGCTACAGCGTGCACGG
>Ga0196972_1000720_pt1 | contig 13040 bp, 6 predicted proteins | sample S1v_2013CmetaG_FD_148618 | JGI IMG/M metagenome (GOLD analysis project Ga0196972, IMG submission 148618) | Soil microbial communities from Anza Borrego desert, Southern California, United States - S1+v_20-13C | ecosystem: Environmental > Terrestrial > Soil > Desert | place: USA: California...
CGTTAAAGGATAAATTAAAAATTACGGTTTCAAAAACATTAAAGGAAATAGAGGAGATGCTCGAGGAACACCGGTTTCTCCGCATACATCATTCTCACCTTGTCAATCTTGACGAAATAAAAAAATACTTTCGAGGTGAAGGTGGAACGGTGTTGATGAGCGATGGGTCAGTAGTAGATGTATCCCGCTCCAGGAAAGACTTGCTTCTGAAGCAATTGCTTCCGGATAGGTAGGGTGCATGATCGTTATTCTATGATCGATGTTCGTTGTTCGAGGCTTTTCTGGTTGGTAATTCTCATTACCCAATTAAAGACACTAGTTTCGTCAGCTTGTCAACTTCTCAGCGTGTCAGCTCGTCAACTTCTCAGCTCATCAGCTCGTCAGCTTGTCAACTCGTAAGTTCGTAAGCTCGTAAGCTCGTGGGCTCGTAAGCTGGTCCTCATCAGCTCGTCCACGTCAGGTTCTCCTATCACCCAAGAGGGGTTAAGATCCTGTGGGAAAGTCTTAATTGATTAATTATGGTGTTGGTGATTAATTATGGTGTTGGGTATTGGGGGTTGGGGATTCTGAAATCATATTCGATCGGCTTTTGGCTTAAACTGCCCCGCCCGCTGGGCCCTCCCTCCCCCGCCTTCCAACCTTCCGTTTTTTCAGTCCTGGCAATGACCGTCCTGGACGCTTTCAGCGTCATTTTTTTCAGTCCACTCCCTCCCCACTGCCCGGCAACCGGTTGTTCAGCAAATTCTCTCTCTCATCAACGGAGCTCCAGATGATCGATCAAAACACAAATCTCATTTACTTTAAAACCAAAACCATGAGAAAAAAACAATTTATAGCGTTTTTTTTCACGCGAATTGCGGTGAAATGACGGAAAAATTCCGGGCATTACAACTAGTACCCTTTTTCCCGTTAATGGATGTATCCTGGCGGTTAATCAGGAACACTTCCCATAACCGAAATGTTTGACCCCCAATGCAAATGTATCCCTTCATGAAAAGCTCCATCGCTCCGCCTTTTCAACTTTGAAATGAAATGCATTTAATTATTTGACACTGCGCCTTAGCTACTCTGTGAAACCTTTTAATCTACCTTTTCGAATCCCGGGATTTCTTCAGGCATTAGATTCAATGAGTCAATGTTTTAATTATTCCTTCATCTTCCTGCCAACTGCGCATTTATTCCCGTAAACAGCTCATTATCGCTTTCTGTAGAATTTTTCAATTTTAGCTTTACTGCTATCGAAAGTCGCGAAGGAAATGTTGTCCTTTTAATCAGGAGTTATAATGATACGTAAACTAGGCTTGTTGTTTGTTTTAATAAGCAGTTGCAAATTAGCCCCCGGGCAGATTCTTCTCTCAGGGCGGGTAGTGGATAGTCTCAATCATCCACTACCCTTTGTTTCTGTTGTGTTGCAGCAGAACGGCAAAGACATTGCAGCCACGGCCACTAATGAAACAGGCAGTTTTACCCTGCCATCGAATATTGCTGTAAATAAAACCTGCATGATCCGTATTTCACTGGTAGGTTACCTGCCATTCTCCGGAGAATTTATTTATCCTGATACGGCCTTTCTTTCATCCATTGTTTTACTTGCTGATAGAAAATTATTATCAAACATCACCGTCACTTCCGGCAAACCACTCATAACCCGGCGTGCTGACAGGTATATCATCAATGTGGAAAACAGCTTCCTGGCTGATGGTAATTCAGGTATGGATGTTCTTCGCCGATCCCCTGGGTTATGGGTAGATGAAACAGGAAGCATCCGAATTAAAGGCAATCAGTCCGTTATTGTCATGATCAATGACATTGTTCAAAGAATGTCGCCTGATGAACTTGCGGAATACCTTAGAACGCTTAAGTCAGAGGACATAAGCAGGATCGAAGTCATCGCCAATCCCCCTGCAGAGTATGAAGCCGCTGGTTCTGGTGGAATTGTTCATATCATTCTAAAAAAAGCAAGACGAGATGGTATGAATGGATCTTTCACCACACGGTACATACAGCAGGGCAGGAAACCAGCATACGGTTTGGGCGGAAATATTGATTATAAAGCAGGCCGGTTGTACTTGTTTGGCGGGCTTAGTGTGAATGCAGAAAAAAATACCGCTCACATCTCCAGTGAGACCAGTTTTCCTGACCATGTTGCTTATTATGCAACAACAGTGAGAAATAATGATAATCGCCGCCAGGGGATCCGTATGGGTATGGTTTATGATATTTCTGGAAAGCAGGCATTAACCCTCCAGGCGATAAGTAATGCCACGCAGATGATTAATGATTTCTTTTCTGACGTATCGTATCATAGGCACTCTGACTCAACCTTTGGCACCAATTCCACTAATTGGGTGCGTAAGCCAATTCAATTCAGCACCAATGCAATGTATAGTTTAAAAACGGATACGTTGGGTTCTGTACTCAAACTGATTGCCGACTACACATCAAGTTCAAGAAAAGAAGTGAATGTTTTTACTGCAAGATCAGATGACAACACACTAGATGAGGATGTGATCAACCGGACTCCTAATAAAACGAGGATTCTGACCATGCAGGCAGACCTTACACAAGTTCTTCCCCGCGCAATGCAGTTTAAGGCCGGGCTGAAGTATGCCGGTATCACTCGCGATAATGATGTACGGATCGATAATATAATAAACGGTGTTGTAGTGCCTAACCTGGGGGCAAGCAATCATTTTATCTATGATGAACAACTTGCCATGGCATATGTCACAATTGAAAAAACAATCAACAAAACGAGTGTCAAATTGGGACTTCGGGCAGAGCGCACTTATTCTAAAGGAAATTCAGTGACTTCCGCTCAAAAGTTCTCGCGCCAATACACAGGCCTTTTCCCTTCGGCATTTCTTATTCACACGCTGGGCAAAGTGAATGATGATGCAGTCTATTTGAGTTATGTGAGAAGGCTACAGCGGCCTGGCTTTAATGAATTAAACCCATATCGACTTCAGCTAAGCACCGTTAATATTAATGTAGGTAATCCTAACCTGCTACCGCAATATTCAAATAATTTTGAACTGGGTTGGCAGTTCTGGAAAGGCTGGTCAGTGAGCTTTTATTATTCTCATACTACGGATATTATTACCCCCTTCGCGGTTACCATCGGGAATGTATTTGAACAGCAATACCTGAACCTGGATAAAAGCTCATCATATGGACTTAACCTCGAAGCCCCATTTACAATCGTGAAAGGATGGACAGTGAACAATAGTTTTTCACTTTATTATGCTGACTATACACTGGCATTGTATCGGAACAAAGGTGTTTCTTATTCTCTTACAAATACTCAATCTATTCATCTTGAAAAGATAGTGGATATAGACGTGTATGTAAACTATCGTTCCCCTAACGTAAATGCCAACTCCCGGACTTCTGGTGTACTATTCACTGAAATGGGGTTTATGAAAAGAATTTTAAAAAATAAACTCCGTCTGCGATTCAATATTTCTGACATTTTTAACGTAACGCGTGAGCATGGTGAAACGGATTACATTGGAGCGCACACTGAATTTTATCAAAAACGCCAGACGCAGAATTTTGGGTTTTCAGTATCATACCATTTCAGCTACGGTAAAAAGTTCAACACTAAAAGAATTGACCAGGGAAATAGTGAGGAAAAAAGCAGAATCGGGAACTAATTAGTTAATTAGCCAATTAGGCAATGAAAGGAATACGTAAGTTTAATACGACTGAGGAACTCATTGACTAATTGATTAATTTACTAATTAAAAAATGGTTCCGCAACTATTGAATAAAACGATCATGATTGACGGTGTGGAGATCTTTTATCGTGAGGCGGGTGATCCGGTTAATCCATCCATCCTGTTACTTCACGGCTTTCCCTCTTCCTCAGTAATGTTCAAGAACCTGATGATCGCCCTTGGCGATAAGTATCACCTTGTAGCTCCTGATTATCCGGGATTTGGATTTAGTTCATTTCCAAAAAGGAGTGAGTTGGAGTATAGCTTTGCGAATATCGCCGACTACCTCCACAGGTTCGTTGAAAAAATCAAGCTTGGCTCATTCACCATTTACCTTCACGATTATGGTTGCCCGACCGGGTTAAGGCTGTGCGTGAATCACCCTGAAAGAATTGAAGGCATAATCGTGCAGAATGGAAATGCATATAAGGAAGGTATCGGCCCGCAATGGGACGAGGTAAAGGATTATTGGGCGAATCCAACGGAAGAAAAGAAACGGAAAGTATCAGCCTTTCTTACTGAGGAAGGCGTGAAGGACCAGTATTATTCAGGATTAACGGAAGACCTGAAGAAAAGAGTAAGCCCGGAATTGTGGATGTTGGATTGGCAGTTCATGAAGAGACCAGGGAACATTGAAATGCAGTTTGAATTGAATTGCGACTACAAAAGTAATATGGAGATGTACCCGGTGTTCCAGGAATATTTTCGGCAATACCAGCCTCCAGCCCTGGTGATCTGGGGTAAGTATGATGTTTTTTTTGATGTGGCAGAAGCGGAATGCTACAGGAGAGATTTGCCTGAAGCGGAAGTTTATATTTTAGAAGGAGGGCATATGGCCCTGGAGACAAATTTTGAGGAGGTAGTAAAATTAATCAATGATTGGATGAGCCGAACCCTGGCAAGGATTAGGTAATGAGTTTGCCACTGCCGATGTTTCGGCTGCCTCTCTTATAAGAAATGCCACCAACTTTTGTGATCCGGCTCAATGGTTTCTTTTGGGAATTATTCTAAAGTCAATGGATTCTTTATTCCTTCAATCTGTTTCAAACCGGTAAAAGTTGCAGAAAATTTAAATCAGGTAACAGCTGCCAAAGTATTAATTACAGCATCTGATTTGTTTTTCCTTTACCTGATATTTAATTGACCCCCTGGTCAATAATAAATTTGTAACCCCTGCCGGGTACGTTAATAAATTTAAGGGAGTTATCGTCGACTAATTTCTTACGTAATTTAGATACCAATACATCCACATTTCTACTGATGACGACTATGCCTTTATCTTCCCAAATCTCTTTCATTAACATTTCCCTTTCTACGATCTGGTTACTGTTTTCGGCAAATATTTTCAGTGCTTTTGATTCATTTTCTGACAGCTCAATGGTTTTATCCGCCGTTTTCAGCACATTATTATCGGGATAGAATTTAAACCTTCCTAATTGTATATAACCAGCAGGATCGCCGGGTAAGTCTTGTTCTTCTTTTTTACGAAACTTGTTTTTCGCATAAAAACCAGCAATACCCAGGGGAATGATCAAAAGCAGCAACCAAAAGAAATTGAAAGTATTCTTCTTCTTCAACAATTCAATCTCGATAATATAACAACTAACCGCCAGCCTGCGCCCCCGGCAAGGTGTTAAATCACCAGCCTGGCCATTTATTTCAAATGCAAAGACGGTTTCCTTTTTTTCACAATTCTTCAGGTTCACTATATAACTGGTGGCCAGGGCGGTTTTTTGAAATGACCGTTGCACCAGGTTGATGAGAGAATCTGAAATAAAACTAAAGTCATTCTGAAAGGAAAGCCGGTATGTGTTTTCATTTAATTGCTTAACCGGCAACACCCGGGAGGTAGAATCTTTGGCTGCCAGCAAAAGCCGGTGCCCTACATCACGCAGTACTACTTCAATATGCTTCTCCGGAATTTCTTTCTTTTTGCTGATAAATGCGGCGGCAAAAGCCAGGATAACAAGTACCAGGGTTGAATATCCAACCAACGTAAATGGCTTCATGCGTGCAAAATAACTCATTACCCTTCAGTTCCAGGGGGTTTACAAACGTTTTACAGGTCTTTTACAACTTTTTACTGGTAAAATTCTCAGGGACTGTTGATGCCGGATATCTTTACTTTATTCCTTCACCAAAAAAAATTATAACCATGAATTCTTATATCCTTGCTTTTTTGCTCGTTTTCACGGTTGTCTCATCTTCTCTTTTCCAGGATAGCCATCCAGGCCCAAAAACTGAGAAGGCTGAAACTGCAAAGATCGTTTTTAAATCTACAGATGGCGGACAAACCTGGCAGGACATCAGCACTGGGCTGCCTGAAGAATTACGGGAAGACAGTATCCAGGGGAACAATTTTTTTGCAAATGACAGGGGGCTGTTCTTAAGGATTGGAAACGAACTCTATAACAATGCTCCAAATGCCACGACTCCTTTTTGGACCAAAGAGATATCCAATGAGAACGATAGCAGCATGGCCCCTGGTAAGCCCGGGCAATTTCACTGGGGCGTAAATCTTAAAAAAACAAACGGAACGAGTGTGTGGTCGCCGATATTTAAACATGTTCAGGAGACACGGATACGCAGCGTTTTTGAGACTGCCGGAGGAGCAATTTTCATCAGCACTGACGGGGGCCTTTATAAAACTGCTGACAATGGAAAAACCTGGAAACGTGTCCATACCGAAGGCATGGATGGGAATATGGCAGAGTCGAATGGCGTGCTGGTGGCGATCAGTATGAGAAGGATAATTAGATCGACCGATAATGGCGAAAACTGGACGGCGGCAATCAATGAAGGCGGTGTGGCTTGGGATGTAAAACAGATTAAAGGTGGATTCGCTGCTATCACTTCTGGTTCAGAGTCGGATACCAGGACGCTAAGGGCATCCTATGACGGCGGTAAAACCTGGCAGGCCATTAATGCCACCCCTCATGACAAAGTTGTTAGTGATTCAATACGTCGGACCTGGAATGATCGCGTTCGTCCGCAAGTCTTTGTGACTTCGGTTATCCAGGTTGGCGAAATCCATTTTTGTATTCATCCTGACGGCATTTTCAGATCATCAGACAAGGGAAAGAAATGGAAATTGTTACTCCCTTCCGTACAGGACAAGATCTTCAATTTATTTGTTTCAGGCAACGTGATCTATGCCATACCCAGCAAGGGAGGATGTTGAAAACTCAGGTTGGCATTCATGGATTTCATGGAGATCAATAAAGTTCGATTCTTTTAGCAAGGGATCGAACTTTTGATTTCCAGCACATGAAACAAAAGAGCCACCCGAAGATGGGTTATAATCAAGACTTGTGTTATTTAAAATTAGCTGGTAGCCTCGACAGGAATCGAACCTGTATCTGGAGCTTCGGAAACTCTTATACTATCCATTGTACTACGAGGCCAATTGACTATTTGTCAAATTGACGAATGAACTAATTCAGCAGTTGCGGCGCATTCACCGCAAAGATCTTCACCGCGATAGCGAGCAAAATTACACCAAAAAACTTACGCACCGCAATCAATCCCGCCGCTCCCAGCAACTTTGCAATATACCCCAGGGATTTCAATACGGCATAAATGATCACCAGGTTCAGCAGGATCGCGATCAACAACGTGGTTTCACCATAATTCGCCTTTAGCGACATGATCGTTGTGAGCGTGCCCGATCCGGCTATCAGCGGAAACGCTATCGGCACCACCGTCGCCGCCTTGATATCCTTCTCACTCTTGAAAAATTCTATCCCCAGCACCATCTCCAGCCCCAATATGAATATCACTATCGACCCGCCCACCGCAAATGAACCCACATCCAATCCCAATATGTTGAGGAACGCCTCTCCCAGGTACAGGAACACGATCATTAATATCCCCGATACCAGCGTCGCCCGCCATTCCCTCATGCCACCCATCTTATTCTTCAATGAAATCAAGATTGGTATCGATCCAATAATGTCGATGATCGCAAACAAAGTAAATGTTACCGTCAGGAGATCCTTGGGATCGATGTTGAAGTTCATAGCCAACGCCTTTTGCCAAAGATAAACCTTAATGGAAAGGAACAAGCCGGGGCTTGCCCTCATACGCCTTTCAGGAGATGAGATGAAGAGTTGAATACTGCCAATTCTCTAAATCAAGTGGCAAAATATGCACGAAACAGGCAGATGCTCATTTACCATAGAAGTACGAATGTACCCTTCTGCTCTCTCACCACATTATCCTCGGTTGTGTAAACGCAGTAGAATACATACACATCCGCAGGTTGTAACATTCCTTTGAACGACCCATTCCATTTTTTATTGAGATCTGCTGATTCAAAAACCTGCTCTCCCCAGCGATTGTATATCCGGAAACTCAATTTTTGAATTTGACAGCCATTGGTAACAGGGCCCATAAAATCATTGCTCCCATCATTATTGGGGGTGAAGGCAGTGGGAATTAATAGACATTTCTCAGGCGGACTGCAGCTTTTTACAATGATTGTTGCGGTGTCTCTAACAATACAATTATTTTGATCCACACCGCTAATCGTTACCAACAGGTTTTCTGATACAGTTATTAGTGCCGATGCGCCACCAGACGGAATGTTCCAGGTTAAATCCGAAATAAGGTTAAGGTCCCCGCGTGCGTTCAATTCCATTTTTTCGTTATAGCAAACCACTGTGTCTTTGGGGTGAAGAGAGATGTTGGCTGTGGATTTAAATTCTATTGTTGCCGGCTTAGAAAAAGTGCACCCGTAAGCATCCCGAACGAAAAGCAAATGATTCCCCGGTTGCACCGTATTGAAATTGGGAGATGTTGAATATGTAGTTCCATCAATAGAATATTCAAATGGCGCAAAACCTCCCTGGATATCCTCAATTCTTATGTTGCCCGTCATTACACCGCAAACTGCGTGCTCAATAGAAAAAACTATGTCATCAGGGCCTTGCTCATTTTCTATTATTATATCCTGCTGATGGAGTACACATCCATTCTGATCCTTTATAAATAGGTCATAATTTCCCTCATTAAGGCCATTTAAATTTCCAGAAGTGAAATTTATCCCATCTACAGAATAGGTATATGGACCTGTACCGCCGGTAACACTGTTTACTGAAATAAAGCCGATGCCCTTTGAACAATGGTCGTTTGCCAGGGTAAAGGCTGATTGAACCGGTGCCTGCGCCTGCGGTACCACTGATGTGGTAGAGATCTGGCAACCGGCAGCATCTTCGATAATAATGGAATATTGGCCGGTTTCAAGGTCAGTAAAATGGCCTGTTGTATTGGTGGCAACACCTGTAAGTGTATAAGTATATGGTGCCTCACCTCCATGCACGCCTGTAACGATTACCTGACCATCATTGGCGATGCAAGAGCTTTGTTGGACCTCAAGTTCGATAGCTGCTGGACCTACTACATTATTCAGGACTGTTGTATCATTAAACACGCATCCATTTGCATCCTTTATCCTGACAATATAAGACCCTTCCGTAAGTCCGGTATAATGACCATTAGCAGAATAATTGATACCATCAATTGAGAATTCAAAAGGTGAAACTCCGCCGTTCACTGATTGTATCAATATCGAGCCATTGGACAGGTTGCAATTTTCAGGATCAACGATCTTGCTCGTGGAAATTGCACTGCCTGGTGGATATGGAAGCGATACTTGCAGGACGCGTGTTAGGTTATTAGCATCGGTTACTCTAACCTCATAATTCCCCGGACATAAATTGTTTACCGTTGCAGAAGTTGCTCCTGTGCTCCATTGATAGGAAAAAGGGCCTACTCCACAAGTTGGCGTAAGATCGATACTGCCATCACACTGACAGCCGTTGGCAGGAGCGGTAGCAACATCAACTTCGAGTTCCGAAACATGCAGTTTCAAAAGTAAGGCGGATGAAGCAGTACTTTGATAACAACAGTTGTCGTCAAAGTATGCGCCATTTCCGGGATTTGTTAACTGGGGATTTGAGGTTGAATATGCATTTTTCTGATAGCCGAAGATATAAACCGGATTTCCTTCGGGATCGACAGACATCTCATTAACCTCGTAATATTCATAAACCCAATCAACCAGTGAACGATAGGTAAAATCTCCATCAGGTGTAATGGTGGCAAAAATTGGCCCTGTAGCATTTGGGAAGGTATGATTGGGCCATAGTCCATTATTATAAAACGTTCCATTACATGCGGTATTGAGCGTTGAAAACAGGTAGTATGAATCATTCATGAATCCTAACAATTGAAGTTGATCATGTGATGGATCATACATTATCCTTTGCCAGAAATGCATACCCGGGTCTGGTACAGATTTCTGGTATAGTAGCTCTGTATTGGGATTAAACTTGAAGATATACCTCGTAGCTACCAGATATAGGTTGGCATCATCATCAGTAGTAATATCTGCCACTCCAAATGCCACGGGAATATAAGATAGCCATGTCATTTGCCTTGCAGAATTAAACCTGCACACAAAGGCATTAATATCAGTATTATTGAAATAGCCCCCGGCATCGACCAATGGGAGATTAGTAGACCTGGCATTTCCGGCAACAAAGACATTTCCATTTTTATCCGCACAAACGCGCGCGAATGGATCATAGTCATTTCCTTCTATTCTAGTAGACCAGGTGAGTTCATTGTTTGCATTAAACTGGGAGATAAATATTGTCTGGGCATGACCAAACTGTGCATTGTTCACCACATATGCCCCACCACCTGGATCAACTACAGGGAACCCCCACACGCTAGACCAACCAACTATAAATACATTTCCATTTTCATCAAAAGAAAGATCAGTAGGGTATGAGCTGAAATCGAAATAGAAACTGCTCCATAGCAATACTCCTGAATTATTGAATTTTGTAATAAAATATTTTTTCTGGGAAGCATCGAAATATCCTCCGTTGTCAAGAAGAGGAATCGTGGAATGCTCGTTTGCAAAAGCACCAATAGCTACAATGTTGTCATTACTGTCAATGGTCATCAACCAGCCCCCAATTGGTTTTGTTGAACCAAAATACGTAGACCAGAGTAACTGTCCACCAGGAGCAAATTTCAAAAGAAGCATGGAACCATTAGGAGAGGAGGCAACATCCTGAAAGTACGCGCCATTTCCTAAATTAATTACAGGGAAGGGTGTATTGGCAGATGTTGATAGTTGAACGAAAATATTTCCCTCGCTGTCTGTCTCAATATCATTACCTGTTATTGAATAATAATCTTGTGCAGTGGTTGACGACAAATAGGTTAACCAGAATATTGAGGGATCAATAACCACAGTTTGTGCGGGGTCATATTTGCCAAGCTGAAAACCTAGTTCATTTTTTTTAAGAACAAAAGTACTTTGCAATTGAACAGTGTCTTCTTTAATATATGAGTAAGGTTTAAGTTCTTTTACAATACCCATGTTTCCATTTGCAATAAGTTCACCGTCTGCCAATTCTAATTTTGCATTATCGGAATATTTAAGCCTGATCTGTTTATAGTCTGCTCCAGGATGTATGATGAAATCATATTTTATAAAAGGTTTCCCCTGGTCATCCTGGGTGATATATACCTTCCAGTCTATTCCCTGATAAATATTTTTTACGACGACCTCCTTTTGAGGTATAATGCCAGCACCCCTATTGTCATACGACTCATAATAGAAATTATAAAGCGGTGCAGAATCTAACGCCCTGGTTGAAATATTCTCCCAGGAGATATAAGCGTTCTTTAGCGTGATATCGAATCGTTCCATCTCATAATTAACCTGGAACAGGGAATCATCAGTTTTTCCCCGGCCATTTTTTAATGAATCCGAACCATAAAGTTTGGAATATGAGCCGGGAATTTTTTTTACTGAATTTTTCTTTGCAAGAAGAATTGATAATCCTGTTTTCGTAATAAATACCTGTTGCTCTCCAACTTTAGCCTGAAATAAGACGTGGCTAACCGGATTATTATTGAGATCGCGAACCTGTCCTACATTTTCAAGAAACCCATAAGGAGAAAGAGCCGCATCTATACTTGTTTTTGAAGGTGTTTGGCAAACCCCTTGCACCTGAAAAAATATCAGTACAGATAAAATAAACAATATTCTCATAAGCATTTTGAAGGTAGGAAAAAGAATTGAAAGGGCATATTTCAGCCAGTTTGGGATAATACATTACCCTCCCCACCATTTTGCTCAAGGGCAGGAGTACAATAAATTCTTAACGATGAGTTCTCCCTTATGGACATTAATGAGATTAATCCGACACTTTATATAAGTACATCAATCCGAAATTTTCCTGTTAAGGTTCGCTTACCAAATTATACTTATGATCGCTCCGGGAAATGGTAGTTAATCCTAGCGCATTATACCGATTTATTTGCTGAAATTGCATTTCCTTCTTTAAAATTATCAAGGCAGTTTCCGCACACACATTCGCCAAATCGTTCAGCGAGTTCCTGCTGCTGCTCCGGTGAAAGCTTTATCCCGAAACATTCGCATTGCGTAACGTTTCCAGGCTGACATCTAAAGCCCTCACCACAGCATGGGCAGGTATTATCCTCCAATTTGAAGAAGCTCAAATTCTTAAATTTTCAAAGGCTCAATTCCTCACCATTCCATTTTGTAATTATCTAATTAAAACCTCACGTTCATTCCAAACATAAAATTCATCCTCCTCGAATTATATCCCAACAGATCAAAGTATTGTTTGTTAGTAATATTCTTTAAATCAAGAAACAATTTTACTCCCTTGCTCACCCCGTATTCACCATAGAGGTCAATCACCATGTATCCATCAAGCGTCTCCGGCGGGGCCCCAAATATGAACTCCTCCCTTTCGCCTACTATTCGCGCCAGCGTGCTTATAAACAATGCGTCCGTCACCCGGAAACCCACCTGCAGGTTCGCCGCATGTTTGGGTATCCTGTATAGATTGTAATACGTCGTATCCTTTCCCAACCCTACTCCCGTTCCATCATATGCCGCCCTCGTCTTTCCGCTCGTGTATGTATAGTTACCCGTGATCACCCATCTCTTCGCAGTCAATTCTCCTTCCAGCTCCAATCCATAATTCTTCTGGTTGCTCGCATTCAGATAGCGGCTTTCAAACGTTGACGGATTGTAACTATAAAGGATCGCATCATTCGTATTCCTGTAAAAACCTACTAGCCGTACCATCGCCTTTTCCATCGGGAAGAGCTGGATTCCCAATTCCCCAATAATTCCTTTTTCCGGTTCCAGTTGGGCATTGCCCGCGGCAGGATCAAACAACTGGTACAAGGTTGGCGTTTTAAAAGCCGAATAAAGATTGCCAAAGAGCTTTATCTTCTCCTGTATGAGGTAGGAAGGATTAAGCG
>Ga0196972_1000723_pt1 | contig 12999 bp, 14 predicted proteins | sample S1v_2013CmetaG_FD_148618 | JGI IMG/M metagenome (GOLD analysis project Ga0196972, IMG submission 148618) | Soil microbial communities from Anza Borrego desert, Southern California, United States - S1+v_20-13C | ecosystem: Environmental > Terrestrial > Soil > Desert | place: USA: California...
CCTTTCCTGCCCTGTACCGTGACCAGCGCACCGCCTTGCGTTATCAACGCTGTCTGGCCGGAGCGGCCACCGACGTCGGGCCCGGGCAGGAATTGGATGCGCGCGAACTTGGCGATGATGCCGGAATACTGGTCCGCCGCCATGGCGCCGGCGGAGGCGCCGGCACACACTGCCGCGAACAACAGGCGGATGCAGGCTTGCCTGAGCGTGAAGGTCATGGTTTTTACTCCCTGGTGATGTTGTGTTTGTTTGATAGTTTTTTAATCAGCTGCGGATTATCGGCGAATAGTGATCACTACGTCCATCCCCATTTCATGGGAAATCGGTACTAATTTTCACCCTCGATCAGCGTCGCCTTGATCTCGAACGCCACCGTTTCCAATCGCCCGCGCACCGCCTTCAGCTGATGAAGCAGATGGACCGTCCCGAATGCCCGTTGCATGGCCAGCGCATCGAGATAACCGACGAGCGCTTCAGGGCTCCTCGCCTCGCCGCGCAACACGATGACGCGGTTGCGCTTGTCGGGCAAGAATTCGAGCAACTCGATATCGACGCTGTTCGCACGCTCGACCGACTGAAACACGCGCTGCCATGGGAAGTCCTGTTCCTGCTTCAATGCAGCCCAGCGCTTCTGTTCTTCCAGTTGTTGGCGCGTCGGCTTGGCGGCGGACAATGCCTCTTGCCGCGCGAGCAGCCTTTCGCTGCGCGCCTTGTGCTCGGCCGCCTTCCCATGCAGCAGATAGGCTTCCATCGCCAGCCACGCCGACAAGCCAGCCAAGGCAAGCGCAGCCAGGACGAACCAGCGCACCTGGCGCGGCGGTTGAAGATAGCTGGATAGCGCACTCATGATCAATGGCTCCACGCGTCACGTGCGAGAAGATGCGCCGCCGCGCCGGGAAGGCAATCGGCGATGATGCTGGCGGATGGCGCGGCTTCCGGCGCCTCCGGGGACCAGTGGAAGACGTTCTTGATCCCCTCGTGCCTGGCGCCCACCCGCTTCAGCAATCGCGCGCACGACTCCCGCGCCGCTCCGACCACGGGTTCGACGTCGTAGCCCAGCAAGCCTTCCTTGCCGTACACCAGAGCGCTGTCGTGGAAGGCTTCGCGCAGGATGATGAGTGTCCGTCCTTCCTTGGACGCCGGCCGCGGCCGGCAATACGAGGCCGCCGTTGCCGGCAAGACGCCAGCCAGGCGCAAGCCTTTTGTTTTGAGCATGTCGACCAAGCGCGTCAGCCATTTCAGCGGCACGGCATACGCCAGCCCGGCCGCGCCGTATTGCCGGAATTCGACATGCAGGACCCAGTCGTCGCCGATCGCCACGCCGTTCCTTTCGAAGAACACCTTGGCATAGGCCTGCAGCTCTTCCTGGCGGTGCAAGGCATCCTGCCACGGAATCATTGCGATGGCTGCGGCGCTGTCCGAGACGGTCACCGCCACGCGCGTGCCCTTGCGCAAGGTCTTCGCCTGCTCTTCCAACGTCGCCTCCAGCGCGGGCAGCAAGGCATACGGATCGGCGGCCGCCTCGAAGCGAAACTCCTGCGCCGCCGCGCCGCGACGGCGTCGCAGCCAGCAAAGGCCGGGAAACAATCCGACAGCGACGGTTTCAGGCCACAAACGTGACACGATTCACCTCCTGCAGCGTGGAATGGCCATCGCGCACCAATTGCAGTGCGACGTCGCGCAGAAAGCGCGTGCCTTCGCGCCGCGCCTGCTCCTTGAGCGAGCGGATCGACGCCCTGCCGATGATCATTTCGCGGATTTCGTCGGTCAGGCGCAACACCTCGGCGATCGCGCGCCGTCCTTTGAACCCGGTATGGCGGCAATGCTGGCAGCCGCGCCCCGCATGGAAACGGTAATTCTCGGGATCGGTGATGCCGGACTCCGCCAGCAGCTCCGGATCGACTTCCACCGGTTCGTTGCAATGCGTGCAGTTCTGCCGCACAAGCCGCTGCGCCACGACGCCGGTCAGCGACGAAACAAAGTTGTAGGGATCGACACCCATGTGCATGAAGCGGCCGATCACGTCGAAGGTGTTGTTGGCATGCACCGAGGTGAATACCATGTGCCCGGTCAACGCGGACTGGACGGCGATCTGCGCCGTCTCCGGATCGCGGATCTCGCCCACCAGGATCTTGTCCGGGTCGTGCCGCAGGATGGAACGCAGGCCGACGGCGAAGGTCAGGCCCTTCTTTTCGTTGACGGGAATCTGGAGCACGCTCGGCAACTGGTATTCGACCGGATCTTCGATCGTGATGATTTTGTCTTCGCCGTGATTGATCTCGGTCAGCGCGGCATACAAGGTCGTCGTCTTGCCGCTGCCGGTCGGCCCCGTGATCAGCATCATGCCGTACGGCTCCGCCGCCAACCGGCGCAAGAGACGGATGGTTTCGGCGTCGAAGCCGAGCGAATCGAGCGTGAGCCGTTGCACGGTGTCGATCAAGGCTTGCTTGTCCAGGACGCGCAGCACCGCGTCCTCGCCGTGGATGCTGGGCATGATGGAGACGCGGATGTCGATGTCGCGTCCCTTGGCGGTCACCCGGAAGCGGCCGTCCTGCGGAACGCGCTTTTCCGCGATATCGAGTTCCGCCAGCACTTTGATGCGGGCGATGGCTTGCTCGGCCAGCGTCGGGTTGTTCACCGCCGCGATCTGGTTGAGCACGCCGTCGATGCGGAACTTGATGATCAGCCCCTGCGGCACCGTTTCCAGGTGAATGTCGCTCGCCTCGTAGCGCAAGGCATCGAATACCGTGGAATTGATCAGGCGCACCGCCGGGCTGGATTCGCCCTGGATCGAGGTCAGGGTCAGCTCTTCGCCGGATTCCTGCGCCAGCTCCGGCGCCTGTTCCAGGCCGACGGCTTCCGCCACCGCGCTGAAGGCGGATTCGTGGTACTCGAGTCTTTCCCGGATCGCGAGCGGATCGGCGAGATAGATCGCTTGCAACGGCAGCGCCAGCCGGGCCAGCCAGATGCCTAGCGCATCTCCCAGCGGCACGCCGATCGCGGCGAGCAGCCGGCCGTCGCCGTCTGTACCGACGATCAGCTGGCGCTCGACCATGTCGGTGTAGGAAACACGCTCGAACGCCGGTTCGATGCGCCAATCGTCGCCGGTGGCAAGCACCGAATAGCCAAGCAGCGCAGCGGCTTCGGCCAGGAGCGCCGCGCGCGGCCGCTGCAGGCGATCGACCAGCAGGCTGAGCCAATCGGCGGCCGCGCCGGCGGATCGGTGCATCTCGTTCAGGATCTCAAGCGTCAACATATTCGCTACACTGCATTGGCCAGATCGAAGATCGGCGTATAGAGCATCAGGACGACGGCGCCGATGATGAGGCCGATGCCGACCATCAGGATCGGCTCGATCAGGCGTCCGGCGGTGTCGATCCAGGTCGCCATTTCCTGGTCGTAGAAATCGGCGATCCGTTCCATCATTTCATCCAGGTTGCCCGACGATTCGCCGGCCACCAGCAGCCGCTGCGCGACTTCCGTGCTCAGTCCGCATTCGGTCAATACCCGCGACATCGGCTTGCCTTCGCTGACGGCTGCGATGGCGGCCTGCATGTCGGCTTGCATTGCCAGCGGCAGCGAGCCGGCCGTCATCTTCATGGCAGCCAGCACGCTGACGCCGCTGCGCAGCAGCATGCCGAGCGTGCGATACAAGCGCGCCAGCTGCAGCAGCCAGACTTTTTCGCCGATCCACGGCAATTCGATCAGCTTGCGATACATCGTGCCGCGCGTCTTCGGATGCGTCGCCAGCGCCAGGCCGGCCGCCACGATCAGGAAGAAGCCGGACCACGCCAGCATGCCGTGGTTGCGCACGAAGCCGCCCCAGAGCTGGATGAAACCGGCCGCGGCATGCTGGCGCGCCGCGATGTCGTCGAACACGGCGGCGAAGCGCGGCACTACGTACAACATGAGAAACGCGATCACGATGAAGCCGACGGAAACCAGGATCGCCGGATAGATCGCGGCCGACTTCAACTTGCCGCGGATTTCCTCGACCTGGCGCTGGTAGCGCATATAGCGCTGCACCGAGGCGCGCACCGTACCGGTGGTTTCGCTGGCCCGGACCATGGCGACATACAGCGGCGGAAAGACCGACGGCAGGCTCGACATCGCCTCCGACAACTGCTTGCCCTGACGCAGCCCGTCCAGCAGCGTGTCGTAGATCGCCCGGTGGCGGCCGCGCCGGTCGTTGTCGCCGAGGATCTCGATCGCATCGACCACCGGCTGGCCCGCCTCGAGCAGCGAGTACAGCTGTTGGTTGAAGACGGTCAAGTTGAAGGCCTTCGCGCCGGATTTGCGGAACGGTCCGGCACTCAGTTCCTGCAAGCCGAGCAGACGGCCGCCGGACGCCTCGACCACGCGCCGCACTTCGTCCCCGCTGGCGGCATCGAGCTCGATCTGCTCGACCGCCATCGAAGGCTGCAATACCTTGGCTCGAAACCGCATGATCCGCTTCGTCCCTTCGGTCCTTTCCGTCGCGCCGGCTTAGTTGGCGTTGCTCACGTCGGCGTCGTCGCCGGCGCCGCCTTCCTTGCCGTCCTTGCCATAGGAAATGATGTCGTAGTCGCGGTTGACGGCTGAGCTCGGGTTCTTGTAGACGTAGGCCTTGCCCCACGGGTCGGCCGGCGCGGCCTTCTTCAGGTAAGGGCCGCGCCAGCCGCCGACGTTGGCCGGCTGGGTGAACAAGGCGGCCAAGCCCTGCTCGGTCGTCGGGAATTGGCCGACGTCGATGCGGTATTGATCGAGCGCCTTGTCGAAGGCTTCGATCTGGGCGCGGGCGACCTGGGCCTGGGATTTACCGATCTGCGCGAAATATTTCGGGCCGACGAAGGCGGCCAGCAAGCCGATGATCAGCAACACCACCAGCAGTTCGAGCAGGGTAAAGCCACGTTGTTTCGTTTTCACTTTTTCACTCCCTTCGGACGATCGTCCTTAGTTAGGTTTGTACACAAACTTCCAGTCCTGATACGTCTTGGCGCTCGCGAATGCCGCGAAGTCGCCGGAAAATCCGCCGCTCTTGATCGGCTGCTGCGTCGAGAGCGAATACACGCCGATGATCTGCTTGCCGTCCTCGGTCCGCACCAGGCCCCAATCCGCGCTGCCGGTGATCGGGTCCCGGTAACGCTTGCGCAGATGCCGCTGCAGCGTCGAGGTCCTATCCGCGTCTTCCAGCAGTTGATCGAGGTCCTCCGGATACTGCTTGTTCGATCCCAGCGTATTCTCGTAATAGCTGCGGATCGCGTCGCGGTAGGCCTGGCCAACGTACAGCAATTCCGCCTCCTTGACCCGCCGCTCCGCGGTCAGGCTGTTCTCCAGCGCGCGCACCGACAGGATGGTCGCCACCGCCACAGTGAACATGACGATGACATAGCTGAAGCCTCGCTGCCGCCCCATGGCTCACCAATCCTTGAACCAGGTGCCGTCGCGCGCCTTGTTGGGCGCCGCGCTGCGCACGTCGTAGACCGCGCCGAGCGAAGCATCGGCCGGCGCCGTGACGACCCAGCTCTTCGCGCTTTGCGTGAACGGATCGACCGGAATACTGCGCAAGTATTTCTTCGTCACCAGGTCGTCCAGGCTGTCCGGGTACTTGCCGGTATCGGCGAAGTATTTGTCGATCGCGTCCCGCATCACGTATAAATCCTCGCGCAGGACGCTTTCCTTGGTCGCGTCGAGATTGCCGAAATAGCGTGGCGCGGCGAGCGACAATATCGTCGCCAAAATGGCCAGCGCCACCATCAGTTCGACCATGGAAAAGCCGCGCGCGCGCATCGTCACCACTCGCTGTACGGCACGCCGTTCAACCCGGTCTCGGGCGATAGCGAATAGACGTCGTATACGTCATCCCCTTCGGCCGGCTTGTCCGCCGGCGAGGCGAAGCTGCGCAGCCCCCAGGAATCGACGGCGGCCACCTTCGCATCGGCATTGAACGGATCGCGCGGAACGCGCCGCAGGAAGTACAGCTTCGGCCCCTCCGGATCGCTTGCGTTCTTGACGCCGGCCACCAAATCGGTGAGCGTGGGCGGATAGCCGCTCTCGCCCGTCGCCAGGGCGATTTTTCCGCTCGCGGCGGCCGCCTTGTAGGCGTCGATCGCCTGCCGGATATCACGCAGCGCCAGACGCAGATCATGCTCCTTCTGCCGCCTCACCGTGACTTCCGCCAGCGGCATGGCGACGGTCGCGAGCAAGCCGAGGATGGCGGCCGACACCAGCAGCTCGATCAGGCTGAAGCCGGCGGTGCGAGGAAGAGCGCGAACCAGGGACATCTTCGTTACTCGATCGCGATCCGGTGCGTCACCGGCAGCGCCGGTTTGCCGACCGCCTGGTTGCTGCCGATCGGCGTCATGCCGATCACGCTGATTTCCGCTTCGGCCGCCGCCGCCAAGGGTTTCAATTCGACGATCAACAGCTTCCCGCCGCCCTGCACGCCGGCCGCTTCGTTGCTTGCCGCGCCGACGGAAACGCGGCCGCTTGCCTTGTCGATCACCTGGCTGAAGTTGTTCTTCCCTCCCTTGCCGAAGAACTCCCCCTCCTTGACGGAGACGATCTCGAATTGCGCGGGATCGAAGGCGAGTTGCAGCGGCACGGCGCGCAAGGCATGCCGGCTGTCCAACGCCAACTCCAGGCTGACGGTCTGGCCAATCTTGCCCTGCTTCGGGCCATTCCAGGCCAGTTTGATTCCGCTCGCATCGGGCACGTCCGGCGATGCCGGGGTCGACTTGGCGCTCCCCGCATCTTGCATGCCGCTGCTGGCAGCGGGCGGCATGATCGACACCGTGGCGCTGCGCAACTGCACCGGCTTAGTCCGCAGGTTCGCCTCCGTCCCCGACCAGAACGCTTCCGCCCCCGGCCCCTTGCGCTGAATGTTGCGGATCAGGTGCGGCGTGATCGACATCACGATCTCGGTCTTCTGGCGGTCGTCCTTCTGGCTGGAGAACAAACGGCCCAGCACCGGCACGTCGCCCAGCAAGGGAATGCGGTTCGCATCCGAGCGGTCGGCGTCGCTGATCAGGCCGGCCAGAATTTGGGTCTCGCCGTCCTTCAAGCGCAGCGAGCTGCTGAAGTTGCGCGTGCCGATCTGGTAAGCCTGCGAGCCTGTCGCCGTCTTGATCGCTCCGACCAGGGAGCTGACCTCGAGCCCGAGCTTGAGCGAAATTTCGTCGCGCAGGTGGATTTCCGGCTCCACATCGAGCTTGAGGCCGACGTCGAGATACTGGATGCTCTCGGAGAGGAAGCCGTTCGGCGTGGTCGTGGTCGTGACGACCGGCACCTTGTCGCCGATCAGGATCCGCGCCTTCTCGCGGTCGCGCACGCGCAGGCGCGGATTGGCGAGCAGGTTGGCATCGCCGTCGATCTTCTGCAGGCTGACCGTCGCGCTCGGCAGCGTGATGCCGAGCTTGCTGGAATCGAGGCTCTTGAGGTCGCTCAATTTGTACGGCTGGGTTGCCGCATTGACGGCGCCCGTGGTGCCGGTCGTGGATTGGGTCGCAGATTGCAGCGGAGCCACCATGAATTGATTGGTCAATTGGATGCCGAGATTGAGCAAACGCGTCCGGTTCACTTCGAGCACTTCGACTTCCAGCATGACTTCCGGCTCTTCCAGGTCCTGCAACGCGATCAGCTTTTCCGCCAGCGCGATCGTCTCGGGATTCTCGCGCAGCACGATCATGTGGTACTTGTCGTCGACGTAGATATCCTTCAGCTTCAGGATCGATTTGAGCAGGTTGGCCGCCGTCTTGGCCTCGATATTGGAAAGGTAGAACGCCTTGACCATCAGGTCTTGGTATTCCTTGGCCTTGGCCGGCGTGCTCGGGTAGATCAGCACGCTGCTGGCATTGAGGATCTTCTTCTCGAGCTGATTGGTCGTGAGGATCACGTCGATCGCATCCTCGAGCGTGGTCTGCTTCACCTGAATGGTGGTGCGCTGATCCCCTTTGACGTCGCGATCGAAGATGAAGTTGATGCCGGTAGTGCGCGACAAGGCATCGAAGACCATCCTCACGCTGGCGTCGCGGAACTCGAGATTGATCGGCTTCTTGTACAAGCTGGACAGGCTGGGCACGGCGATCGTGTCCTTGGCCTGCAGAAGCTCGGCCTCCCGCTTCACCGCCCTCGCCTCCGCTTGGTCGGGGACGCGTTCGAGGGAGCGCGCCGCCCATTTCAGGGCCTCCACCGTGTCGCCGCGCTTCAGGGCGTCGCGCGCCTGCACTGCATCGGCGGCGGCGCGCGTCGCCTCGGTCAGGGCTTCCAGGCCGGCCAGGGCCCTCGCATTGTGACGATCGTATTTCAGGATGGTGCGGTAGTGCTGCTCCGCATCGGTATTGTGTCCTTCAGCCTTGGCCTTCTCCGCCTTCGCCAGCAGTTTCTGCGTGGCGATTTCGCGGTTCCTGAGCCAATCCTGCTGGTATTGCACATCCTGCGGAGACAGCTCGGCGGCTTGCTGGAGCTCGAGCACTGCTTCGGCATAGGCGCCGCTGCCCATTGCCTGCATGCCGGCGAAATGATGGCGTGAAGCGGCGCAGCCTGTCAGCATGGCCAACAGCGCGACATTGACCGCGAGGCGCGGCAAGCGGAATAAAAGTGAAAATGCCATGGACTTATTTTTCCGGTGCGGGAATGAGGAGCGTCTGCTTTTCGCCGGTGGGCAAGTGCTCGAACTCGATCTGTTGGGAATTCATGGCGACCACCTTGTAAGTGCTCTCCAGGGTCTCGCCGTCGCGCACGACCAGTGTCTGATCGCCGCGGCTCAGATACACGACTTCGGCGCCGCCGTCATGCAGGCGGCCCATGAACTTGTATGGCAGCGGCGGCGGGCCGGCCGGCGCGACGGGCGCCTCCGGCATCACGGGCGCGGCAATGACCGCAACCGGCGGCGGGGCCGGAGGCGCCTGCCACCCGCGCGGCGCGAACGGATCCACGGATTCCGGCTCGTCCAGCAGAGGCTCGGCGAAATCGCGTTCGGCGGTGTTGGCGGCGGCCACCGAGGAGCGCGACCGCTCGATGTCGACCACGGCGTCCTCTTCGCCGGGCTGCTCGACCGGATACACGATCGCGGCGATCGTCGCCGTCAATGCTCCAAGCAAGACGGCCCAACGCCGACGCGCCGCCTTATCCACGCTCACCCCTCCGGTAGAAAGCCGACAGCGTCAGTTCGCAGGTCAAGGCGGACGAGCCGATGTCCTCGCGCGAACAGGAGATCGCATCGAGCGTCACGTCGGCCAATTCCGTGCGCATGCGGTCGAGGAAGCGGCGGATCGCCGGATATCCGGCCGATATGCTCAAGGTCGCGCGATAGCGCAGGTATGGCAAGTTGCCGTTGTCATCGAGCGAGAACAGAATCTCATCCAGCGGCAGACGGGTCTCCTGGGCAACGCGATTGAGTGCATCGGCCAGTTGACTGCCCCGGAACGGCGGCAGCACGGGTTGCGCCTTGACCGGCTGGGCCGCCGCCTGCTCGGTCATCCGCGACCGCGCGCTCAGTGCCTGCCATTCCTGCGCGGCGCTCGCTGCCTCCCGCCATTGCCCAGCGTAGTTCATGGCGGCGGCGAACGCCGCCGCAATCGCCGCGAGCAGCACCGTGAACGCGACCGGCCGCGTGCCCCATAGGCGGCGCAGATGGAATCGGCAAAGCGACGGCAAATTGGACGGCATGGCTGCTCCGGCACTGTCTTCCAGTCGGGATGGTCCGCACGAGGCGGCACGATATTTACAAAACTGATTCGGGACGCAGGCTGTTGTTGTTGGTATGCGTCGGAGGGCACGGGATCGGCGAACTGCAATCAACACGGCTTGCCGATACCCGATGGCGTGAAAGACGTGAGCGTGGCGGCGAAAAAGCGGCGATGGCTTTTTTGACCAACAGAGGATTATGGCCGTTAGGCGGTCAGTTTGTCCATACCCAATTTATGAGAGGCCGGCTTCTAACTCGTCGGTCAAATCCTGTGCCATCAGCGCGAAGCCATGCTCGATCCTCTCCAGCAGGATGTTCGGATACCGAGCGGCTTCGACGCGACCGCCGAAACCGAAGCGTGCACTATCGCCGAGAACGGCGTCGTGCGTAATATCGGGACGAGCAAGCGAGAGCTGCACCGACAAAGCTGCCGGCGCTTCCCAGGACGGAGCCGGCACCACATCGCTCGGTGTGCCCGTGTACGCCTCGGCCAACTGGCCGATACCCTTCGTCGCGGTGTCGTAGACCCAATGGCTTTCCAGGTCGGATTCAAGTCGCTCGATTTTAGTTCAGCTGCCAGAGGTACTCCAGGCGCGACCATGTACCTTCGGCGGTATTGAGGTGCGTCCGCCCCCTCAGCCGGCATTCGTAGAGACCGATGACCGCAGCGTAATCAAGTTGGTCGTATCCGCTCGACTGCAGAATGAACGCTCGCTTGGGAGCATCGCTTCCGCTTCGCAAAATGGCGAGACTGACCGTGCCTTGTTCCCGCCTGAAGAACGAACCCAACGGATACTCCGGTCTGGGACAATACTCGATGACTGGATCCGTGGTTCTGGCGAATGAAATTTTCGGCAAACTCGGAGACCAGCCTTGCGTTTCAAGCGCCGACAGCAGTTCCGAATAAGCGCGTTTGAGATCGTGGAACCGGTATTCGATATCTGCGATAGCGGCGCTGTATAGGCGGCGCATTCCGCCGTAAGGCGAATCCGAAGCGATGGACTTGTATTCCTCGAACGTCTTCTGTTTGTTCTTGCTCCATTCGAACGCAAGCACGATGGCGCCCCGAGCATCCTCTTGTCGTTTTTGATTGAAATAGGCAATCCCGAGATGCTGCCAGGCGATGCTGTCCCAAGGTTCGCTGCGTATCGCCTCCTTGAGCGCTTGCTCCGCCTCCCGATCCTTGCCGATGGCAAGGAGGCTGATTCCAAGGGAGCGATACAGTTCGGGAGAATGCGGTGCGATATCAATCGCCTCCCGAAGAAGCGAGATCGCACCGGCATGATCGTTCTTGTTTAGCTTGGCAAAGGCGCGGTCCGCAAGGCTGCGTGTTCTGTACTGCGCGTACCAGGATAACTTGCGAACGTGAGGAAGCATGCGGAGTCTTGCGGCAGCAGGATAGACGCTCGCGTCATCGAACGGCTTGGAGATGGCGCCGCGAAGCATCGCGCCTATGTATTGATCGACCGACGCTCTGATCGCATCCGACTCGCGATCCTCCGCATCGGAAACAGGTGTATCGTCGCTATCCCAGATGGTGCATTGCGGATCGGAGGGCAAGACGCGCTCGGCGCAAATGCGCAACGCTTCCTCTTGCGCTTCCCGCACATTGGCGCGTCCGGCGCTTACACCCCATGCGCCGGTGGGTGATTGCGCGAACGCCTTATGAAGTTTTTGATCTTCATATTTGCGATAGGCTGACTTCGCGGCTTCCGATCGGAAAGACACTGCAGCCGCATGCACGGCACGAGGCATTGCCGAATGCGCAAGCAACAGCACGACGATAATCGCCAGTTGACGGCGACGGCCAAGGATTTTCAGCCTAGAGATTTTGTTGAACACCTTGATCCCATAACGCATCGCATTCGTGACGGCCAAAACCAAATTAGAGGGGGCGCAACATTGGCATGCGATGCCTAAACAGTGCTTTCGGACGAAGCAACAAATTTATTCCAATCTCCAAATATATTGCACTGAAGTCCAGGTATCTTCTGAAACGCCATCCCGACGCGCTGACGAAAACCGGCAACTGCCCAAAGCAATCCTGGCAGCATTGTCCAAATGGGTGGAGCCGCTCGACGTGGTTACTAATGACTTCAACACTTTCCCATCTTTGGCAACAAAGAAGGCAAGTTCGACCGCGCCTTGATGATCGAGAACCAGCGCCGACCTGGGATAGTCCGGCTTTCTGCAGGTGGAAAAATCCACCTGAGGCTTGTCTTTCGCTTGATGCTTGGACTCCGATTCGCCGTGTTCCATCCGATAGGTTTCGTATTCCTCGCGAACTGTCTTCAAGTAGGCTTCGCGCCGCTCAATTAGCGGGAATACCGATTCATAGATATCTCGTACATATTCGGATTCGCTATCTTGAATACCGCTCTCCAATTCGGCCGTCACTGCGCTTTTATCGTCACTCCATTCATATGCTTGCATGAATGCAGATAGAGCGAGTTCCTTCTTTTCCTCCTCGGCAAAGATAACGGCCAAATACAACCAGGATAGCCAATCCCAGGGTTCGTTGCGAATCGTGGTCTTAAAAGCGTCTTTGGCTTCTTCAACTCTTCCTGCAGTCAGCAACGACAATCCAAGATGAAAGTGCGTCGTTACTGAACCCGGATTCGCAGCAGCAAGGAGACTCAACCGAGCAATCGCGCCTTCCATATCGCCCGATTCGTAAAGACGGTATGCCTCCTCGTGCGCCTTGATCAACTCGGTCGGAGGCTCTTTGGAAAGAGGCAGAACGAAAGGCGGAGTCAATTGCATGAGCTTGGTTGCGGTTTGATATACCGCTTCTTCGTCAAATGGATTGGACGCTGCAAGAATCCGATTGACGTAGCCGTTCATGGCTCTTTTGTTCGCCGCTTGATGTTGTGCATGTATTTCACTGACGCGGGTGCCGGAGGTCAAGGTTGTGGCACTTGCGGTATGCGCATAGATCAATGCTGCCAAGATGGCGAAAAAGAAACTATCGGATTTTTTGAGATTCATTGTGCTACTCAAGTACTGCTTTGCCAAGGAAGGGGGGTGTTGCAGCGGGGGAGTCCTGGCGCCATGCCAAAATGCGTCTGGCGTCCACGCGATGTCGCAGTGGACCAAGCAATCCGCCACCATGCCATGGGACTGGCCTGAGAATCCTGATCGAAACGTCTTTCCGCTTCAGCCAGCGGCGGATTATCGACGAAGAGCAGTCACTCCGTCCATACCCACTTTATGGGAGGCGAACTGTAAGCGCCCGGGGATCCCGCCTTGAATCGACTGGTTGAGATCGGCGAGCATCGTGTCCACCCTGAACTTAAGTGGACACGTGCACACGATGGAAGCGAATTCTGAAG
>Ga0196972_1000724_pt1 | contig 12997 bp, 28 predicted proteins | sample S1v_2013CmetaG_FD_148618 | JGI IMG/M metagenome (GOLD analysis project Ga0196972, IMG submission 148618) | Soil microbial communities from Anza Borrego desert, Southern California, United States - S1+v_20-13C | ecosystem: Environmental > Terrestrial > Soil > Desert | place: USA: California...
ATGCAGGGTCTCCTCTTCCAATGAGGTCTAACTGCTCCGCCTTTGGCTTTTCGGCCTCGACGAAGAAATCTGGCTGTGCGTAGGCGGCTTCGATCCGCTTGCAGGCGATCTCGAAATATTTGGGCTCGATTTCTATGCCGATGAACTTGCGACCCAACCGCGCGCAGGCGACCCCCGTCGTTCCGGACCCCATGAATGGGTCGAGGATGGTTTGGCCCTTGATGAATTCGAGGCACCACTCCATGACTGCGATCGGCTTCTGAGACGGATGCAGGCGCACGATGCCGTGCTCTGCGCCTTGTCGGATGCATCCATCGGATATCTGACGGATGGCCTTAATGCACCCGCCAGTTGATAGCCAAGCAAGCTCGCAGTCTCCGTAGGATTTCGGAGCGGCTATCTCCACGGCGCGCTTGATCCAGACGAGCCAACGGCCGCGCGGAAGGTGCTGATAGTTCTCGGCGCCCCACAAGAGGCATTCCGGCGCCAGGTCTAGGAAGGGGCGCGGGTCAAACTCGGCATCATCGCCGAAAATCTTCGCGCCTGTCGTTCGCTGCGTGAAGTCGATCCCATACGGCGGATCCGTCACCACGGCATCTACCTTCGGCAGTAGCGGCAGGATCTCTCGGCAGTTTCCGAGGTAAAGCGTGCAGTCTCCGATCTGCTCCCGCTTGAACGACGCAAGCTTGTCCCGCATGGCGGAGATCGCCACGTCGTAGGATTTGCGCGCGTCGTCTGCAGCGTCGTAGGTCACGTGGTCTCCAATTCCTTCTCTTCCACCTTCACGTACTTGGGCTCTATGTCTGCCCAGTTGGTGTATTTTCGTTTCGCGTGCCTCTCGCACTCAGAGAAGCCGGGGACGACTTCGGCACCGCAAAAACCGTATGGCTGACCGCGAAATTCCTTGTCGATACGCCACCTGCAGCGGCCGTCATTCCATTCGAGATCGTCGAATGTCATCGTCGGAACGTCATCTGGCGTCGGCGGCGGGATAGGAGCCACAGACTTCGCTAAAGAGCGAGGCAGTCCTTCGGAGCGGGGTCTGGTGGATTTCTTCTTTGTCGGCAGTCCAAACGCACCCGGTGGCGGTCCAATACGCTTCCACACCGTGGCCCGTCCCGACAGGCCAAGACGGTGAACCTTGCCGAGAACAGAGCCGCGAGAGATGCCGCCCATAGCATTGGCAATCTCGGACGCACTCAGACCGGAGGCCCAAAGAAATTTCAGCCGCGCAATGCGTTCATCGTTCCAAGCCACGGCGCCCCTCATTGCGTTTCGGAACGCGTTTCACATGGACTGAAACCTGCCTGAGAACTGCATAGACGGCTTTAGAAGCCGAGAGACCTGAGGGTCTCATGGATAGGAGGATGGGGCGGAGATGGTCCTTGGCTCCTGAGTTGAGGTCACGCATGGGCGGCCTCCGGCCTCTTCTTGAGGCGAGACCTTACGGCCCTGACATAGGTTCTGGTGCAGCGCGCGCTCGCCGCGATCTCCTCGTCGGTGAAGATCTCATGGGACAGCATTCTTGAGACCTTCTGCGCCTTGCTTTCCTTACGCGGCATTGCGTTTTCTCCCCGGTTCAAGGTTCAACGCAACCGCTCTTGATCTCACCGCAGCTCGCGATCTGCGAAGCCTGCCGGCGACGTAATAGGTGGTCCTTTTCCGCCAATACATGCGGATGATGTTGTCGTCTTCCTCGGACCAGCCGTCGCGTTGTAACTCGTGCTCTCGCTCGTCCAGGCGCTTGATCAGCGCTGAAATTGCGGCTTCTATTTTCGGATCCAACATCTTCATCCCCCAACGGGGCGGCGCCTTCCCTCTCAAAATTTGCGCCGCCCCTTAACTCAGCACGCGAGAAAACTAGAAGCGCACTCTCATGCCGCCGAGAGCCGTATCGATGTCCCCACCGTCGAGCTCATAACGGCGCAGCAGGACATACGCGTCCACAGCGTCCCCGAGCTGCTGATTGAGACCCACACCGTAGAATTTGAGATCAAGATCCGACCACTCGCTGTACTCGCCGTAGAGGGTCGTCTGGCCAACGTTGAAGAACCGCGCTTCGATACCGGCTTGCCCGTGATAAGCGTCGGTCTCGGTGTTGTTGCCCGGCACGTCGAAATCGAGCCGTGCCCACGTGCCCTGCGCGAACAGTCCAGTGGCAACATGCTTCACACCGCCGTTGACAGTGAGCGTCGTCGATCCGATCTCAGGAAGAATGCCGAGATTGCCGAGCGACTCCACGATGTCGTTGTTCTTGTCGTCGTAATAGCCGACTGCGCCGACGATCTGGAAACCTGCCTGCTCTCCCACGTAGGTCAGCGCGGCATCCCAGCTATCATCATCAGAGGACCATGCTGCGCTGGCAGCGAAGCCCTGCCACGTCGGGCTCGTGTACTTGACCGAGTTCGCCTTGCGGCCGTTGAACGGCTCCAGAGGAACGTCAATCAACTCAATGCCGAGAATGCTGAGCGACACCCCGCCAATCGGCTGAGCTGTTAACCTCTTTGATGCTGCCCCCGTGCGAGCCACGTTCTGCTGCGACAGGTCATCGGTCGCCATGCTCTGCAACCCGAGTGAAACCGTTCCGAGATCGTCGCTCTTGACGAATGCGAACGACTGCCGGGTGTAAACGTCATTGTCGGTCGCGACACCGCCGTCGAGACCAGAGAGGCCGAGATCGAGAGCGATGCCAGTCTGCCCCTGCCCGATCTCAAGCGAGTAGCCAGCGGTCCAGCCTGGGCGGAACTGAGCTGCGCCAGTGATGGCAACGAAGGTTTCAGATGCTCCGTTTTCAATGACGTGCGTATCGGAACCGAGATCGAAATCGTCGGCGTCGTAGTAGAACAATGCCTTGTTTATCTGGCCCGCAACTACGACCGAGACCTTGCGATTGCCTTTGCGCGCAGTCGTGGCCTCGAGCTCGGCAATACGTTCTTCCAAATCACTGCAGCAATTGCCTCCGAGATCCGCAGCGTGCGCTTCCGCAAAATAGGCATAACCGCACATCGCGACGCCAATCGCGATTGCTGCCGTTGCAATCTTGTACTTGGTTTCCATTGGCCAATGGCCTCCTGTTTTTGACGCGGTTACACGGTTGAATGCGCGCCAGCTCAGGGAGGCCGGCAGAGGGTCGTCGCTACGCAGGGGAACTGAAATCACGGCCACGGACGCAACGCAGATTGGGATCAGAGCTACATCCGTGGCCTTTCACGCCTCGGGGGTGAGGAACGTGAATTCGATACGCACTTGTCTGGCGGGGTCGCCTGGACTCGAACCAGGTCCTCCCGACCGAAGTCGGGTGTCCTAACCAGTGATAGACGACGTGCCCACGCGAACTACGTGACGCTGAACTCGGATGCCTCTGACGCGCCGAGGCTGTACATGGCCTTCATGCTGTCGAACCCGTCCGTGCCTCCGGCGGTGCTCAGAAGCGAACCAGAAGCGCCTGCGGATGAGCAGAATGTCGTCCAATAGGGTTCGTCGCTGGACCAATACCGGCGACGGGGCCAGTAGCTGTCGATGAAGACAGTCTTTGTGAGCGGCGTGTTGTCGATTTGAGCAACGCGCGCTTTGATGCGCGCCCACTGGTCCTCATTCGGGAGACCCTGCAGGCCTTCCGTGAAGCCGTCGAACCACGCTTTGAATTCCTGAGGTGTCATCTCGATCTCGATTGGCTAACGCGCACACTGAGAAAAGCGGGGCACTCAGAACGAAGCCCCAGGTTCTAGGGAGGACACGCCCGAAGAGGGCGCGAGTCCTGCTACGGCTGCTAAGACGCGGCAGGGTACTGATCACCGAAGACATGGTTCGCGATCGCTCCCCTATGTCCGGCCCTCGCTGAGCAAGGCGCCTGTCCGCATCCCCTCCCCTGCACCGAAGTCATTCCCCGCGTTGGGAGTGCTCGGATCTAAGGTTTAGGGTCGATGATCAGTACGCTGACGCGGTGACGTTCACGCTACTTGGGGCTCACGGCTTTGGCTCTTGGGGACGCTGGACAAAAAATCATCCGGCCCCACAGCACCTTCGGTGACGCGGACGATTTCCTTCATCACCGTCCACCTCGGACGCCTTGATCCAGCTAGGTAACGACGTACAGACACCGCATCGACGCCGATCCGGGTCGCAAACTGATCTGGTGTTAAGCCGGTGATTTTGAGGTAACTTCCTAGCTGCATAGCGGCTATGTACCACAATGGTTTACGACTTGCAAGGGGGAACACCGTTCCGGTGTTAGCAGAGGAAGTGGAAAAATGGCATTCGCATTGGTCAAGACGCGTTCATGGCCGAGGACCAATGGGAAACCGCATACAAGAGCTGCGCGACGCGCGGGGCTGGACGCAGGCTGACCTCGCCGAGCGCATGGGTACGTCCCAGCAGCAGGTCGGGCGGCTCGAGAAGGAACAGAGGCGCCTGCATAAGGATTGGTTGGATAAGCTCGCCGACGCTCTAGAGGTGAGGATTGAGGAGTTGTTAGAAGCGCCTGACAGAGCTGCGGAGATGCCCGAACTGATGCCCGTGGACGATGGGGCAATGGGGTCTGTCGCTCAGGCGCTAGGAAAGCGCGGCCTCCGCATTTATCGCGTCGAGGCAGACTCCGTCATCGACAGCCAATTGCCCGTCGGGGCAATCGTCACCGTGGACGAGACCCCTGAAGGTATCGGCGCAGCGAAAACCGGCGATATTGTATCAGTCGAGGCTGGACTAGGCGAAAAGCGGACTCTGCTGCGCGTCCTGATCCGTCCCTGCTTGGTCACCACCAATCGACCCGAGCGGAATCATCTGTTCCGCCTCGACAACCCCGCAATGGCAGCGAAGATTACAGGCGTCGTCCTCAGAGACTAGGGCTGCTCGCTCGGCAATCGCGGCCAGGAACCCGATCTCGACCCCGGAAAACTTCTCGAGCTTCATCTCCTTTACGATCCACCCCAGAAGGCTGCAGTTCTGGGTGCGCCTGATCTCGGCCATGACATCCCACGCGATGCGGGCCCCATTCCGACAATCCTCCTGGAAATCACCAGACTTGCTTACGTGCCAGAAACTTAGTTGCCCCCCTGGCCCCGCTACGGGCGTCCACCAAGCTCGCATAACACCTCCTTATTCCCCGCTTTAGAAGGAACAAAACGTAAACGCACGTTACTCGGTTGCTTTGCTATTTGCTAGAGAAGCTTGCATCTGCGCCGCCGAGCGCAGGAAAGGCAGGCAAACCCGGGCAAACCATTGTGGTCATTTCGTGTGGATGAGACCCGCGCCATTGCGGGCTCATACCTGCGACGTTTTGACAAATGTGTCGAATCATAAGTCATCCCGTCAACCAAATAGCGCAATTTTTTTGGCGTATTTCCAGAGCTTTCGACTCCGTTTTGGTGTTTTTCCACCGGATGATGCGTATTGGTGTTGACTTCAAACCATTTTGGTTTATAAACGGACCTGTCGCCGCTTCGAAGGCAGCCGGGATCTACCGGCGAGGGTCGGGGAAGCGATGGGGTCCGCAGCTTCCTCCCTTCAACTCCCATGCGGGCCTCCCGACCAAGAGACGGATCGGGGACGGTCGAGCTCGCCAAGTGGGGGCTCTGCTTAGGGCAGCATGAGTGCGAGTTCCCTCCCCGGTCCTGACCGCCAAAACGAAGCAATGAGCCACGGGCGGCGTCTCCCCATCAGGAGACACAGGACAAATGAGCTACGCATGGGAACGCTTACAGAAGCAGAAGGACATGATCATCGGCTGGTGCGCGGCTCAGAAGGGCTTGCCGCTGGATCCGATGGAAACCGAGGCATGGCAAGCGGGGCACCGGCAATGGCCGAAGCCTTTACCGCATCCGCCAACCCGCTCGCAGATGTTCTCCCAGATGACGACGACGAGGTGATCGAGGACGAGACGATCCAGTGCGACGTCTGTCTGTCGATGGTCCATACGGATGAAATCTGCCTCAAGTGGTGCGGCGGATTTGAGACTTGGGCTTGCGCGGCATGCTGCGAGATCCCGCCGAGCGTTGACCCCAAGATCGATCTGATGAGGGGCAAGTGATGCTGACAGCCCTCGCAAAGCGCCTCACCGCATACCTTCTCCTCGCGCTGTTCGTCGCGGCTGCACCGATGGTGATCCTCATTTCGTGGATCGCGCTGGCCTACGAAAACGCAGAGGCATGGGCCAACGACGCTGAGATGGGTGACCTATGAAGATCGTGGACGACGAGCGGAACTTCACCCTCCTGCGCAAGCTGGCCAACCTGATCGCACGGGACGGCGGAGACGCAGAGGAAATCTTCGACGGCATGAAGCAAGCCTACAAGCTCGGCAAGACCGAGGGTGGTGTGGAAGCTGCCGTGAGGCAGGCGAACGAAGGAGTTTTGGCAAATGGATAACGACGACAAGACATCGACGTTCGTCCCTCTGAGTTCGCCAGTGGGATCTGTCATGGCGAGAATTCGGGCGCAGGCAGCGCTGAAGGATTCCGACGCCATCCGCGAAGTTGCGAGAGCTACCGGCAACGACACACTGAACAAGCACGCAGCGAAACGCCTCGCAGATTATGAGCGCTACGCTGAGGAAAGCCAGTGGTTCGCATGATGAAGGAAATGACCGCCATGCCTCGAGTGAAGCCAGCCGCCACCTACAGCGGCGAAGACGAGATGCGCCGGTTTCTCAGCGCGATCATTAAGCAGGGCGGAATGGCTTCGCGCGGCGAGCTTCCGATAGCAACACGTGCGCAAGACAAGGCTCGCAAAGCCGCGAAGCGGCTCGGTTTGGCGGAGTATGTGACAGGTGGCTGGCGGATCACTCCTGCTGGCATCCGCGCCTATAACCACGAGATGTGAGACCAAAATTCCATGACCGCCGAACTCCACAACCTCAACCGCGAGCGCGCCAAGCGTGAAGTTCGATCAGAAGACCAGCGCGTCTCTGACCTTGAACTCGAGCTAGGCCAACTCCTCCACGTCTATTCCGACATAGGTCAATCAAGGTTGGCTGAGGTTTTGTCTGGGGGCTTATCGATGGTCATGCACGGCATCTATGGAAGGAAGGAGTAAGCGTTATGAGCCTGTTCAAACCTGCTGGCGACACGATGGCGTTTTTCAAAGCTGGCTTCATGGGCGAAGCTGGCAGCGGCAAGACGCACACCGCAACGCTCGTCACCATCGGTCTCATTCAGCACCTTCGCAAGAAGGGCATCCCAGGCAGCGAGAAGCCCGTGTTCATGCTCGATACCGAGCAAGGCTCCGCGTGGGTCAAGCCGATGTTCGATGACGCCGGCATTGAATTGATGGTTGCCAAGACGCGCGCCTTCAAGGATCTCGTTCCTGCGCTTCGCGAGGCCGAGCGCAACTCGTCTGCGATGCTCATCGACAGCATCACCCATTTCTGGGAGGAGCTTCAGAACTCCCACATGAAGCGCCGCTCTGAGCAGCTAGGCCGCTCTTACAACAGGCTCGAATTCCAGGACTGGGCATTCCTCAAGCGCGCGTGGCGGGAGTTCTCCGATCTCTACGTCAATAGCCACCTGCACTGCATCCTGTGCGGTCGCTTGGGCTACGAGTACGAAACCGAGAAGGACGAGAACGGCCGCAAGCAGATCGAAAAGAGCGGCGTCAAGATGGCCGCCGAGAAGGGCCTTGGCTACGAGCCGAACATCCTTGTTTGGATGGAACGCGACATGGACCTTGCCAGCAAGGTTGTCCACCGCAAGGCTATCGTCCTGAAGGATCGCTCTCAGCGCCTAGACGGCGAGCAGTTCCCGAACCCGACGTTCCAGACGTTCCTGCCGCACATCGACTATCTGTCGCTCGGCGGCAAGCACGAGGGCTTCGACGCCTCGCGAAATTCCGAGGATGTCATCCCGGACGACGACGGCCCTGGCTTGTCCGATCTCAAGAGCATTCGTCGCGGCATCGTCCTTGACGAGATCGAAGCGTTACTCGTGAAACACTACCCGTCAACGTCGGCTGCCGAAAAGCAGGCGAAAGCCGCGCTCGTGCTGAAACACTTCAAGACTTCGAGCTGGACGGAAATCTCCAAGCTCATGCCGCTCTATGACCTGCAGTACGGCTACAACGAACTGCATGTGGAGCTTGAGAACGCGCCGTCTCGCTACGGTGACGCGATCAAGCCCGTGCCGAAGGTAGACGACGAAATCCCGCATATGGACGCCAAGCCTGCTGAGGCCGCGCCGGTATCGGCCGAGAAGCCCAAGCGCAAGTATCGCGTCCGCGTGGATCAGAAGGGCGCCGTTACGCCAGTGGAGGCGGCGGAATGAACGCTCACCCCAGGATCGTGACGGAGACCGAACTTGAGAAGGCTTTGGACTTCCTCAGAGACAACGCGAAAGCCCTCGGTGAGGCGAAAGCGAGAGTCGTTAAGGCTGGCCACTACCTCAAGCACGTGGAAGCCCTCGAGTTCAAAAAGTCCGAAGCCAAATCGGCAGAGGCGAAGAAAGCCGATGCCAGGACAAGCGAGGCTTATCTAGCAGCTGTCTATGAGGATGCCGATGCAGCCGGTCAGTACGAGATGATGAAGGCACTTAGGGAAGCGGCAGCGCTTAAGATCGAGAGCTGGCGCAGTGAGCAAGCTACGTGGCGGGCGATGAAGATCTGATGAAACAACCAATCGGCTTCCAGATCGCATGTGTACGCCATGCCGCCAACGAACGCCCAGAAGGCGACTCGGTGCGCATCGGTTTGGAAGCCGTGCAGGAGACGCTCGAGTTCGTACGCGACAACATCCATGTGATCAAAGCCGCGTACCGGCTCATGCGTCGCGAGGAAGTGCTGTCGTTCTTCAAGGCGTTCCCAGGGGCGGAGCTTTTGGAGTTGCCCGATGAAAACCTACGCGGAGCGAGTACGGGAAGCCAGGGCAGCAGCGAAGACCGGATTGGGACACGAAGACCTCGTTGTGAAATTCATGATCACACCGAACCAAGCACGACGGATGGTGGGCTTATCTGATGAGGAAACGCCGCGCCCCGAACAAGACCGAGAGACTCGCCGCCGCCCTGTTGCAGATCAAGCGTGGCGATGAGTGGCTGATACCGGAACCGTTGCGTTCGTCTGGTGATGCAGCAGCCATCTGCCGGCACGTGGAGTGGGACCACAAGTTCCTGAAGACCTGGGGCGGTGACGAGTCCCCGCAGAACATGCAGCCGCTAACCGAACTCGAACACAAAGCGAAGACCCGGCGCGACCGTCAGCAGATCGCCAAGGCCAACCGGATCACGAAGAAGCACGAGGAATTCCGCCGCCAGTTGCTCGCCAAGGAAACGAACGAACTGTTTTACGTGAAGCCTGGCAAGCGCAAGAACCTTACCGAGTACACGCGGCTGAAGAAGTTCTTCAAGCGCAAACTGTCAGGAAGTGTCGTCCTGCGTGAAAGAGAGAAAAGATAGAGGATGAGCATGGACCAGCTAGAACGCATCCGCCAAGGGCTTTGTGGCCTGTGCGAAGCGACAGAGGACGGCCAGCACGAGGCAGCTCAAGGCGACGGCATCGAAGCTGCGTTCGCACGCGGTCGCCGCCACGAAGCCAAAAGCATACGCAACGCGATGTGCGAAGTCATTCGTGAGCAGAGGCAGGCTGCCGTAGAGGTGTGGCTGTGTCTCGCGATCAGCGCGCCCGGTGAGGACGGCAAGCCAGACGAGCAAACCTACGCCTTCTCATCGATGGATGAAGCTAGCAAGTTTTGCGATGCCGATAGGGGACGCGCGCATGTCGTGTATTCACGAGTTTTGAACCACCCTGAAATCGCAGAAGCACAAACCCAATAAAGCAATGTGGCTACGTGAACCCGAGAACACCTAGCGATAGACGCACTCCTGTAGGGGACGATTCATGAGCACACGAAGCGAGCTGACAGAATATGATCGCACGGCGTTGTATTTGGCGCTTGACGGCGCTCTTACCGACGAAGCGCTTAAGTCTCTGCAAAAGAAGGCGCGGGATCTGACGGATTCCATCGTCGAAGATATTGAATTCAACCTCCGTGACAACCTCGCAAGCAACCTATCCTGGCACGTCCATGAAATGGCCGGCCGCGCCGTCGAGGCTCTCCTAGAGGGTAATCAGGACGAAATGGTGCGATGGCTTCGCTGCGATAATCGCAGATGGAATGGCCGCAGCGACGCGGAGCACGGCGACCGCGAGATCGAACGGCAGCATCCGGTCATTCACGGCAAGCTGTTCGAGCAGGGGTGCGTTCTTCTGCGGAAAAAGATCGTCGAGGCGCACAAGGATTTGCTGGCGAGCGAGCGCATGCTTGATCTCGAAGATCAGGTGAAGTCGCTCGTCGCGCAAAATAACAAGCTTGAGCGCGAGAAGGACGAATGGATTCGCAGAGCGCAAGGCTGCGAGGCCACCCCATGACAGAGACAGCACGAGAGGGAGAGGTCGTGGAGCGGCTTGAGCTTGTCATCCGACTGCGGGCGCGCGCGGATTGGCATAGACCGACCATCTCCGATGGCGGTTACGGGTTCTACGCGGCCTCTGACGGCCTGCTAGACGTTGAAGCAGCCGACACGATCACCGCCCTCCGTGCAGAGGTCGAACGGTTGCGGGAGGAGCGCGATGGATGGAAATCCGAATGCCAGGATCGGCACAAACGAATGTGCGAGGCCCGCGACGCCTTATTCCAGTTTCAATATCCCCCTTGCCCAGAAATGCTTCGCAAAATAGCCGACGAGATCGACTGCGGTTCCAGTTGCGAATACTGCCACACCGAATGGGATACGAACGCCCACAGCTGCTCTCGTTCTGATAAGGGCGAGTGTACCGGAGAGATGGCGTGGTCGTTGCGCGAATTTGCCGACGCGCTCGCTACCCGCACCGCCTTATCCAAGGAGGGAACACATGCAGCGGAGTGACTTTACGCCGGGGCCTTGGGTGGTCGTTCCCTATGGAGACGGGAACGCGCTCGTAATCTGCACCGAGCCTGACGGCAACTGGCGTATCTGCTTCTTGGCGACGCCGGGAGATTCATACGGTGCCTGGGAAACGATTAAGGCCGATGCCCGTCTGATCGCGGCGGCTCCAGATATGTACGAGGCGCTCCGATACATCCTGGATGACGTTGAACCGACAGAATTCGCGTTGTCGCCTACAGCTCGCGCCATGGCGGAGTCAGCCCTCGCGAAAGCCCACTCACTCAAGGCACAGACAGAGACGTAACATGGGCGCCACCGAAGCATTAGAGCGACATCGCGCAACAGGCGCCAAGATATGCCTGCACTGCGAGGCTGGGCGCGACATCGCGGTTGAGACACCAGAACCGGAACGCGGTTGGATTTATCACTCCGCCGACGCGGAATTCACCGACACGGATTGTGCGGCAGAAGAACTGTATCGAGCCGTTCTGTTGGACCTAAACACCAAGGCACAGACAGAGACGTAAAGGAAAGGCCATGCTGCTCACGGGTGCACAAGCCAACTTCATGCTCCACATCGCCTCGGGCCGCGCTCCTACCGGCGTGCCCGTCCCGTATGACAAGAACGACGATGCGATTGCTGAAAGCCTTGAGCGCTTCGGGCTGATCGAGCGTCACCACGTTGGCGCGGACAAAATAGGCGCGTGCTTCACGTCAGCCGGAGCCATGGTCTTTGACGAAATTCTAGACTCGATGAAGCCATAACCCACCTCCGAGGCACACACAGCAGGGACGGAAACATGAGATACGACCATCACCCCCGAGTCCGCTGCACGCGGCACGGCGCCGGTCCCTTCGCCGACAAGGTATCGACCACATCAGAAGGTGCGGTTGATAAGTTATCGACCAACGCGGAAGGATAGCAGCACTAACAGCAGGGACGGAAACATGAGCGCGACAGAGAAGATTGAGGACGGGGGACCGGCATATCCATCAGCGTTAGCGATAGGTCCGAGCGGTGATGTCTATGGGTCCGCGTATTATAGCGACGGCATGTCGCTCCGCGATTACTTCGCAGGGCAGGCGCTCGCTGGACTGATGGCAAAGCACGACTGCAACAACGAAGAGGGATGGGCATGGGCTGCGCACGCCGCATTTGAAGTGAGCGACGCCATGCTCACCGCCCGCAAGAGCCCCGTCACTGGAAATGGAGACGAGTGATGGGCTGGGCCGTTGGCTTCGACGACAACTGGCAACGTGACATCGGTTACGGTGTGCCGTGCAAATGCGATCACCCGGATTGCGACGAGGAAATAGACCGTGGGCTCGCGCACGTCTGCTGCGGGTCTGAGCCTTACGGCGGAGATGAAGGTTGCGGACTGTTCTTCTGCGGCAAACACCTTGCCCATTACCGCAAGGGCAGGAAGTGGAGCCCTGCGAAGTGCGAGCGCTGCGCCAAGGGCAAGAAGCCGTTCGAACCGAAGCCAGACGTCCCCGAATGGATAAACCACAAGCTGACAGACGAGTCGTGGCAGAGGTGGCGCGACGAGAATCCAAAAGCGGTAGCGGACTTGAGGGCGAAGATGGACACAACCCCCAGAGAGGCACGCGATGTCGAAGGCTGAGACGGCTGACGTACTGAACCGGCTTCGCGCACGCGCCCAGGCGTGCTTCGTGACCGGCAATCACATCATGGGCGAAGAATTTAACAGCTACGCGGACGAGATCACAAAGCTCCGAGAGGAGCTGAAGACGGCGAGGACTTGGCAGAAAATCGGTACCGCACCGAAGGACCGCAAAGTTTTGCTGTTCGGCAAGGATGGCCTGTCGATCCACAACTGGAACCACTTTCACGTCTACAATCAACCGAGGTTCACGCATTGGATGCCCCTGCCAGAACCCCCTACCTCTATTTCCTCAACTGAACCCGTAGAGACGATGGAATGAGGTCCGATACATGCTCCGCTATCCCGACGATTGGCCGAAACTTGATCGCGCCGCATGGTGGTGGTCGTGGGTCTCCCCTGGACGGGCAGCTGCTTTGCGGCGCCTAGCAAAGGCATGGCGCAAAGAGGATGCTATTCAGTGGGCGTGCACCTAACCCGAGCTCATCGGCAAATCCATTCTCGAAGCGGAGGGCATGAGCCCATG
>Ga0196972_1000725_pt1 | contig 12978 bp, 20 predicted proteins | sample S1v_2013CmetaG_FD_148618 | JGI IMG/M metagenome (GOLD analysis project Ga0196972, IMG submission 148618) | Soil microbial communities from Anza Borrego desert, Southern California, United States - S1+v_20-13C | ecosystem: Environmental > Terrestrial > Soil > Desert | place: USA: California...
TAATGCCGCTGTATTGCGGTGCTTTGCGCGGTTCCGATACCGGTTCATAGACGTGTTACAGAAACGTCTACGACGTTCACGCCCCGCGCCGGCCTTCTCCTCCTCCTGCCGTCGTCGTCGGCGGCCTCGCCGGGGCGCTCGCGCTCCGCTCCGATGCCGGCGCGTCGAGGTCGCACTCGCGCCGGATGAGCTTGTCCGGGGTTTTCGCCTCGATCCGGCACGGCACGGTGTCGCAGCTGGCGTCGATCTCAGAGCCCTTGGAAACGATCGCCACCCGGCACTCGGCAATGAACAGCACGGCTTTGCCGCGCCGGATCAGATCCTCGCTTTTGACCCGGTAGCGGCGATGACCTTCGAAGACGAGAAACACGGCCGCATCCCCCGATTTCTCGATCAGCGTGTAAACGGGTTTCGGTCCCTCCTCCTTTACAGGAGCAGCCCCCGGACCAGCTGAGGCAGGAGGCTGAGCGTTAGAAGAAGGAGAACCAGCCGGACCAGCAGCCCCACCAGCAGCCGCCGCACCCACCTCAGACACTTTCGGCGTATGGAGCTTGACGTGGAGGTTATACCCGGCCCAGGAGAGGACCCCGATAAGAACCAACGCGATAAGCCGAAGCTTCGGATCTTGGAAAATCGACCGGCCGGTTTTTGTGTCGCTATGAGCGCCTGTCGCCGTTGACGAGTAGCAGCGATAAGCGCGTCGATCGACCTTGTACTTGGTCGGGACGCCGACACAGTGAGAGGGGGATTTGCCGGAGAATTCGGGGTCGTGTTGATGTTCATACCAGGTGCCTTTGAACCAGGGAAGGACGCCATCGAGGGACCGGTGCCGATAGCCCCAGTCCGCCACCTGGCGGATAAAGTCGTGGATCTTGTCGATGTTGGGGGTACTGATGTACAGATCCCAATTCCAGTGCCGCTGCATGTCGAAGGCGGTCCAGATGTCCTCCGGCCGGGGCACGAGATCACCATGCTTGTCCCTAAGCTCTTCGATCGCTTCCCCCTCGGCCGGCGTGTAGTGGTCCAAGGCTTCGAGCTTAAAGTCGCGGCGCTTGGGGTAAATCCGTTGGCCCTCGTCGATCAGAATGAGAGCGCCAGGCGGCGCCCAATGAAAGAACTTCGCAAGCTTCAGCCGATTCGCTTCGGTGTCCTTCAAGTGAATGATCTTGGCCTTATCGCTGAACCCTTCGCCCGGATACGCGGCCTTGATCCGGTCAAGGTCGTCGAAGTCGCGGATATTGGTGATGATCGTCCGCCCGGCTTTGAGCTCAGGGATCGCGATCCGCTGGACCAGGGTGAACGACTTGTAAGAACCCGGAGGGCCGTGATGAATGGCGGTGGCCATCTCAGAGCCCCAGGAATTCCAGCACGTAGCGCGTCACCCGCGCCGACAGAATGATATTGATCGCGTCCGGGACCCGGCAGGCGGTTAGGATCTGGAGCATTCTCGAATCGAGAGACGCCCAAGCCTGTTGCAACATCGAGGAAATGTTGAGATTGACCAGGATCTGCTGGGCCACATCCCAGGCAAAAGACAGCATAAAGAGCTTGGCCTTGATTGATGCCACCGTGGACCAGATCACGAATTGGGCAAAGGCATCCGTCACAAACTGGTAAATCCCCGAATTCTTGAATTCGAGGATTTCGTTGAAAAACTCGGTCACGACTTCGAGTGCCATCAGGTCCCCCGCTTGAACACGATTTCAAAGGCAACGAGTGCCGCGAGCGCCAGCACTGCGAGGCCCACATAGGAGAGCTGTTCCGCCCAGCGGTTCATGTCGTGCACGACCTGTTGGCCCTTGACCGTGCCCATGTTGAAGACCGGAAGACCGGAACCCCCGGAGAGCGTGCCAACCATGCCCTGAAGCCCCGCTTTCACCTCGTCGTACTTGGCTTGGAATTCCGCTTTAGCCGCGGTTAACGCCTCTTGAGCCTCGGAGCCAAAAGACCCCGCGGTTTGCGTCGCCAGGGCCGGGAGTTCAAGGTTTTTGTACGTTTGCTTGGTGTTCTCAATGATCTTGTCGAGACGCTGCGTAATCGCTTCGTCCCCTTGATCCTTGGCGTTCTTCATCGAGGTATCCGATACACAGCTCAAAGACTCATACTCGAAATGCTGGCCGTTGCCACAGTCGCCCGGCGACTTGCTGCAAGAGCCCGAAGAGGTGGAGTAATAATCCGGCGGACACCAGCCGCTCGACGGGCATTTGACCTCAGACTGAGGCAACGCGGCCGCTTTGGGATTGCACAGACAGGCCCCGCCCTGGCACATCCCACCCCGACCGCTGCCGGTCCCGTTGGCGGCTCCTTCGCCGGTTTCGCTGTTGGCCTTTGACGCGGTCGTGCCACCCGTTGACCCGCCGCCACTCCCGCCACCGGACGAGCCGCCCGAAGACGAAGAACTAGAACTCGGCGGATATTCCGCCTGGCCGCAGTTCGTGCACTTGCCGCCTGAGGGCGGCGTGGGCGTGGTGTTCGGTGGTTGCCCGGGTGGCACTTGGGGCAAGGGCTTTGGATCCAGGTGTTTCCCGTAACAGCCGGCAATCCCGTTGACCGCGCCCCAGGTCTGCCCCTCGGGGCAGTGCTGCGGCCCCCAGCAAGAACAGGTCTTGCCGAGCCCCGCGCCGGTGTTGGGCCCCGCGCCAATGCCGAAACAGCCATAGGTCATCCCCTCCGGGCACTGCGGGTTGTCTTCACAAAAGACCATCTCCGATTTGCTGTTCCCGACCAGATGCTGATTCGGGCCGCAGGTCGGCGGGTTGGCGACACAGCGCTTGAGCTGATCGTTCCATTGCTGCCACCCCCCGGATTTATTGGGGTCGCATTTCGGCGCTTCGCACGCGGTCTGGTCGGCGCTCAGCGTATACGGTGGATCACACCACGGCGGCTCAAAACATTGGCCGGTGACCGGGTGATGGATTTCCCCGAGCCCTGGACACTCGACCGGGGCCTCGCCAATGGTGCAGCGGGAGGGGTAATCCACCGCGTACGTGGTCCCTTCTGACCCACATTGCGCCTTGATGCAATCGACTTGGTTCGGATCAACTAGGGTACAAATCCCATTAGAGGGGCCGCTGTAGCCGGCCGGGCAGATCATCGAGGCCAACGTGACCCTCGTTCCGACATATTGATTGTCTGAAGCCCGGTAGCCGTTGCAAGTCGTCCCCGACACAAAGGTGCCGTAGTAAGGCCCGGCCAGCTGCCAGCTGCCATTGCACGACGCCTGCTGACTCTCCGAGGTCACGCACTGTTGATTGGCGTTATTACAGGTCTTGTATCCAGACACTTCCGCCATCGTCTGCTGGATCTGATGGCAGTATTGCGCTGCACTAGAGAAGCCCGAGAAAAGAAAAAGGGCGAGCATAAGCCCGCCCCGGAGGACTCCTGTCCCGTTCATCACAGTTGCCCCGACTGGTAGCCGTAGGCGAACATGGCCACGAACGTACACGCGAGAACAACCGTGGTGACCATCCGGCCCCCTCTTATTTAGAGAGCCATTTGTAGATGAGGGCCACGCCGGTCAAGGTCGCGGCCAAGGTGATGATGCCGGCCACCACCAGCTGCACCGAGGCGGAGCCATCGGTAAAGGCGGTGGTGACGGCGGCGTTCTGAGCGGCGGCGATGGCGAACGCGCCGGAAGACGCGGCCATCGAGCCAACACCAGCGCTAACCACTGCGGTTGCTTTGGTGACCGGGTGACGGACCACCGCCGAAGCGCCACGAACCACGTTGAACTGTTTGTCTTCTTTCGCTAAAAACATCGTTATCTCTCCAAAAAGAAAGGTAAAAAAAAGGCGCTTGGGGTCTACATCCCCTTGCGCCAGGCTTGCATCATTCGCCCGACGTAGTGCCCGGTGATCCATGACACGATCAAGGCCGTGAACACGATCGAAAAGAACGCTTCGTCAAAGGTGAACAATTCTTGAAGGACCGCGATCAGGTTGTTGATCGCGGTCGAAACGGCTTGCGGGTCATCCACGGCAATCCAAGTGCCGGTACAGGTCGGAGACGGCCCGGTTAAATCCAAAGTCCCATCACAGAACGGCGCTTGAATGGCCATCGGTTAACCCTCCCTCGTTGGGAATCGCTGTTCAAGCCGGCGTAGATCCCGGCGTTTTTCAGCCCACCGAACCAGCAGAAACCAACAATCACGGAATACGTGATAGGCAAAAACGGCAATAAAAGCCCCACCAGCAGCAGTCATAAGGTCGGCTGTAACCAAAACGGTAAGAACCCCTTGAACCGCTTCGATGGTTTCTTGAGTGCAAGCAGAGCTCTCCATTAGCCGTTGGTTCCGGTTTTCGGAGCCGGCGCCGAGCCGGTCTTCGGGAGGTTGAACAGGGTCTGGAGCCGGTCCCGGTCGAGGTAGCTCTCGCCCTCGATCCCGTCGACCCGGAGCCTTGCCTTGAACCTTGAGCTGCTGCGGAAGGACACCAGGAGCTTGTATTCGCCGGGAAGGCCCTTCTCTTTGAGGACGCCGAAGAGCTCGTAGGGCATGGCAAAGCGGATGATTTCGAAGCCGAGCTGGTTGTCGTTGCGGCCGCTGGTCTTTTGGGCGACGACGAGGCTGCCGCCCTTGGCGCCGTTTTCGAGTTCGTAGCGGCTGGCGCCGATGACGAGGGCGACCGAGGCGCCTTCCATCGGCTGATCGGGGACCTTGGCCGAAGCCTTGGCCGTGGGGGATACGTTGAACAGCGCCTGGAGCACATCCAGGCTGAGCTGGCCTTCGCCCTTGACGCTGAGGACGGTTTCGCTGTCGCTCTCCTGACCGCCCCGCTCGGTTTCGAGGAGCACTTGGAAGACGCCGGGCACGTGCTTTTCCTTGAGCTGGTCGAAGAGGTCGTAGGGCATTTTGACCTTGTGGACGGCGAGCCCTAAGGTGTTGGGGTCTTCGTCATCGCCCGGTTGCAGCAGGTAGATCGCGCCGCCGGTTTGGCCGTCGATGCGGTAGCGGTTGGCGCCGAGGACTAAGGTGGTCAGGATTTGTTGCATGGTCGTGGTCTCTGTCGTAATGGGTAATAAGCCGTCGATGTTTATCCGGTGCTCTAGCCGTGACGGGGGGCGGCCAGGCCGTCGTTCAAAGGGTTTTCAGTTCGGGGTTCCAGCGCGGCCAAGCGGTCGCCGTAGACGCGCTTCAGGTCCTCGAGGAGTTCCGAGACGGGACAGGCGCCGACGATGGAACCGCCGTTGCCGTCCTTCAGCTGATAGCGGACCGAGGCGAGCCGGACGGATGGAGCGGGGTCGGCAGCCTTGGGCCGGATGGGATACCACGCCAGCGGATCGGCGCCGCAGTCGCAAACCCCTAAGCCGCCTTCTGGACCGGGTTTTGAGGGCCAGGGGCGAACGAGGCCGCAGTGGTCGCAGCGGTAGGCCAGCGGGATGTTCCCATCGGCTTTGGGCTTGGCAGGGAGAGGGGCGGTTCGGTGACTGGCCAGGGCAGCCCGCGGAACCCCTGGGGCGGCGGCGCCGGCGGTGGGGGTACGCTCGATCTCAGCGGGGCGCGAGCCCGCGCTTGAACCGGTGGGGGCCGGATCGGGGGACGTGACACCCCAGGGGATTCCGGCGCGGGCGCGGTGACCGTTCGGGTGGCGACGAACGGCAGGAGAAGAAAGGGAGGCCGTCATAGGGCGACCTCCTGAGCGGCACCCTTTAGGAGGCGATCGGGGGGAAGCGCCTCGGGGCCGCTCGAAGCTGAAGGCGTCGTCGAAGGGTAATAGTCGCCCAGGTACAGCCGGTTGAGCCGCTCGACGTAGCCGCTCACCAAGGCGACCAGGTCGGTGTCGGACACGAAGAGTTTTTGCAGGGCGTGGAGATGGCCCATGGCGTCCTGATAGGCGGCGAGTTCGAGATCGCCGCCCCGCGGGCGCTGGCGCTCGTAGAACGCGAGGGCGTAGTCGCAGAGTTCCTGGATGGCGCTGACTTTGACGGTGACGGTTTGGCCGATGGCTTTCTTGCTGGCGGGTTTGGTCATGGCGGTGTCTCCCCCGAAGCGTGCGATTACAGGAAGTGGTCGGCTTGGAAGGCTTGCGCCCACATCAAGGCGACGTTGACCAGGCGGTGCTTGCCGATGACCTTGGAGGGGAGGTGGCCCCGGTCGACCCAGGCATCGACGATGCCGATCGGGACCCCGGAGAGTTCGGCATAGCGTTGCCGTGTGATGTAGGCGATCGGGATCTGGAGGGGCGGCACCGAGGGGGTGACTTGACCCAAACGTTCGTCTTCCATACGCTTCCTCTTCAACAGTCGCTTTGCGTGGCTATGGGTGGCATTTGCCTGTTTCAAGTACATAGTACTTGTTACTAGATAGGCTGTCAAGTAATTAGTACTATTTACGATATATAAGGATGACCAGTGCGCGAGAGGATAAGACAGCTTATTGATTGGTCTGGACTTTCGCTTCCCGAGCTAGAGGAACGAACAGGGATCAGTCAGTACAAGTGGGGAAATCTATTGACGGGAAAACAGCGAGTGAATGAAGACCACATAAACGCGCTAAGAAGCGTATGGCCGCAATTCACCTACTGGCTAGTAACAGGAGAGACACTTCCCGAAGCCGGGCAGATCAGCCCGGAGATCGAGGACACCAGAAGAAATCTAAACGCGGCTGGCTGACCGCCTCCAGGGTTTCCGAGCGCTGGAAACCTTCGCCCAGCCGAAACGACTGGGGGAAGACGCTCAGCGTCCGAAAAGAAGATGGGAAAACAATAAAGGGGGGAGATAAACCATGACTGATGGGTTAATCGACAAGTTTCAATCCAGCTTTCTAATATTCCTTCCACTCAACCTGAACGCGCCAGTTTACTAAAACGTTATACCTATCGAGTCCCGCGATGAACAAACGCCCCAAGCTCAAAAAGTACGCGGAACTATTTAGGCGAAACATCCAACGCTTCCTTGCGCCTGGGGTTTACGTAAAGACCATAATCTATCCCGTGGAGCAAGAAGGGGCGGTGTTCGAATTCTTGCTTGACAAGGACGGTGAAGCGACTGAAGTAGTCAAGCCAGCGCGGCGTACTGTTGGAGTCGTACTTTCAGAGATACCTCAGCGACTGATAAGTGGTTCGATAGAGGAGGTGCGGTTTGGCGGTACAAACCTTTTACTCGAAGGCAACCGGATACTAGTCGTTAAAGGCGAAGATTCGCCGAAGCACTGGTCAGGAAACGCGGTCGCAAATGACGTAGAACGCGTGGTTTCTACCTCCCTCGGGAGCAGGAATTCATGAGCACAAAGCCCATTCCGATCGGTGAAATTAAGAAGCTCGCTGATGACATCCGTCTGATCAAGGACTTTGCCGAGAACCACAACTTCGATGCAACGCTCATCAATGCCACCATCAAGCCAAAGAAAGAGGGCATCAAATCATGGGACTGGCCTGTTGTTTGTACAGTCGTATTCTTAGCCCTTCTAATTGTTGCCATCGGCACCTTGAATTTCTCGGAGAAACTATCACCAGGTGCCTTTAAGTTCATCTTCTCGCTAGGCTTGCTATGTGTCCTACTCGCGTCGATCTCCTTCCACAAAAAGTTTGAAAACACAACGATCACTCTCCTAGCATGTTGTGGTCTTATCGTGGTCCTTCTAATCGGTGGCGGTATATTTACGCCAAAAGAAGCGGTTGATGAAATTCAGAAATTTAAACAGAAGTAGATAAGAAGGCGTCAGGCTTTCGTTGTTTGATTAATGACCCATGCTCAAAGCGTTCGTTGTAGGCTGCAACCAAACCCGCCAATAAAAAACCCGGCCGCCAGACGCAAGCCGGGTGTGTACCGCATTGCCGTAGGATCAGGCGCAAGCGCATCGACTAAGACAACAGCGCGGTAACTTCAAGCTTAGTTGAGTTTCGCCGGGTGGCAGGTTGATTAAAAGACTTGAAAATAAAGTTTTTCTATAGCTGCACCGAACTGCGAAGGATATCAGATGGAACCAATTTACAAAGATAACGAGTTCGAGGCACTAAAGCTGCGATACACCGATCAAGTCGAGTTGCTTCGATCTTTAACGCAATTCGATTTCAGAATCTTCACCAGTTTTTTCACAATCCAGCTTGTACTGAGCGGTTGGTTATCAGCGAATCCAGTACCTACTTTGTGGATGAAAGCCGGATTTCTTTTGATAGATATTTCGTTAGCCTTCCTTTCGATCAAACTGCTGTATAACCAGCACTGTAGACGGCAGGAAGTAGTCAATACGATTAAGAACTGCAATGAGGCGCTCGGTTACACAAGAAAAGGAGTTTATTTGGCAGATAAGGTCATAAATGCACCAACCATGCGTCGCTATTGGTTCAAGTGGTATGTAACCGGGGTCATTGTTGCGACTGTAGGTTTCAGCTTGCTGCTCTTTGGTCTCCCAACAACGAAAGCTCTCCAGTCTAATCAGGTCACTCAAAAGGAACTGCTGACGCCATCTTAGGGGAAGGTGTCAGGCTTTCGTTGTTTGCCTAATGCCCAATGGTTCAAAGCGTTCGTTTCCGGCCGCGCTTCATTTCATCCAGCAGCCGCTCGTTGAGGCTTCGCGCGTGTTCGATGTCCCAGATCCGGATCGCTTCTTCGAGTTCAACTTTGCCTTCGTCGACCATCTTGCAAAGGCCGACTCGGAGGGCATAGAGCTTGATGATAAGCGGATCTTCGGGGGTATCGGCCAGGTGCTTTTCCCACTCCGCCGCCTTTTGCGGATCTTTACAGTAGTTGACCGGGCGTTCTTCGGCCCGGAGGCCGAAGGATACGGCCAGCATCAACGTCAAAAGCGCTTTCATTCGTCGATCGCCCGGGATTGGATAAGGATGTTTTGAGTATAGCCAAGTAGGTCTGGAATCCTTTTCTGGCGTAACAGGTTTGTCGGCACGGGTTTGCCGACCTATGACTGGCCCTCTTCCGGTTCGGAGGAGGGGTGATAATCCTTCCCCGATATTTCACCCGTGAAGTGTGAATTTCTAACAGCGTTCGCTACTGGCCCGGTCTATTCTGCGATCGCCGCGATAATCCGGCCATTATCCAGCCGATCAATTCCTGGTGGATTTGAAAAGTAATGGGCATTCGCGACAACCTTAATCTTAACAAGTGATAGAGAAAAAAATGCCAAAGGTAAAAGTTGCACTTACCAAAATGCGCTGTCTCGAAGAGACAAGTGAATACAGTGATTCTGACGAGCCCTATGTGTTGGTATTTTCGGCTCAGCTTACAAAAGTCGGTGGATTGATCGTTGTCCCTTCCGCTATTACGGTTAGATATGGCCCATGGGAAGATGTCGATCAAGGCGATTTGGTGTCAACATCTGTTTCGATACCAGGCCCTCTCGGCGACCTACTGAATCATCCATCCGAGAATTTCTGGGGGTTGGATGGTAAGCCACACGAGTTGAACAATCTTGATGATGTCATTTTCCTAGCAGCCTTGATGGAAAACGACGATGCGCAACCCGGTGGTATCCGAGCGGGAATGCATGCGCAGATGTTCGCTAGCATCACTTCGTATGCAAATGCAGGTATGAGCCGAAGTGACATGGTAAGCCGACTCAAAAGGGACATGCGCGATATCCTCACTGGCATTACCGTTACTGGAATACCGAGTGGCGACGATCTGATTGGCGTTTCCGAAGTGCGCTTCGCCAATGACGCATTGCAAAAGGTAAACAGCCAAACGCAGGTCAAGAATATTGAACTAAGTGGCGACGGAGGGAAGTACCGATTACGGTTTGAAATGAGTAAGGCGTAAGAAGTCTGCAAAATGTCGAGCAGATATAAAAAAGCACCGCACGGTTAAACTTGGTTTGCCTAACCACCGCTTTGGGAGGGACGCTGCGAAAGCGGCGCCCCTCAGGAGAGGGTGTCAAGCCTTCTTTGTGTGACTGATGCCTTATGGCTTAGAACGCTCAGCTCCGGCTTTTAGCCAAACTTCAATGAAAAAACCCGGCTGCGGGATGCTAGCCGGGTTTGTGCCGCGTTGCCGTAGGATCAGGCGCAACCGCATAGGTTAAGACAACAACGCGGTAACTTTGAGCTTAGTTCAGTTTCGCGACTTTGGCTTTCGTTGGGCAAACAAAAGCCAAGATCGTAGAATCTAAGGATGAAGGTCTCAGAGGTTTTACGTTTGCTGGCGGAGGATGGATGGTTTCCAGTTGCTACACGCGGCAGTCACCGCCAATTTAAACACGCATCAAAGCCCGGTCGCGTTACCGTTCCGGGCAAGCCAAGCGACAATTTAGCGCCTGGCACTCTGAGCAGCATACTTAAACAAGCTCAATTAACGAGGTAGTCACTATGCGTTATGCCGTGGTCATCGAGCAGGCCGAAGGCAATTATTCGGCTTATGTTCCCGATTTGCCGGGTTGCGTTACGACCGGAGCTAACATCGAAGAGGTCGAGCAGAACATCCGGGAAGCGATTGAACTTCACTTAGCCGGTTTGCGGGAGGACGGTTTGCCTATTCCTACGCCTTCCACCGTTGTCGAGTATTGCGAGCTAGCGGCCTAAAAAGCGGCCAGTGTACAAATACTGGTCGTCGTACATACGCCACGCGGCGACCGGACGCGCCTCATTTCGGCCCTATGCATGAGTAACACCATGATTACCATCGAGCTTTCACCCGAACTCGAGAACCAACTCGACACCGTTGCCAAAGAGCACGGTAAAAGCAAGGAAGAATGGACCCGAGAAGTGATTCTCGAATACCTGCAAGACTTGCACGATCTTAAGGAGGCCGAACAAGTCATGAAGGACATCAAGGAAGGACGGGAGAAAACAACATCCCTCGAAGAAGTCATGAAAGAACATGGCCTGGAATGTTGAGATACCAGACAAGATAAAGAAACAGCTGAAGGAGCTGGATGCGCCGATCAAGAAACGAATACTGAAATTTCTGGACGAACGCATAAGAACAGCCTCAAATCCTAGAGCACTAGGCGAAGCCTTGCACGGCTCGGAACTTGGAAATTTCTGGAAATACCGCATAGGCGATTACCGCCTTATCTGTCATATCGAAGACCAAACCGTCACGGTGACGGTCATCAAAATCGGACATCGACGAGACATTTACCGATAGCAGCAATTGCGGCCGTGGCAGTGTCAACAAAGTGTCAACACCAAAGCGACTTTGTGCCTCTTTATAGCTGTCGATACATCTTTAAGTCATTGTGTTTAGTCGCTTTACGTTGCTTTTCGTGGCACTGACAATGGACTTTTAATGCAGTGGTCGCTGGTTCGAATCCAGCACGGCCCACCAAAGAATTCAAAGGCTTGCAGCAATGTAGGCCTTTTTTATTTGGGGCTGCTGCCCAAATTTTGCCCAAAAAATGTTTTTAGGCCGCGCGGGGCTTGGATTTTTGATTTGAGATAGGCGCAGGCAAAAGTTGTTAACTTGCGCAAAAACGCGAACTGAGATTTTAAAAGGCCCGGCTTTGACCGGGCTTTTTTTGTTGGACTACAGCCAAGTGGGACACGAATGGAGCGGGGGCGTTATGCGTGTTGTGATATTGGTTTCGCTGGGGGTTCTCGTTGGGTGCGTGGTCGATCCGGCGGCGCGGCAGCGGGTGGTCGATTCGGTTCAGCGGCAGTGCGTGGTCGAGGCGAGAGGTTACGTCGAGACCGGAACGGCTAAGGATTATTTCACGCGCTGCGTCGATAGCCGGTTGTCGGCTTTGGGCGAAGATCCGGTTTACGATCGTGCCTTCGGGGTGCGCTGGCCGGAGTTCGGGAATCGTGCAACCGGGGAGATTATCGACGAGAGGTCGGTGGGATCTCGGCCGCCGGCGCTGGGACTGGTTGCGCCGGGGCAGCCGTTCATCGACGCGTACGGGCGGCCGCGGCAGTTCGTTCCGGAGTATAGCGGCGGGGTTCCTTTGGGACCGATCACGCCGAATGCTTATGGGCCGGGGGTTCATATGGATGCGACGGGACGGCCGGTGCGTTCGGTGCCGTGGCCGTAAGCAACCCGCTTGCACTCGATGACCCATACCCATGGGAAAGTCGAGGGTGCGGCCCTCCGTATCGATGGCACGGAACCGGTCTTTCCACTCGCCGCGGACCTTGATAAAAGCTCAGGCGGTTCTGATACCAGAGGGTGCGCTTCTCTAACTCGGGTGCATAGCATTGCACCCAGCGTTAAGGTGTCGAATGGCCCACGGCAATGCCACGTTCCGCCATCATGTCTTCCAGGTCGCGGCAGCGGATGCCGTACTTGCAGTACCAGCGCACGCACAGCAGGATCAGTCCAGGCGCAAAGTGCAGCCACCGGAATACGGGATCCATGTTCTATCTCTCCTGTCGCATCCACTCCAGGTCATCCTCGGCTGACTAAGCGACAGGGCCAAACGGTCCAGCAGCCCCTTAAAAATATCTTTGCAACGGAGCCGAAAAAAGAAGTATAATTTTTGGATCGACAAGGCAAAAGATTCTGGGCAGAACTTATCTGCAAAGAGAAGGTCTTAGTTGTTGGGGTAAAGGCCTATAGATTACGCAGTCAATACCAATGCTGCGTAGGCTTTAATTAGAAAGAGAAGGGTCTCTGTGGGTGGGTACAAGCATCGCTGAAGCGGTTGCAGTCTATCCCCTCCTGGCTTCGATCTTTGTTAGAAGCCTTTTCTTACCTGCCCCCTCTCGGGTCAACTTTCTCGAGGGTGCTCTTTTAATAATCTGGATAAGGTAAATTGCCAAGCGTTCGCGTGGTGCGGTTACAGTCACGAAATGCACTCGGCAAGGGGGCTCTCGCGAAGTCGTCAAACGACGATTTTTGAGTAGGCTTCTATCGAGTTGTCGTGGCGTGACGCACAGTAAAGCTTTAAACTGAAGAGTTTGATCATGGCTCAGATTGAACGCTGGCGGCATGCTTAACACATGCAAGTCGAACGGCAGCACAGTCGGGTAACCGGTGGGTGGCGAGTGGCGGACGGGTGAGTAACGCGTAGGAATCTGCCTTGTAGTGGGGGATAACCCGGGGAAACTCGGGCTAATACCGCATACGCTCTACGGAGGAAAGCGGGGGATC
>Ga0196972_1000727_pt1 | contig 12935 bp, 9 predicted proteins | sample S1v_2013CmetaG_FD_148618 | JGI IMG/M metagenome (GOLD analysis project Ga0196972, IMG submission 148618) | Soil microbial communities from Anza Borrego desert, Southern California, United States - S1+v_20-13C | ecosystem: Environmental > Terrestrial > Soil > Desert | place: USA: California...
CCAGCATGACGGTTTTGTGCTGCAGCACGCCGGTAATCCGGTTGCCGTAGCTTTCGGAGCCGCGATGGAAAACACGGTTGAAGCGCGCGAAGAACCAACCGAATGTATTGTCGATAGCGCGCTGGAAGGCATCCTTCTTGGCGTCATGCGGCTTGAGCAGCAAGGCGGCCAGCGCTGGCGACAGCGTCAGCGAATTAAATGCCGAAATGACGGTTGAAATCGCGATAGTGAGCGCAAACTGCTGGAAGAACTGCCCCGTTAATCCGCTGACGAAAGCGAGCGGCACAAACACAGCCGACAACGTCAATGCGATGGCGACGATTGGCCCGGACACTTCGCGCATGGCACGGTAGGTGGCCTCGATGGCACTCAGGCCTTCAGCGATATTGCGCTCCACGTTTTCCACCACCACGATGGCGTCGTCCACCACGATGCCGATGGCCAGCACCAGCCCGAACAGGCTTAGCGTGTTAATGGAGAATCCCAGCCAGTGCATGACGGCGAAGGTGCCGACCACAGACACCGGTACCGCCAGCAACGGAATGATGGAAGCGCGCCAGGTCTGCAGGAACAGGATAACCACGAGCACCACGAGACCAACAGCAATCAGCAGCGTTTCCGTCACGGCGTGGATGGAGGCACGTACGAACTGCGTGGGGTCATAGACGATGCGGTACTCCAGCCCTTCCGGCATGTTCTTCTGCAGCTCGGCCATGGTGTTGCGCACGTTTTCCGAGATCTGCAATGCGTTGGAACCCGGCGACTGGAAGATGGGCAGCGCTACCGCAGATTTGTTGTCGAGCAGCGAGCGTAGCGCGTACTCACTGGCGCCCAGCTCCACGCGGGCCACGTCCTTGAGGCGGGTCACGACGCCATTTTGCGAGCGGATGATGATGTCTTCGAATTCCTGCTCGGTGGACAGGCGTCCGCGCGCGTTGACCGAGATCTGGTAATCCACGCCGGGCAAGGTAGGTGATGCGCCGATGACGCCAGCGGCCACGTCTACGTTCTGCTCGCGGATTGCTTTAACCACCTCATTGGCCGTGAGGCCGCGCTCGGCCACCTTGCGCGGATCAAGCCAGATGCGCATGGAATAATCGCCGGCGCCATAAAGCCGCACCTGGCCGACGCCTTCGATACGCGCGAGCTGGTCTTTCACATTAAGCACGGCGTAGTTGCGCAAATAGGTCATGTCATAGCGGTCGTTGGGCGACAGCAAGTGCACGACCATGGTGAGGTCGGGCGAACTCTTGACTGTGGTGACGCCCAGGCGCTGCACGTCTTCCGGCAGCCGCGGCAATGCCTGGCTCACGCGGTTCTGCACCATCTGCTGCGCGAGGTCGGGCGAAGTGCCCAGCTTGAAGGTTACGGTCAGCGTCATCAGGCCGTCGGAGGTCGCCTGCGAGGACATGTAGAGCATGTTCTCGACGCCGTTGATCTGCTCCTCCAGCGGCGCGGCCACGGTTTCCGCGATGGTCTGCGGATTGGCGCCGGGGAATTGCGCACTGACGATAACCGACGGTGGCACGACTTCGGGATATTCGGAAATCGGCAGGCTGAACATGGAGATCAGGCCGCCGATGAAGATCAGCACCGACAGCACACCCGCGAAGATGGGCCGGTCGACAAAGAATTTGGAAATGTTCATAGCGTTGTCCTGACCGTTCTAGATCTGCTTGGAACGCGGTTTGTCGTCGCGACGCACGGTGTTGAGCTGGCGGCTCGGTTTTTCAGCCTCCGCCAGTACCGGTGCCACCTGATCGTTGGGACGTACGCGCTGCAGGCCGTTGACGATGACTTTCTCGCCGGCTTCCAGGCCGGAACGCACGACGCGCATGCCATCCACGATGGGACCCAGTTTTACCGCGCGGTAAGTGGCCTTGTTGCTGTCATCCACCACCATGACGAATTTCTTGTCCTGGTCGGTGCCGACTGCCTTGTCGTCTATCAGTAACGCCAGTTTCTGACCTCCGCCGCCAATGCGCACGCGGGCAAACATGCCCGGTGTCAGCAGATGCTCGGCATTTTTCACGACGGCGCGCGCGCGTATGGTGCCGGACTGCGTATCCACGCGGTTATCGAAGGCCTGCAACTTGGCCAGGTGCGGGTAACCCTCTTCATTGCTGAGGCCAATGGCGACAGGAATGCGCTCTACATTGGCATTGCCTGTGGCGCCCAGGGCGGCATAACGCTGGAAGGTCTGCTCGTCAATTTCGAAATTCACGTAGACCGGCGACACGGATACCAGGGTCGTCAGCGGCGGCGTGTTGAGGCCGACGCCGACCAGATTGCCGAGCGTGATCTCGGCACGCGAAACGCGGCCGCTGACCGGAGCGGTGACCGAGGCATACTGCAGGTTGAGTCGAGCTGTCATTACAGCAGCTTCGGCAGCCTTGAGCTGTGCCTCGGTTTCCAGCACGGCATTGCTGCGCTGATCAAGCTCGCGGCGCGCCACTGCATTTTCATCCGCGAGGCGGCGCGTGCGCTCAAGCTCGGTGTGCGCCAGGTTGAGCGCGGCTGAAGCTTGGGCTTTTTGGGCTTCGGCGCGGGCCAGCTCGGCCTGGTATGGACGGGGGTCTATGCTGAATAGCAGGTCACCGGCCTTGACCATCTGACCTTCCTTGAAATGCACGCCGACGATGGTGCCGGCCACGCGGGGACGGATGTCCACGTACTCGATGGCTTCGACGCGGCCGGAGAATTCGTCCCACTCGATGACCGAACGTGACACCACAGGTGCCACCGTCACCGGCGTGGGCGCCATGGCAACCGTTTCGGGTTTGGCTGCTTCGCTATTGTGCGAAATGCTGAAAGCCGTGCCGATGACCGCCAGGCTGACCGCGGCAATGATGATTTTTTTAGAAAAGAACGGAGCTTGTTTTTGCATGTTGGATCTCCCTGCTAATTGAAAATGTTTACTTGGCGTCGACGATGAACTGACTCAGTGTCTGCGCGACGCGCTGGAATTCGGGGTGGGTGGGCCTTGCCGGGCTGCCTTCGCCCTGGCCCATGCGGCGTACCTGCACCGGCACACCAGCAGCGATGAGCTTGGTAGCGTATTGCTCTGTCTCGTCGCGCAAGGGGTCGTCTTCTGCACTGATGACAAGTGCCGGCGCCAGGCCGGTCAGCCGGCGTGACGTCAGCGGTGCGGCATAAGGGTGGGCAGCATTGCTGACGCAACCCAGGTAATCGCTCCAGGCCTTGCGGCACGGACAGTCGGCGGCCAGCTGCATGGACGGCGTGGTTTGCCCCGGATCCAGCATGGGGCTGATGAGGATTTGTCCAAGCAATTTTGCCTGGTCGACCCCCAAACCGCGGTCTCGCGCCATCATGGCGGCGGCAGCGGCAAGGTTGCCGCCCGCCTGATCGCCGGCAACAAACAAATGCTTGTTGCTGCCACCCCATCGGAAAGCTTCCGCCGCCACCCATTGCAGGGCTTCGAAAGCTGTTTCCACGGTGGCGGGGAAATGCAACTTGGGCGCCAGCGGATAATCGACGCAGGCGACGATGTTGTCAGAAGCCAATGCTTCAGCAATGGCGGCTGCATCTTCGATCTTGCCGCAGTTGAACAGGCCGCCATGGAAATAGACGACGACCGGGCGCACAGCGCGCCCGGTCTTGCCGTACACCCGCATCCCTACCGCGCCCCCGGCGTGACGGGAGGAGAAGTCCGTCAGCCAGGGATGGGCGGGATTCAGTGTGTTGTTGTGCTGCTTTTTCATGTGGGCTCCGGTGTTACCTCAGGCCGCCAGTGATGTACAGCGTTTCACCGGTAATCCAGGCGGCGTCATCGGATGCGAAGAATACGGCGGCCGGCGCGATGTCCTGAACCTGGCCAACGCGGCCCAGCGGTGTCTGGCTTTCAAGCTGGGCGCGGAATTCACCTTCGGTAACGCCCAGGGTCTGCGCGCCCTCGGTAACGACCAGGCCTGGGTTGACGGCATTGACGCGAATCTTGCGCGGGGCCAGTTCCTTGGAGAGCGAGCGGGTCACGGCATCCACCGCTGCCTTGGTGGCGCTGTAGACGGCTGCACCGCCCATGGCATAAGTACCTGATACCAGCGAACTGACGTTGACGATGCTGCCGCCGCTTTCGCCGAAATGCTTCACGGCTTCCTGCGTGGTGAGGATCAGGCCCAGCACATTGAGATTGAATTGTTTGTGGAAGTGCTCTTCGGTGATCTCCTCCAACGGGCTGAATTCGTAGATGCCCGCATTGTTGACCAGGATGTCTACCTTGCCGAAGGCCTTGATGGTTTCGTTGAACAGCTGGGCGATGTCAGCCTGCTTTGAAACATCCGCCTTTACAGCAATCGCCCGGCCGCCTGCGGCCGTAATGTCAGCCACGACCTTGTCAGCACCTTGCTTGCTGGATGAATAATTGACGACGACTTCGGCGCCTTCGGCTGCGTAATGCCTGGCGATTTCTGCACCAATGCCTTTGGATGCGCCGGTCACGACGGCCACCTTGTTTGCGAGTCTTTGAGCCATGCTGAAACTCCTGTCTTTTAATTTTGGGAATGTTTGCAACTGGCGCTCACTATATCTATGCGATAAACGCTGATAAATAGGCTAATATCGGAAACACTGTCCAGGAGTTATGGACAATGGACGGTTATCGGAGGAAAAATGGATAGATTCGATGCCATGCTGGCATTCACCCGTGTCGTGGAATGCGGCGGATTTACCAAGGCCGCGCAGTTGCTGAACCTGCCCAAGACGACAGTATCGGCGCAGGTGCAGGCGCTTGAATCGCGCCTGCGGGTCAAGCTGCTTAACCGCACCACAAGACGCGTGAGCGTCACCACCGATGGAGCCGCCTATTACGAACGTGCGGTGCAATTGCTGCAGGAGCTGGAAGAGACTGAGGCGCTGGTCGGCCAGGTCACGGCGAACCCCAAGGGCCGGCTGCGGGTGGACGTGCCGGGTTCGCTGGGGCGCCACATCATCGTGCCCGCGCTGCCGGATTTCCTGCAGCGCTATCCTGAAATATCACTTGAGATGGGCTGCAACGACCGTCGTGTGGACTTGCTGGAAGAAGGCGTGGACTGCGTCATACGCGGCGGCACGCTTACCGATGAATCCCTGGTGGCGAGGCGGCTGGCTTCGCTCAAGCTCGTCACTTGCGCCAGTCCCGCCTACATCGCCAAGCATGGCATGCCGCAGACGCCCGCCGATGTGGAACGGCATACCGGCATCCACTATTTTTCCTCATCCTACGGCGGGCGGGTGTTCAACTTCGATTTCTCCAAGGACGGCGTGAAGACCGAAGTCATGGCTGGCAAACGCGTGTTGTTCAACGATGGTGACTCCTGCACCCAGGCGGCCCTGGCAGGTGTGGGCATCACACAATTGCCGAGCTACATGGTGCAGAACCACATCGCTTCCGGAGAATTGTGCGTGGTGTTGGGCCCCTATCTTTCGGACGATATCCCCATCCATGCGCTGTATCCGCAGAACCGTCATTTATCCACCAAGGTGCGGGTATTCATAGACTGGATCGCCGAGCTGTTCCATAACAGCGATCTGCTGCAGACGAGAAGCCAGCTGAGCTGACGGTGTTGCTGATAGCCTGCATCGAGTGCTGACACGTTGCGTTATCTCCGTAACTGATGGGCTACCGCGGTTATGGTAAAACTTGATGCTGTTATTCCGCACACTTGAACAGGAGATGACCATGGCCATTCCACATGCGGCACCCGGCGAACTCATAGACATACGCACATTCGGCCCGCATTCGCAGGAGGCCGAATCCAGCACGCTGATCCGGGAGGAGCACCTGGAAGTCTTCCGCTTCATGCTGCCTGCAGGCAAGACGACGCCAGAGCACACGGTGCCGGGCGCGGTCACCATTCAATGTCTGCTAGGGTCGGTTGAGCTTGATGCCCTTGGCCGCAAACAGGTGCTGCAGGCCGGACAGCTGGTGTATCTGGCGGCCGAAGAGCCGCACATCGTGACCGCGCTGGAAGATTCCGCCCTGCTGATCACCATCCTGCTCAAGCGCATCTGAGCGGCGTATCAGCTGTCTGGATGACAGCATGGTTGACTTGCTGTACGACCGTACAATACTATCTGATCATGAACCAAGATCATGATTATCTGGCCGCCATTCAGGACTATTACGCCGAGCACAAGGCACTGCCGTCCTTTTCGCTGATTGCCGAGCTGCTGGGCTTCAAGTCAAAGAATGCAGTGACGGCGCTGGTGGCGCGGCTCAAGCTGCAGGGATATCTGGATTCCGCTCCTGACCGCCGGCTCAAGCCCGGCAAGCGCTTTTTCGAGCGCATTCTGGCGGAAAGCACCGTACAGGCTGGTTTTCCTTCCATGGCAACAGGTGACAGGCACGACACGCTGACCATTGATGAATACCTGGTGGAGCGGCCGTCACAAACCGTGCTGATCACGGTGAAAGGTGACTCCATGATCGATGCCGGCATCGTGCCCGGCGACGTGGTCATCGTGGAAAAACGCCAGGTAGCGAATATCGGCGATATCGTCGTTGCCATCGTGGATAGCGAATTCACACTCAAGACGCTGGGCAGGGAAAAGGGGGAATTCGTGCTGCTGCCGGCCAACAAGGCTTATCCCGTCATCCGCCCCAAGGGCAAGTTGGAGATTTTCGGCGTAGTGATCGGCCAGTTCCGCAAATACAAGTAAGCCCTACGGATTCAGCGTAAACCCGTCGCTGTCCCGCAAGGCATTGAGCCACTCTTCGAATGCACTGGCTGGCACGGGCCGGGAAAACAGGTAGCCCTGTGCATAATCACAGCCCGCCTGCACCAATAGCGCCCGCTGCTCTTCGGTTTCCACCCCTTCGGCAATCACACTCACACCCAACTTCTGCGCCATGACGATGATGGCTTCGGACAGCGCCATGTCGCTGGACCCGGCCGTGAGGTTGCGCGTGAAGGATTGGTCAATCTTCAGGTAGTCGATATCCAGCTTATTCAAATAGCTCAGCGATGAGTAGCCGGTGCCGAAATCATCAATGGCCACTTGTACGCCGGCATCGCGGAATTTGAGCAGCTGCGAAGTCACGTTCTCGGTGGCATCGAGCAGTACACCTTCGGTGATTTCCACAGTGACCGCACTGCCCGGCAATTCCAGCTGATTGAGGTAACGCAGCCAGACATCCACGGTCTTGGGCATGCGGAACTGCAGTGGCGACTGGTTGACGCTGATCTGGAAGTCGGGGTGATACTGCTTGCGCCAGGCCTGCACCTGTAGCGCTGCCTCGCGGAATACCCAATCGCCCAGGGTGTGGATGAGGCCGAATTCTTCAGCGACCGGAATGAATTCCGCCGGGCTGACCCAGCCGAGCTGGGGATGTTTCCAGCGCAGCAGTGCTTCCGCCTTGTGCACCTGACCCGTCCGCAAGTGGATGATGGGCTGGTAATAAAGCTCCAGCTGGCCGGCGCTCAGCGCGATGCGCAAGTCCTTGGTCAGCTGCAGCCGCTTGTGCGCAGCGACCTGGATGCCCGGCGTAAAGAAACTGTAGCGGTTCTTGCCCGCCTCCTTAGCGACATACATGGCCTGGTCGGCATTCTGGATGAGCTCATCCACATCCCTGGCGTCGCTGGGGAAAATCGTGATGCCCAGGCTGGCCGTGATGTAGATGGTTTCTGTAATGAGCGGGAACGGGGTGGCAAGACTGTTGATGATCTCCTCAGCTATGCGGTTGATACAGCTGGTATCGGTCAGGCCGGTCAGGATGACCGTAAATTCATCGCCGCCAAGACGCGCGACGGTATCCGTTTCCCTCACGCAAGCGGTAATCCTGCGTGCCGCTTCCTGCAGCAGCTGATCGCCGCCGCTATGACCGACGGTGTCGTTGACCTCCTTGAATCGGTCGAGATCAATGAAAAGCAAGGCCAGCGAATGTTCGGTGCGGCGGACCTTCTTGACCTCCTGCTCGAGCCGGTCGCGGAACATGCGGCGATTGGGCAGATGAGTTAGAGGATCGAAGTTGGCCTGCTGCCAGATGAGCTCCTCGGACTTCTTCTTCTCTGTGATGTCGGAGAAAAGCGCAACGCGCTGGAATGGCTCACCGTTGTCATGGTAGATGGTATTGATGGTGAGCCATATCACGTGCTCCTCGCCGTTCTTGCGGCGAGCCCAGATTTCGCCCTGCCAATGCCCATTTTCTTTGAGGGTCTCTTCCATTTCTTGATGAAAGTCCGCGCCATGACGGCTGGAGGCAAGTTTTATCGCCGGTTGCCCTCGCACCTCCGACAGGCTGTAGCCTGAAATCCTGGTAAAGGCCGGGTTGACGGCCACGATGCGATTATCGATGTCTGTCAGCATCATGCCTTCGCTGCTGTTCTCGTACACTGATGCCGAAAGCTTCAAAGCCTCTTCCGCACGGTGACGGTCTATCGCGATGCCTGCCAGCGTCGCGAGAAATTCCATGAGGTCTAAATCGATATCGTCCGGTGTCTTGGGCGTGCGGTGATAAAGAGCAAAGGTGCCTATGACTTCCTTGGATGCAGACAAAATGGGCTGCGACCAGCAGGCGCCCAGACCCGCCTCTGCAGCGAGCTCCTTGTAATCCTCCCAGTAGGGATGGGTCGCAATATCCTCAACCACCACGCGCTCGCCAATAAGCGCCGCCGTGCCGCAAGAGCCGACGTTGGGGCCTATCTGGATACCATGGATGGCCTCATTGTAGAAAGCCGGCAAGCTGGGTGCCAGATAATTCAGGAGGTGCTCGCCCTGCTCATCGAGCAGCAGGATGGAACAGATCTTTTCAGGGTCTTCGGCTTCAGTGCCGCGTACCAACCGCTCAAGAATAGTAGGCAGGGGCGCGCCGCGCGCAATCAATTCCAGGACATCGTTGCGCGTCTGCTCGCGGGCTGTCAGGCGCTGGCGCTCGCTGATGTCCTGTACGAATACGAAGCTATGTTCCTCGTTATCCGTGGAGATGTAATTGGCTGTGACTTCAATCGGAAAAACAGTGCCGTCCGCGCGGCGGTGGTGGGACTCCAACACGTAGCGGCCATTATCCTTGATCGCGTCCCAAACGGCATTCCAATTGTCCTCGGTAACGTTCGGGTCGATATCCCATACATGTTTGCCAGTCAGCTCTTCACGACTGAAGCCCAGGGACTCGCAAGCATAATCGTTGACGTAGATCATGAGGCCGTGTGAGTTGAGCCAGAAGAATGACGTCTGGCTCTTGTTGATGGCGGTGTGGGTGAGCTGCAAGTCATGCTCGATGCGCTTGCGCTCGCTGACATCCTGGACGAAGGCGAAGCTGTATTCGTGCTCATCCGCAAGGATGTAATTACCGGTGATTTCAACCGGGAAAACCGTGCCATCCTTGCGCTGATGATTGGTGCTAATGTGGACGGTGCCATCCCGCTTCAAACTCTCCCACATCTGGGGCCATGCCTCGGCTGGGGACGCCGGATCGAAATCCCAGACGTTCTTGCCGATGATCTCTTCCCGTGTATAACCCAGACAGCTGCAGGCAAAGTCGTTGGCGTATATGACACGGCCTTCTGAGGAGAGCCGGTAGAATGAGCTGTTGCTCTTGTCGATGGCGACCTGCGTGAGCCGCAACTCCTCGATGAGGCGCTTACGTTCGGTGATGTCTTCATACACACCCAGCATACCGATGACATCGCCCTCGTGATCCAGCAGTGGGACGCGCGAGGTCCGCAGGCACTCAGTCTGGCCATCCTCCCTGCGGTATGTCATTTCATAACCGAGCTTGGACTGGCGTGTTTCCATGATGTCGCGGTCGTCCGCGCGGTACGCTTCGGCCTGTTTGCGCTGCATCAGGTCGAAATCGGTCAGGCCTACGATCTGGCTGGGCGACGCTACGCCGGCATCACGCGCGAAAGCTACATTGCATCCCAGGAAGCGCGACTCCTTGTCCTTCCAGAAAATGCGCAGGGGAATGGCGTCTATGATGGACTGCAGCACCTTGCCCGGTGCGTTGTCAGGCCGAGCAGGGCCAGCGCCATTTCCGGTGTTTGAATGCTCGTCGGGCTGGCCCGAGCTGTGTACCTTGATATCCATGTCTGCTTGCGGCACTTACTGCGCGCACTTGTCCAAAGATGTCCTTTGTAAGGTTTCCCGGTGAAAAGTTCGTTCTGCCCGGCACTCTGCGACCTGGAATGGAAAGTCTTCCAGACTCAGCAACAATGACCAAGATTCAAGATGATAGGAATGCGGCGTCGTATCCGTCCTGATGCGCACATAAGCTGCTAATTCTGTGAAGATTTCTGATTAGCAGACGCAAACCGGTCAGGGTTTTGTGCGAGACTTACACGCTCCGCCGTCAACAATGCCTTGAGGTCCTGCCGGCCCTGCTGGGTGATATTGAGTACCGCCTGTCGATCGTCCCTCACCTTGCGCATGGCATCGAGTTGTTCGCTGTCGTGCTGTTCGAAATGCTGGATGATGCGCGCTGCAGACGCAGTATTTTCCCCCAAGGCCAGCAGGGACTGCCGTGCTGCTTCCAAGGAGGAATGAAAGGTTTCGCGAATCGGCTGCAGGTTGAGTTCGCGGAATTCGAAAGCATCGGTACGGCTCCTGGCACGGGCGATGATTTGCACTTGGGGCCAGCGCCGCTGCACCAGCCTGGTCATGGCCAGTGCCGCCGCAGGGTCATTGATGGCAATGACCAGCAGTTTGGCTTGCGCGATGCCGGCTTCTTCCAGCAGATCGAGGCGCGAAGCATCGCCGTAGTAGCAATTCCAGCCGAATTGCCGCATGAGCTCGACCTGGTCGGGGTCATTGTCAATCAGCGTTGCCGTCGTACCGTTCGCCAGCAGGACGCGGCCGACGATCTGGCCGAAACGGCCGAAGCCGGCAATGATCACGGCGTTGGAGCCCTTGATGTGGTCGGGCGCTCGCGTACTCGCATCCGTACGCAGCAGGCGCTCGTGGATGAGCAGCAGCAAGGGCGTCGCCAGCATGGTGACGGCGACTATGGCATTCAGCAGATCGTAAGTGGGGCGCGGCAGCAGCTGCTTGCCCAAGGCGACATTGAAAATCACGAAGGCGAATTCGCCCACCTGCGACAACGCCGCAGCCATCAGGAAGGCATCGCGGCGCGCCAGATCGAATAACCGCGCCAGTCCGAACAGAATTCCCATCTTGACCAGCACGGCCAACACCGCAAGGCCGATGATGACCTCGGGCTGGCTCACGAGCAGCGACAAATTCACCGACATGCCGACGGCGATGAAGAATAGCCCCAGCAGCAAACCCTTGACCGGTTCCAGGTCCAGCCTCAGTTCATAGCGGTATTCCGAATTGGCCAGCAGCACGCCGGCGAGAAAGGTACCCAGTTCCATGGACAGGCCGACCGACTGTACGGCAATGGAAACACCGACGACCAGCAGCAGCGAGAATGCGAAAAAGACCTCGCGCATGCCGGTCTGCGCCACGATGCGCATCAGCGGCTGCAGCACGGTGCGGCTGATGAGAACGAGCGCCGCGATGACGGCCAGCGCCCGCGGGATGGCCCAGAAATCCGTCGGGGTATCCGCCGCGGTCGGGGCGATCAGCGCCAGCAGCATGAACAGGGGAATCACGGACAAATCCTGGAACAGCAGCACTGCAAACGAAGCCTGACCGCCCGGAGTGCCCAGCTGTTTCTTCTCCTCCAATGAAGTCAGGCCGATGGCGGTGGAAGACATGGCGATACCGGCGCCTGCCGCCAGCGCTATATGCCAGGTCAGACCCATCCAATAAGCCGCAGCTGCGGCCAGTGCCATGGTCAGCACCACCTGCAGGCTGCCAAGGCCGAACAGGGTTTTGCGCAAGGCCCATACCCTGTCTGGCTCGAGCTCAAGCCCGATGAGGAACAGCAGCAGCACCACGCCGAACTCGGCGAAATGCAGCACGTGTTCCGGATTGGAAATGAGCTGCAACGCATTTGGGCCGATCACGATGCCAGCGATCAGGTAGCCCAGCACGGAGCCCAGGCCCAGACGCTTGAAAAGCGGCACGGCAATCACCGCGGCGGCGAGATAGATGAATGCCTGGAACAGCAGGCTGTGTGAACCCATGCATGACTCCGCTAAAAATTCTCAGATGAGTTTACTACGAGCGGAAGTCAAAGCAGGAAACTGCACCTCGTGGAGGTGGATGAATGTGTGCCGGATGAATTGTTTGCAGACAGCGCAGTCAATGGCAGTGTGGATAAACTTGAAGGGATTCCGGTGCGTGAAGACAGGACTTCGCTGAAAGCGTTGCTGGATGAAGTACGCGCCTGCCGTGCCTGCGAACCGCATCTGCCGCTGGGCGCCCGTCCTATCGTCCGCGCCGCAAAGACTTCGCGCATTCTCATCGTCGGCCAGGCCCCTTCGGCCAGCGTGCACGCATCGGGCATTCCGTGGGATGACGCCAGCGGCGAGCGCTTGCGCTACTGGATGGGGATAGACTCGGCCACCTTCCATGACGAATCGCTGCTCGCCATCATTCCCATGGGCTTGTGCTATCCCGGACGCGGCGGCGGAGGCGATAATCCGCCGCGCCGTGAATGCGCACCGCAGTGGCAGCAAAGCCTGCTGCATCATCTGCCCGACATTAGGCTGACCCTGCTGATCGGCCAATATGCGCAGCGCCATTACCTGCGTGGCCGCTGTAAATCCTCGCTGACAGAAACCGTCATGGCATGGCGGGACTATGCGCCGGACGTCATCCCGCTGCCGCATCCCTCACCGCGCAATACCGCCTGGTTTCAGCGGCATCCGTGGTTTGAAAACGAGGTGCTGCCTGCGTTGCGGGAGAGGGTCAAATCCCAGACTGGCGAAGCCAGCCGCCAAGGCTGAACTCAACTTGCCGTTCTTCAAATGCTATCTTTAGCACCACTTAAGGCATCTTGAGCACGACGCGGAAGCGCGCCTTGCCGCTCATCATGTGGTCATAGGCGGCTTGCGCTTCCTCCAACGGGAAGACTTCGTTCTGGGATTGCACAC